>Ga0182021_10001799_pt1 | contig 24903 bp, 26 predicted proteins | sample 612E3MmetaG_FD_120493 | JGI IMG/M metagenome (GOLD analysis project Ga0182021, IMG submission 120493) | Permafrost microbial communities from Stordalen Mire, Sweden - 612E3M metaG (Illumina Assembly) | ecosystem: Environmental > Terrestrial > Soil > Wetlands > Permafrost | place: Sweden... | reverse complement strand
TTATTATTATTATTATTATTATTATTATTATTATTATTATTATTATTATTATTATTATTATTATTATTATTATTATTATTATTATCTATTTCAAAACAAACTTTCAGGGGACAGTATCAGTATTCTTTAATTAGTGAAACAGTAATATGACAATCATCATTTAGCTGATTAATATATTTAATTATTATTATCATACTATCTATTTAAATTCTCCGAATCCTGTATAAAAATTTTAAAAAAATAAAAAAATTATTCTGATCTAAAGGACTCTAACAAAGACAGTTTCAGCCTTTACACAATCTAAATTGTCGATTTCCTTTACAGCATCTCTCATATCCTTTTCTAGAGCAGTATGTGTAACCATAAATATTGGAATTCCTTCATTATCCTGTTCTTGTTTTTGAGTCATGGATCCTATGCTTATTTTATGTTCGCTGAGTATGCCAGATATCTCATGTAGAACGCCTGGTTTATCTTCTGTTAGGAACCGAAGGTAATATTTTGAATTTAAATCTGTTATGTTGCTAATTGTTTTTACAGATGTTTTAGAAGGACCGTAAATAACAGGTTTTTCAATATTTTGAATTATATCAATGCAATCTCCCACAACCGCACTTGCAGTTGGTAACATTCCAGCTCCAGGGCCGTACATCATTACAGGACCAACAATATCTCCTACAAAATATACTCCGTTAAATACCCCATTCACACTTGAAAGAAGATGATCCATATGAACGAGTGTGGGATGAACCCTCACTTCAAGCTTGCCATCCACTAGTTTAGAAATTGCAAGCAGTTTTATACAACAATCAAGCTCTTCCTTGGCAAAACTAATGTCCTCTTGTGTTATACTGCTTATACCTTCTACATGGAAGTTTTCCTGTTTGATATAAATACCAAAACCTATTATAGTAAGTATTATAAGCTTTTGGGCGGTATCATCTCCTTCAATATCAAAAGTAGGGTCTGATTCGGCATATCCCATTCTCTGTGCTTCTTCGAGAACATCATCAAAGTCTCTACCCTCTTCAGACATTTTCGTTAGTATATAATTTGCAGTACCATTTATTATTCCATAAATGGATTCAATATTGTTTGCTGCAAGACTTTCATTCAATGGTTGAAGCAGTGGTATTCCACCACCAACACTCGCCTCAAAACATATTCTAACATGATTTTCTTTAGCGGAATTCAAAATTTCATCCCAGTGTTTTGCAAGCAAGGCTTTGTTTGCAGTTACTACGTGCTTACCATTTTCCATAGCACGTAAAATAAATTTAAGAGCGGGTTGATAACCACCAATTAGCTCAATAACAATTTCAATATCTGGATCTTCAAGTATGTCATCAATATCTGTAGAAAGTATCTCTGGGGGAATTTCAACACCCCTATCGGTGGTGATGTCTAGATCCACAACTTTTTTTAGCTTAACTTTCTTATTGACTTTTTTCTCTAACAGGTCAAGATTTCTATTGAGGGTTTCAACAACACCACTTCCAATGGTTCCGAAACCAATAAGTCCAATATTTACGACTTTATTCATTAAAATATCCTCCTAAAATCGCCATTTTATATCAATTATAAAATATAACAATAGTTAAAATTGATTATTCATAGTATTAAATATTTAGTCTTAAATTCTTAAGTTTTATATACTCTCCAATAGATTCTCTAGTAGTTCCAACTATGAGTCTATAACTTACATTTTCTCCTATGACCTTTTCAAGTTTGCCACGAGCAGTGATACGCTCACCGTCCTTGGCCTGTCCAGCATATGTATGTGTATATGATGCAACCTCTGTTACAGGTACATCAGGCCCATCAATTATTTTAACTTCGTCAACTTTGTACACTGCAGGGTTGTCGAATGCAGCAAGTGAATCTATAACAGTACAATCTATTTCTATGCATCCCATTGGTTCATAACTGATGGCACCGTAGCTGCCACTGATTTCATCCCAGTCACGAGTTTGAAGTATATCAAACAATGTTCCATCTAAAATTCCCCTATTGTGTTTGCGGTTTTCGTACCATTTGAATTCTTCATAAGTTAAGGATGAATCTTTAATCCTTTTTTTATAAAGCCTTTTCCAATATTCGCCTTTAATACCCTTAAGAATTCCATTTTGACTTTTTATCTCTTCGAATGCTTCCATTACAGCTCTATGATTTTTAAGTCCATAAATAACGAAGTCAATGTCTGATACTTTTGGATTGTATAATCCTGGTAGGATAGAGCCTGAAATCCCCATTTTGTTGTATGAAATCCCAGTATAATTATTGAATATTTCTGCAAGTTTTACAACCTTTTCAAGTAGCATGTCCCTATATTGAAATTTCATTATTTCTTTGAGACGTTCATTTGGGCGTAATATTTTCTCAACTTTGTTAAGTGGTACCCCCATCATCTGCACATTGGTAATTGTACACTCGAAAAGATATTCTGGAAAATTTTCACCTAAAAATTCATAGGCCTGATTTGAGTCCACTTTAGAGTATGTTTTCCTGTTCAGTGAACGATCCCCCTCCTTATCTGGAATGTACCTTAAAAACGATATTATCCTGTCTTCAGGGTGCAAATACGTTGTGGTTGCAAAGAACAGATCATCGTTTGAAAGTATGAAATCTCGAGGTCTGGCTCTCATGGATTAATTTAACTGTTTGCACTACTATTAAATATGATAGTTTCAAGAATCATACCCGGAAAGGATCTAAAGAAGGGCATTGAATTTTTAAGAGACGAAAACGATTTAAAATCCGGAATAATCGTATCGATAGTAGGTAGTATTGATAATGCCTTTCTAAGAATGTCAAATGGGAATAAAAAGGTTTTTAAAGGACTATTTGAGATCGTATCTGCTGAAGGAACTATTTCAAGTGACGGTATTCATGTTCATGTAGCAATATCAGATGAAGAAGGATTAGTTTACGGAGGACACCTTCTAGAAGGATGTAAAGTGCACACTACAGCTGAATTATCTATTATTGAATCTCAAAAAGTTTTTAAAAGGATTTTTGATCCTACAACAGGATATAAAGAACTTGTGGTAGAAGATGATAAATGATATATTTTTTCGGGAACATTTATTAAAAATTGAAATCAGATCATCAATTATCCTATCTAAAAATTTATAGAAATAAATTGGGATTTGAACCAAATGAAACATTTAAAACTTGAAGAAAACACTTCCTACGATGGAAGTCAGATCGAGCCTATGTGGGCATTTAAAACCTTTAAAATTAAGGATTCAAGTATTGTCAGTTGGGTGGGGCCAATGGAAATTATGCATGATCATCTGGTGGATTTTGAAGATGTAGGTCTTGAAATAAAGGGAAATAAAATGCAACACTTTATAATTGAACACTTCGATGTTCAGCCAGCAGACATCAACTTGTGCTACCATCGGCAGAGAATATTTGTAATGATAATTAAAGATTTGCTTCTTGATTTGGGAATCAAAACAACAAGGAATGGTGATGATCTTTATTATACAAATGATATTTCAATGGGAAAGAAAGGAAAACTATCAGTTTCTATAGCAACCTGTTCCATCAGTAGTATGAAAATACACTTTGCACTTAACCTCACAGAAAAAGGAACTCCAGAAAATGTGGATACTGCTGGCCTGTTGGAAACGGGTATAGATATAAAAATGGAAGATATCCATAATTTTGCAGATGTAGCAAGTTCAAAATATATTGAAGAAATCTCATCTATAAAAAAAGATATAAGTAAAACTAGAGTATTTTGAGTATAATAATATAATTTTTTACATAATATCAATTTCTTAAAACCGATTAAAGATTATTTAGAAGGTATTTAACAATGAAAATAGTTATAAATGGAATTCATGCAAATTTAAGATTTTCATCAGCGCACATGATTCCAAGACACGAATCATGCGGAGTAATACATGGCCACTCATATATTGTTGATGTAGTTGTTGAAGGTGAGAGATCCGGAGAATTCGGATTTGTAGTTGATTTTAAAAAAGTCAAGGACATTATAAGGGTTATGTGCAAAAAAATGGATCACAGGGTACTTATTCCAATAAGGAACTCTCAAATAAATTTTAAAAATCTCCAAGGACCAGTAGAATTTTCAATTGGAAAAAAAGATTATATGTTACCGCTTGAGGATTGTCTTTTGCTAGATCTTAAGTCCACATCGGCAGAGGATCTTTCTGAATACTTTGCAGAAGAACTTTACCATGATTTAAAGGGAATAAACAATGAAATCTCGAGTGTGCAGATATGCGTTAACGAAGGAATAGGACAGGGAGCCTATTACACAAAAGATTCAGATTAAAAGTGTTCAGGGAGTTTAAAATGAAAACTCATATTAATGAGGTTTTCTCAAGTTTTCAGGGTGAAGGGATTTTAATAGGTCGTAGACAGGTCTTTGTAAGGTTTTCAGGTTGCAACCTTGACTGCAACTACTGTGACACTTCTAAAAGTCGTGATCCATTGTTTGGAGATTTAATTTCAACAGAAGAACTTTTTAATGAAATAAATAAAATTTTAACTCCAGATTTTCATTCTATTTCATTTACAGGCGGTGAACCTTTATTACACGCAGATTTTATCAAAAATTTCCTCGAAAAACATAAATTCAAAACATTACTTGAGACTAATGGCACATTACCGAATGAATTGACAAAGATTGCTAAATTTCTGGACTATGTATCCCTTGATATAAAATTACCGGAACATGAGGCCGCAGATAATTGGGATGATCTCTTCGGATTGGAGTTGGAATCCATAAAACTATTAAGAGATGAAGAGATAAATACATACTGTAAAGTGGTTGTGATGCCCGAGACAAAAGTGGATATGATAGGTTTTATCGCCTCAAAGATAGCCTATGAGGTAAAAAATACCTCAAAACTATCTATGGTGATTCAGCCGGTAAGTCCAATCGATCTTTGGGAAGATGGAAGCCGAAAGTTGTTTGAAATATCTGAAGAAACAGGGAAATATATCGATGTATTAACCATACCACAAGTTCATAAACTTCTAAATGTTAGATAGGAGGTTTTAATATGGAAATGGATACAAAGGTGACAGTACACGACGCCATGACATCCAGTGTGATCACAGCCGATCCTAAAACTACTGTTGTGGATGCAGCTGTTTTGATGTCTAGATTTAAGATAGGAAGCATAGTAGTTACTAGTGAAACAGAACCTGAGGGACTAATTACTGAAAGCGATATCATTGAGAAGGTTGTTTCAAAAAATATTCTAGCAAGTGATATTACCATAGGTCAAGTCATGACCAAAAACCTCATAATAATAGACCCTGGAAGTGAATTGAATCAAGCAGCAAGACTGATGGCAAAAAATAACATTAGAAGACTTCCAGTAGTAAATAATGGAATTTTAGTTGGTATTCTGACATCAACCGATGTTCTCATGGTTTCACCCGAACTCACTGAACTACTGGTTGAAAATGCGAGGATGGAAAATCAGGGTTATCTGAACACTGAAAGATCTGTACCAGGTGTTTGTGAGCTTTGTGGAAATTATGTAGAATATCTCGATGTATACGATGGAAAATTTTTATGTGAGGAGTGTAAAGAAGATCTGGAGGGTGAATAATTGAACAACGTGGCAGAGATAATGACATCTGACCCTGTAACTGTAAATGTCGACACCCAATTAACAAAGGTTAGATCAATATTTAGGGATGGAGGGTTCCGTTCAATTCCGGTTTTATCAAAAACCCATCTTGAAGGAATGATAACTAGAGGAGACATCATGTTTCTTTCATCGACCAAGTCAAATATAGAAGCAAGGGTTATAATGGAACGTCCAAAGGTTTTAGCAACGCCTGTAATGGAAATGGAAGAGATCGCCAAAAAACTGTTAAAATCGAATATTGTACAGGTCCCGGTTGTAGAATCAACAGAAAATATGCGTCTAGTCGGTATCTTGAGTATTGGTGATATCCTCAAAAAATTTTTGAATAATGGTTCAAAACCAAATAACCCTAATATTAAACCAATTGTCACAAAAGATGTTGTGAAAACAAGTTATGATGAACATATTTCTAAAGTTTGGTCACTTATGAATGAAACAGGATTTTCCGGACTTCCAGTTTTGAAAAAAAATAAGATCATTGGAATGATTACCCGTAAAGATATCATAAAGTCAGGTCATGTCAGAACAGGTCTTGATGCTGTTGACAGATCCATCAAGGTTGAGAAGGTTATGATGACCCCGCCAATTGTAGTTACTGTTGAAACGAGTATCAAGGAGGCTGCTCAACTAATGGTTGAAAATGACATAGGACGCCTACCCGTGGTTGAAAAGCCAGTGTACATAAAAAAAGAGCCCAACCGAGCAAGAGAAGCCAATTTAATTGGTATAGTTGCAAGAGAAGATATTTTAGGATCGTATCTAAGTTGATCTTCCAAGAGGCTGCGAAATTCAAATTTATTTTAAGATTTTTTAGATTAGTTTTTACTTTGTTTGTTAAATTAACTATTGTAAGATTAAGTAATGGATCATCTTCTGGAAATCACGGAGATTTAGCAGAATTCTGCATCCGAGACTACAATAAATCATTAACTCCAGAAAGTGACGGACTCGGTGTTGGACTTCATCTTTCACAAGAGGTGTATTGATGAGAAGAAAAGAAACCATAAATTTAGTAAAATCTAGAGATAGAGGCCCTTTAGAATTTGAATCCCATGCCTCAGAACACGAAGGCGATGTTATGAGCATCGCAAAAAAAACGGTAGTAACAGCCCCACAGACAGCTACCATTAAAGAAGCTGCGGAAACTATGGTTAAAAATAAGTTTAGAAGGCTTCCAATAACCAACCCTGGAACGGGTCAAATACTAGGAATTGTAACATCAATGGACATCCTTGACTTTTTAGGGGGAGGAGACAAGTACAAAATTTTCGAAGAGAAATACCCTGGAAACTTCCTTGGAGCCATAAATGAATCTGTTAAGGAAATAATGACAAGAAATGTAGAGGTTTTAAGTCATAAAGATTCAATAAAGAATGCAATTAATAAGATGAGGAAAAAGAATGTTGGTGCTTTACCTGTTGTAGATTCAGATCATAAAATGGTCGGAATAGTATCAGAAAGGGACTTTGTTATTCTACTTTCAGGAGTCTTAACCAATGAAGTGGTTGAGGATTACATGACAGAAAAGGTCATATCAACAACTCCTGGTACAAGGATAGAGGGAGCATCTAAGATAATGGTTAGAAACAGATTAAGAAGAATTCCAGTGGTTGGAGAAGAACGTAAAACAACCCATCCTGAAAAGGATAAAATAATGGGTATTGTTACAGCCACTGATATTCTTGAATTCCTTGGTAAGAATAGTGCCTTCGATAAGATGGTTTCTAACAATGCAGAGGATGTTTTGAACACTACGATATCTGAAATAATGGAAAAGACAGTAGTGGCCACCACAGCCCAAACAAGACTTGGAGATCTGTGTAACTCCATGGAAATGGAAGGAATAGGAGGGTTACCCGTTGTCAACAACGGCAATTTGGAGGGTATTATAACAGAAAGAGATATCCTAAAGGCTGTAAACAAATTTTAAGACTAAAATAGTCTTATATTTAATTTTATTTTAGATATCATGAGTAATCAGAGCCCTATGGATAGAGGTGGTTGAATGATAAAAATTAAAGAAGTTATGAACCCAGAAGTGTTTGTGGTTCAGGAAAATGAGCAAGTGGGTCATGCAAGAAACCTGATGCTCTCACATGGAATCAGTAGAGTAGTAGTGGTAGATGGGGTTGGAAAACCAGTTGGGATGGTGACTGAAAAGGATCTTACCCGCAAACTCAAGGGTAATGGGCCCAAATGGAAAAGTAGACCCATAGATAAAATATCAATAAAAAGGGTCATGAGCACAGATCCTGTCACTGCAAAACCCAATGATGAAATACACACAGCAATCGAACTTCTAATAAAGAACAACATTGGTTCAATTCCAATTGTTGATGAAGACGGCCTTGCAGGGATTATTACAAAAACTGACCTGATGAAGGTATATTCTGACAAATTAAAGAGTAAATGGAAAGTTTCTGATCTCATGACCAGCAATGTCATTACTGTAAACGAAAATCACAGTATTGCACACGTGATAAGTACTATGGAAAAGAATAAAATTGGTAAAATAGTTGTGATTCGTGACAACGAACCAGTAGGCATTATAACCCATGAAAACATCTCATTTGCCCATGTTGAAGATCCTGAGACAGGTGTGAGTGTGGAGAAGATTTACTTCATTAGGAACTCTGATGGAAAAAGTAAGAGAAATGTTCGGGTAGTATCAATGATGACTGCAGGGGACATCATGAGAAATCACATGGTAAAAATTTCAGGAGACGAAGACGCAGCTACAGCTGCAGACATGATGATAGAAAATGAAATAAGCGGTTTACCAGTTGTTAATGGAGATTCATTAGTAGGAGTAATAACCAAAACAGATCTTATTAGAGGTATACAATAAAAAAAGCTTCGAAGATGCATTTTATTCTAATATCTGCATAAAAATTTTTAGGGGGATGAAAATGCACGTTAAAGACATAATGAAAGAAGAAATAATTCATGTGGATAAAGATCAGAACATCCAGGATGCCCTAAAATTGATGAAAAAACACAAGATCTCCAGACTTCCAGTTGTTAATATCAACGAGGGTCATGTTAGGGAACTGGTAGGAATTGTAACTGAAAAAGATATAGCACTAAAACTGGGATCGTCCAAGTACGGAAATCTACCACCTTCACATTTCCATGTTTCAACTGTTATGAAACAGGATCCAGTGGTTGTTGAGAGTACTCAAAATATAGGGACAGCTGCAAAAACCATGATAGAAAATAAAATAGGTGGAATGCCTGTTTTAAAAGACTGCGAGATAGTGGGAATGCTTACAAAAACAGATTTCCTTGAAATATGTCATGGGAAACCATTTAATGCTACAAGCATTGCAGAAAGGATGAAAACTGATTTAATTACAGTAAGTTCTCAGGACAGACTTGTTCATGCAAGAAGATGTTTAATTGACAAGGGAATTGGAAGACTTCCAGTAGTAGAAGAAGGTGTTCTTGAAGGTATTGTAACGGCCAAGGATGTTGCTATGGCAATGATATCTTTTAGGAAGATCGTACCTGATAAATACAAAAATGCAAGGATAAGAAATCTTTTAGTGGAAGATGTGATGACCCAAAATGTTAAAACTATCGATGGAAATGCAACAATAGATGATGCTGCTACAACAATGTTAGAAAACCGTTTCAGTGGTATACCCGTTGAAGTAGATGGAAAGCTTAGGGGAATTATCACAAAAACGGATTTAATAAATTTTGTAGTTGAACTTGAGGAGGTAAGTTGAATTCAACCACAAATAGAATGTCCAGAATGTAGTTCTCAAATGCAAACACATGTGGGAAAGACCAAATCCCACAAAAACTTTTTTTTTAAGTGTTCATCATGTAACTATAGTTATGAAACTTCTATGCCTTCTTTTATTTCTGAAGAACTTCCAAAACTCCTTGAAGTCAAACCTGCCAACCTGAAAAGGTCATTTGAAAATGGCAACATAAAATTCTATGATAATCAAGGTATTCAGGGTCTCCAATTTAGAAAATCGGTTGGAAGGATTGAATCTGGGACTATGATCTGTTTAGGAGATAAAATTGATATAATAAGGGGATTTCCGAAAATCAGAAGGACTTTAATGCTTTCTCCTTCTGTTAAAATACATTTTAATCAGGAAGTGGCTGTTGAAGAAAAGATGAATGGATATAATGTTCGGATAGCCCTAATTAATAATAAGATCATAGCATTTACAAGAGGGGGTTACATCTGTCCTTATACAACCAAAAAAGCACCAGAAATTATGGAAATGGAGAATTTTTTCATGGATCATCCTGACCTTGTAATATGTGGGGAGATGGTTGGTACTGAAAATCCATATGTTACCCACCACTATCGTGAGATAGGTAAGCTCGGATTTAGAATATTCGATCTCAGAGAAAAGGCTTCCAATAAACCAATGTCTGTTTTTGATAAGGTTGAAGCCCTGGAATTTTATGGTCTTCCACATGTGGAGCTTTTTGGAATTATAGATATTAATGAAGCACCAGAAAGAATATTTGAATTAGTTATTGAACTTGGAAGAGAAGACAGGGAAGGGGTAGTTATTAAAGATCCTGAAATGAAAATAGAACCACTTAAATATACCTCTTCACAGGCTCATAACGGTGAAATCCAATATGCTTTTACATATCCATTTGATTTTGGGAGGTCTTTCTTTTTCAGTAGAGTAATAAGAGAAGGATTTCAAGCATACGAGCTCAATGAATCTGAAGATGAAATCCGGAAAAGGGCTCACATGATTGGAGAGTCTATAATTTATCCGATGATAAGAACAATAAAACATGTTGCAGATGATAATTCTGCATCTGAGGATATTATTATTCATGTAGATAATTTAAAAGAGGCAGAGGATTTTGCTCGTCACCTTAGGGATCTTGGGGTAGTTGCTACAGTTCATTCATTTAGGGATGGAAAAGCAATTATAAGAAGGGTTCATCAATCTACAACTGACAGGATATCAAATTTTCTCAGGGGTGGATTGTACTGAATAAAAATACACGGAAGATAATAGGTAAAAAATCCATTAAGGATAACAAAAATGATGGACAGAGCATTAAACTTTCATCCCATGATCATCACGATTTCAAGGGTAGAATTGGTTTTTTTGGACCTTCAGGTTCCTTCACAGAGGAGGCAGCATATTTAATAGGTAATGGTCTCGTTTCGTATGATTCAATTGTAGAGGTACTTAATTCAGTTGAAAAAAATGAGGTAAATATTGGAGTGGTACCTATTGAAAACTCCATTGAGGGTCCTGTAGGTGTTACACTGGATCTATTAGTCCATGATTACGATTTGAAGATAAAAAGGGAAATTATCATTCCTATAAGTCATAATCTCCTTATTAATCCTGATGCAGATATTAGTGATGTTAAATTTATTTATTCTCATATTCAAGCCCTTTCACAGTGCAGAAAATTCACTGAGGGATTAGACGTTGTTGTGAACGCAACACCAAGCACATCTGCTGCAGCAGAAATGGTAAAAGGAAGAATAAATGCAGGAGCAATTGGGACTAAGAAAGCTGCAGAGATTTATGGGCTTAAGATTGCTGCTTCAGATATTCAAGATTATAAAAATAACGTTACTAGGTTTGTGGTTATCGATAAAAATGACCATGAAAGAACTGGAAACGATAAAACTTCCATAGTCTTTTCTATAATGGAAGATCGCCCAGGTGGTCTCTATAAAATACTCGAGATTTTTGCAGATAACAATATAAACTTGACTAAAATAGAGTCGAGGCCTTCAAAGGAAAAATTAGGTAGTTACATCTTTTTTTTAGATTTTGAAGGCCATAGAAGCGATAAACTGATCGGGAACATTTTAAATATCATAAGATCCAAGGTAGGATATATAAAAGTATTAGGTTCATATCCTAGAGAAGGAGAGGATTTTTATAGTTTCAGATAAAGAAAGCTTGTTAAATAGCTTAAAAAAGCTAGAATCACAATTTAATGAAGGTAAGGTTTCTAAGAGACAATATAGTCTCGAAAAAAGAGTTTTAGAGGATAAATTAGACACTGTTTTAGCTGCCGATAGGATAAAGAAACTTCAAGGCAAAGAGGTAACTGAAAAAAACCTTGATTACTGGTCAGATAAGAAAAAAGAAGATGAAGATATCGAGGAAAAGGAAGCCCTCATTAAAAAATATGTTACTACACCTAAAGAAGAACCTGTAAGTAAAACAAAGAGTTCTGGAATGACAAGGGGAAAGATATCCCTTTTAATCTTCGTGGTAGCAGCTTTTTTCGTAGGTACGGGATATGGAGTATATTTAATGAGCGCCCCGGCTAACAATTCTTCAGTGGTTATTACTGTTTCTGATAGTGCATTCCCGACTGTGAACAATACTACAAACCAAACCAATTATAACAGTAATAAAACAACAACTGTTGTTAAGAAAACCACTACAACCACAACTACTCCAAGTAAAACGACTACACCTACAACTAAAAAAAATAACAGTACTGGGTAGTGAATTGGAAACAATTAGAGTGATTAAATCAAACATTATTTCATTTCTAATTTATTGAAGGTGAAAAATTGAGACAATATATTATTCTATTATTGGTTCTATTGTGTTCAGTAGTCTTTGCATCTGGATGTATTTCAGAAAATAAAAACAACAACACCCCCAAAACTTACTCTCAAAATAACGTTTCATTTAATTATCCTGGTAGTTGGGAAATTGCAAATACAACTTCTCCAAACGCTGTAGTGGCTGTAGCCGATCCTAATAGTGTGCAAAATGGGACTCCAACTACGTTTGTTTTGATTCAAAAACCTGCAGTGTCCAAAGGTACTAACATTGCTACTTTATATGCTACAAATTACGCATCATTCTTTAATAATACTTACCAATTGGTTTCTGAAGGAAACGTGACAATAAACGGTGTAAACGCCTTAGAAAACATTTATAAAACCAATACTACTGGGATTCAAAAAGATTATCAAGCTGAATGGTTGAGTGAGAACGGTACTGCATATGTTATTTTGTGTGTTGCTAACACAAACGACTTTAAAAATCAACAATCTAATTTCAACTTAATATTGAACAGCTTCAAAGCCCAATAACTTCTATTTTTTAGATAATCTGCAAATTTTTAGTATCAAATTGGTACAGTTTCAAAAATTCATCTCTAAGTTTAAAATTATATATTAGTAACTGCAATACAATTATATCAGTTAAAATTATTATCTTTATAATACAGATAAAGAGCCAAAATTGTCTGCTTTTATTTTAGTTGCATCATAAATAATAGATGGTATACAAAATGAAGAATATCTAAAACTTCATTGAGTTATGGATAGGTTCTGTTTCCTATTAATCAATAAAAAAGAGATTTTCACGGATAAATTTTCATTAAAAGGTTCATAATAACACTTAATAAAAAATAATTTCAAAGTTAAGGAATAATATAGTTGGTGGGGTTAATTTCAATTATTATTAACATTAAGATCATCAAATAACAATAAAGGAGGAATGTAGATGGTATTGCCAGTATGCGATGTCTGTTTAAAAAGTGGAATATTATGTCAGGGTTGTGAGAACAAGCTTAAAAGTGGTGAGATATCCCAACTTGACTTGGACATTGCAAAGGTGCTCTTCAAGCTCGGTGAAGGTAAATTAGGATTTAAAAAGTCCATTGAAGTTGGAGACATTGTTATAATAGTTACAGAGAAGGATCAGGTTGGAAAGCTTATAGGCAAGAGTGGAAAGATCGTGAGAGAACTCTCAAGAACAGTAGGGAAAAAGATCAGAGTTGTTGGTGAAGATTCAGATCTAAGGGCGGTTGCTAGAGATATACTGGCCCCTGCAAGGGTATCTGGTATAAACATAATCTATGAAACAGACGGTGAAGAAAAGTATAAGATAAGGGTCATGAGGGAAGATTCAAGAAAACTTCCAGGAAGACCTGATATTCTTAATGACATAATAAAAATGCTCACCGGAGAAGAAACTGTTGTTGTTGTAGACAGAAACTAAAAAGAGGGAATTTAATGAATATAATGCTTTGTATCACTGGAAGTATTGCTGCAGTTGAATCTGTGAAACTTGCAAGGGAACTTAGAAGGCAGGGAGCTAATATAAAATGCTTTATGAGTGATGATGCCTGTAACATAATACATCCCAATTCTATGGAATTTGCTACTGGCCAAGAAGTAATTTTAGAACTAACAGGCGCCATTGAGCATGTGAAATATGCACAAGCAGACTTGATACTTGTTGCACCTGCCACAGCAAATTTAATCAGCAAGTTTGCATTCAAAATTGCAGATAATCCTATAAGCACTTTATTAATAACAGCATTCGGTTATTCTACTCCTATAATATTTGTTCCAGCTATGCACGAATCTATGTACACTGCAATTTCTGAAAATATAAAAAAGATCAAAGATGAAGGAATTGTCTTTATAGAACCTAAAAAAGAAGAAGGAAAGGCTAAATTTCCAAGCATTCATGATATAGTCCTTCAAAGTTTAAGGGAAATATCTGAAGGAAGGTTACGGGATAAAAAGTTTTTAATAAGTACTGGTGGCACTTATGAGCAAATAGATTCTGTAAGAGGGATTACAAATCGTAGTTCTGGAAAAATGGGCATTGAAATAGCAAAAGAAGCCTTTGTTAATGGGGCAGATGTTACTGTTATCACAGGAAGAATGGATGTCCATGTTCCTAAAGTTTTTAACAGGATTGAAGTAGAGTCTACAGAGGAAATGAAGAATGAAGTAATAAAAATGCTTCCCGAAAACGATGTATTTATCTCGGTAGCAGCAGTTTCGGATTTTACTATAAAAAAAATTTCAAGCACAAAAGCTAATAAAATTTCTTCTGAAGAAGATTTAAAAATAGACTTAAAACCTGCACCTAAAATTTTAAACCTTGTAAAAAAGATCAATCCAAAAATATTTCTAGTAGGATTTAAAGCAGAATACAATGTTACAGAGGATGAACTTGTATTTTTGGCACGAAAAAAGATTAAATCATCAGGAGCCGACTTTATTGTAGCAAATGATGTTTCGGTTGAGGGTGCTGGATTTGGTTCAGATAAAAACCAAGTAGTTATTGTTGACGGTGACACTTTTACAGTACCCTTAACCTCTAAAACTGAGATTGCCCAGAAGATCGTAGCAAAGATATTGGATATGATCTAAATTCTTATTTTGAGTTGTTATTTAAGATTTAATTATCCATTTAAGAAATAATATCTTTCTAATTCCATTGGCTCATTTATTTCGTGATTTTTAATTGTATATTGAATTTTTTTTAATGATTTTAGAAAATTAAATTTCGATTTTAGTTGCATTATATTCAAATATTTAAAAGGCAAATTCACATACAATTGCTAAATGGTCCTTTTCATAGGGTTCTAGATTTATTTTCTCCAGAATTCTGAAGCCTCCAGTTTTGAGTTTGGATATTTCTTCACGGAATATCTTTTTAGGACTTTTTGTCACATCTATGCTCCTAGCTTTGATCATAATAATTCCAATTCCATATGGCTTCATATAAAGTTTCATGTTGTCCATGAACAGCTCTGATTGTTTTTGTTGGGCAACATCTGAATATAGAATATCCACTTTCTCCAGTAAATTTAAGTAGTTTAAGGGTTTCGTTGCATCGTCCAATATTGGAATCATGTTCTTCCGGGAAACAGCTAGTTCAACTAAACTCCTCATCATACGTGCTGAAAATTCTATGCACCAAATGGTGCCATCTGCAACTATATCTGATATGTGAGATGGGGTTGTTCCTGATGATGCACCAAGATAAAGAACGTTAGAGTCAATTTTAAATGGGAAGGTTTTCATTCCATTTATTATTGCTGCTCCTAGTTTGGAACGTCTCTGCTCCCAAATTCTGTATTCTTTATTTTCAACTTCTACCAGTTTCTCGCCATAGACTTTTTTGCCAGGATTGAAGTTCTCAGTTGCAATATGGTCTTCGATGATATAAACACCTGTCATGTTCTCTAATTTTTCCATTTTGATTCTCCTTGATGAAGTTGGATCTTTTCTATATTTTGAACTATTTTTTTGATCAAATGTAAATCGAAATATAATTTTTTTTTGATTCGGAATTTTTGAAACTATAAAGACTTCCTTCATAATTCTAATTTAATTGATATCACGCTTGATACAAATAGTAGTGATTCTATTTAATTTATTAAATTTTAACTCAGGGATTTAATGGAACACTACACTCTTTGAATCGACTTTAAATGTTCAAAATGGTGAATATATTGTTAATAAATATTAATTTCTATTATTTTGTATTAATTCAACTAAATAATTAGGTGAATTAATTTCTTTCTTCATAATTTAATAGTAGTCTTTAATATTTTTCTTGTATTTTTCTCTCTTTTTTTTCTTTCTAGTTTCTTTATCGTCTATTTTTTTTGATTTATTGCTTCTTTTAGGGAATGGATTGGCTTTTTTGATTTCTTCTATCCGTTTTTCAAAGCTTTCAACTATGTTAGGATCGTAATCACCAGAATAAACATCCTTACGAACAGCTAATGATATTTTTAAAGCGAGTGTGCGGGCGATTTTTCCTCTTAGCCACCATTTAGCACCCCTTACTTCAGGATGCTGAAAGATCAAGCCGTGCTTTGGGGGCCTTTCTCCAGTCTTTAAATGCCTAAAAAGAGCCTTTTCAGCTCCAAGAACTTGGACAGTACCTGATGGCATCTTTGAAAGTCTTTCTATAGCTCCTACATGAGCTATGAGTTTAGCACCCAGGGATGAACCTGCAAGATCCTTAAGATTAGGGGCTATTTCACTCATTCTCTCGTCAACATAATCTGTAAGGGATTTTTTAGTTTTTTGTAAGGATTTAACAGAACTTGCAAATTCTCTGACCATTAAAAGATCAGTTTCAGATATTGGTGCACCAACACTCCTATCTGTTATGACTTTGGAATCATTTTTTGAATCCAATACACCCGAATCAATTATAGAATCCATGTTTCCACAATCTGTTACTATTTCAACGTAACGCTCTTGATTTTTTATTCTATCCAACTCTGGAAAATGTATCGAATACCACTCCCTCAACCTCTCAACCATTTTACCGGTTGTTTCTTCTAGCTCTTCTATGGAATTTATGGCTTGTATAAGGAACATATCTTCAGATTGGGATGCTTCCCTGAGTCGATCTTTGGTTATATCAATGGTTAGTTCATTTAAGATCGGTGTAAGATCTTCACCTGATTTTAAGAACCCAACTTTCAGAAGTAAATCCTCCATATTGGACCGGAAAAATTCTCCTGCTATGTTGGGAGTTTCATATTCAAATTTAATACTATCTTTAAGATTTTTATACCTTGAATGGGGGATATTGGTCTCTATTACTATTGAATCGAACTTGCTTACCATCCTTTTAAGTATGGATTCTTCTTCTTTAGTTATGGTGCCCGCTTGGATTTTTGTAAGCCTTTTCCTCAGTTTTTCTCTTGGGAAAAGTTCATAATCTAAGAGTGTACAATTTTCATCAAGGGATACGAATCCTGCAAAGGAACATGTGATATAACACTTCATAGATTTAATTGTATATTTTCAAGATTTAAACTTTCGTTCATGGGGTGACTATACTGGAAATAGAAATATGCGGCATTAAAATGAAAAACCCAACGATGCTTGCAGCAGGAATACTTGGAAGCACAGCAGCATCTCTTAATTGGGCTGCTAGAAGTGGTGCCGGAGCTGTTGTAACCAAATCATTTGGTTTAAATCCTAACAAAGGATATGCAAATCCCACTACAGTTGAAGTTACAAGTGGCGTCATTAATGCAATCGGACTGTCGAATCCTGGTGTAGATAACTTTAAAGCCGAGCTTGAAAAATTGAATAAATCAGTCCCTGCTATAGCATCACTGTACGGTGCTAATGCGGAAGAGTTCTCTGGAATTGCTACACGGGTTGAGGGATTAGTTGATGCTCTAGAACTTAATGTATCCTGCCCTCACGCAATGGGTGGATGTGGATCTGCAATAGGACAGGATCCTGACTTAACTGCGGAAATAGTAAGATCTGTAAAAAAAAGTGTCAAAATTCCGGTTATTGTCAAATTAACACCTAATGTTACGGATATAGTTGAAATAGCCAGACATGCAGAGAAGGCTGGTGCTGATGCACTTACAATGATAAATTCACTTGGGCCTGGAATGAAAATAGATATAGAAACTGGAAATCCAATACTTAAAAATCGTATTGGAGGATTATCAGGGCCTGCAGTTAAACCTATTGCAATTAGGTGTGTTTATGATGTTTATGAATCTGTTGAAGTTCCAATAATTGGTGTTGGTGGTATCAGGGATTATAAGGATGTGCTCGAATTTTTATATGCCGGAGCTAACTGTGTGCAGATAGGAACTTCCATAATGTATGAAGGAATGGAAATATTTAGAAAGATATCTAACGGTCTTGAAAGATTTATGAATGAAATGGGTTATGAAAAAGTTGAAGAAATGGTAGGAATAGCCCATAAGTCACGGTAAAAAAAATATAAATTATTATTTGAACAGGCTGATATTATGCACGCTCCGAAGATAGTAAAAATTAAACGAATAATAGCTGAATCACCAACAGTTAAAACCTTCATATTTGATTGGAAAGTTGAAAATGAAATTCCTGGTAATTTTATGATGGTATGGAACTTCAAAGATGAAAAACCCATGTCACTGTCCCTTGTTGATCATGTTGAGAATGAGATTGGAATATCAATTAGAAATGTGGGGGAATTTACTGGCCAAGTTCACGAGCTGAATATAGGTGATAAATTAGGATTAAGGGGGCCTTATGGAAGAGGATTTCATATAGCTGGTTCTAAAATCCTTGCTGTGGGTGGAGGTATCGGTATGGCTCCTATCGTGGCATTTTCTGAGGAAGCATCAAAAATTGGCATTGAAGTGCATGTTATTAGTGCTGCTAGCACCATTAATGAGTTGCTTTTCAGTGATAGAATTCAAAGATCAGGAGCTAAACTATTAACATGCACAGATGATGGTTCACATGGATTTTGTGGCTTTGGAACTGATCTAGCTGAAAAAGCCTTGTTAGAAAATGATTATAATATGGTTGTTAGTTGTGGTCCTGAAGTAATGATGAAAAAACTCTTTGCAATGGTTGAGAGGATCAAATTACCAGCACAATTCTCTTTGGAAAGGTACATGAAGTGTGGTATGGGATTATGTGGGCAATGCTGTTTGGACGATCTAGGATGGAGAGTCTGTGTTGAAGGGCCTGTTTTTTGGACAGATGAACTCAGAAATATCACTGAATTTGGTCAATACAGACGAGATGCATCGGGTATAAAATATAATTTCTAAAATGATTTATATTCACAAAATAATGATTAATCGTTTTAGTTGTAATATTTGTAGCTATTAACAGTTACAGTATAGATGGGTTTAAAAAGATCAGAATTTAATCCATAAAAGAGTGAAAAAATGATAGATAATCTTAAAGGTACTGTAACATCTGCAATTTTCATAATTATAATTCTTGTAGTTATTTCAACGCTTGTACTTACCCCTATGCTTAGTATGATTATTTTAGGTGGTATATTTGCGTATGCTATCAGGCCACTATCCAGTAGAATGGAACCCTACCTAAAATTTAGATCTATTTCAATTTTTATAGGTATGATAATTGTTATTATACCTTTAATAGCGATTTTAATCATATTTATTAACACAATAATCGCATCTACACCTACATTTGTGGGTTTTGTAAAAGGACTTAATTTAAGCAGTATAAACAGCAGCAGCATACAAAATTTTCCTCCAATACAACACTACTTTCCCACGGCAACTTCTTCTCCTGTTGTAACTTCATCTTTCAATTCAATAAATTTGGCAGTTGAAGATATTTTAAAAAGCATTACAGAATATCTATTGGGACTCTTAAGTTCTATTCCACTAGTTTTACTTCAACTTTTCATATTTTTTGCTTCAACATTTTACTTTGCAAGGGATGGAGAACGTATATGGGAGTATATGGATTATATTGTACCTGAAGACAAGAAACACTACTTCCACACATTGATAGATGAAACAGACAGGGTATTGAAAAGTATATTCTTTGGACATTTCATTACAGCTACAATAATCGGAATTGTAGCAGGTATTGGATTTGCCTTACTAGGATATCCCTACGCACTATTTCTTGGAACATTAACTGGCTTTTTTCAGTTAATGCCTATTGTTGGGCATTGGCCTACGATTGCTGCCCTTGCAATCTACGATGCCATATTTGGAAACTACTTTAGGGCTGCGGAGGTAATATTACTCGGAGTTTTATTAAGTTTGATAGACATGTATATCAGGCCCAAAGTTGCAGGGAAATACGCAGACATCCACCCATTAATATTCCTTCTGGGATTCATATGTGGACCGCTTGTTTTGGGTATAGTAGGTTTTATTATTGGCCCGCTTATATTGGGAGTGACATACGCTGCGGTGGTTGCTTATAAAAAGGAAAACCAGTACAAAGCTCCTAAAAATTTAGTAGAAACCAACAAAACTCGATTAACTGAAGATATTAAAAAATGAAAACTAAAAAAAAAATTAGAAACCCTGGTTTAAACAAGTTTTATTTCCAGGGAATTAGAAGTTACTGTGTGTGTTGAACCATCAGAATTTGTGTAACTTACACTAAAACCACCGATAAAGAACGGGTTAGATACAGTTGCGTTAGGGCCAAAATCTTGTTGAACTTCTGCATCTGTTGGTATGAGCATTGTATATTGGTAACTTTTAGTATCACCAGGTTTTAATATCCCGATTGTTGCATCGAAATTCTGTGAAGTACCTTTTACATTGTATACAGTTTGCCCACCTTTGTTAGAAATTGTCCAATTAATTGTTACATTGTCCCCTTTCTTGGATGTAGTCGGCCCTGTTTGATTCGCTAATATTTTCATATCAGCTATTCCATTTGATGGATTGGTTGTAACGTTATTTACAGTTGTGTTCTTGCTCAATGTTATTGGAGCTTTATATGTAAAGGCGAAAATCCCTGCAACTAGCAATACGATTATTATTAATATTAAAGCTATTATTTTATTATTCGTTAAAACACCTCCAAAATTATATTAATTATTAACTAAATTTTTTTATATTAATATTTTTGTGAAGAGATATAAATTTAGCAAATCTAAATTTCGTCAATAATTGCATACAAAGTAGTTAAAACGGTATTCTAAACCGGTTTTATAAGATAAATGGAATGGTTAAGGAAGAGTAAGATAACCGGCCTTTTTATGACTTAATATCTTAAATTAACATCTTTAAGTTAAGTTTATCTGAACTAGTATCATAATAAATTTATAGATAATATCAATGTTTTGAGGTGTCAGTTATGAAAGAAAGAGGTGTTTTTTAGTAAAGATATGAACCCTAAGTTAGGATACATTTCAGAAGTTTATTTGTACTCGACCGATTAAAATAGCAAATATAAGGGTTGCAATTCCCATACTCATAGTCTGACCGACAAGTCGCATGGTACTCACAGTAGCCGAAGCCACTCCATAGAACTTCTTCTGCACAGACCCATTATAACATTTGTGTTAGGGGATGAAAAGAGACCAAATCCCAATCCGAGCACAGCCAAACTTATTATGATGGTTAAAATAGCTGTGTTACTACTCAAGAATATAAAGCTGAAAAGTCCCAGAGTGACTATAGCCATCCCAACTGTGGCAATTATTCTAGCATCATACTGATCTGACATACGGCCAGCCAGAGGCGCCACAATAACCATTATAATGGGCTGAGCCACCAGAATCAAACCGGCAGAAGTGGATCTAATCCTTTAATATACTGGAGATAATAGCTTAAAAGTAAAGCAACAGCGAATGTGGCACTGTAGTTAATTAAGGCAGCCAAACTGGAAAGGGTGAAAGTGATGTTCTGGCTAAACAATCTCACATTGAAAACTGGACTTTCCACCTTAAGTTCCCAGCGTAAGAAAATAAACATACCAATTATTCCCAGAATTAACAGCACAATCCCCAATATATTATTAAGGTCCGAAAACCCATACATAACAAAGAGCAATCCAATACCGTATAATACAGATCCAACTAAGTCAAATTTTTCACCTTGGCATTCGATCCATTCTGCTTTCAGTTTCCAAAATACAAGTAGAACAACTAATATCCCAAAAGGGACCATAAGAGCAAATAAACTCCTCCAACCCAAATACTGAGTAATTAAACCACCTAAAAAGGACTCAATGACATTCCCACATACACAGCAGCAACATTGATTCCAATAGCCCTTCCCCTTTCCCTTGGAGGAAAAACTGAAGTAATAATAGCCAGAGCAGTAACGAAAATCATAGCAGTACCAATACCCTGAATCACCCGAAATATAATCAAAACTATAGCTGATGGCGCAAAAGAACAAAGCAACGAACCAACCGTAAAAATTATGATACCATAAATGAAAATTTTTTTCCGGCCATGTATATCACACACCCTACCGAAAGGAACACTGAGTATAGCTGCTGTTAATATAAATCCATACATAACCCAGTTAAGGATAATAGCATCAGCACCAAAGTTAGCCCCAATTGAAGGGAGGGCAATATTCACTGAAGTACCCATAAATGGTGTAAAAAAGGATGCTAAGCAAGCAACCAGCAGGGCAACCCGTTTTATTCCGTCATTAATAGTTTTATCAATATTTTCAGACATAAAAATTTACCATAGTAATTTAAAATATAATAAATTAAATCTTATTATAGGTTGGAGTTTGAAGATAAATTTAATTTGCGTCAAATTTTTCTTCTTTAAATATGATTTTAAATGAGGTTCCTGATATATTATTAAATTTTATTTTCCCGTCGATTTGTTCAGTTAAACTTGTAACTAATCTTAGTCCTAATGATTCTGTGTTTGTGTAGTCTATGTCTTCTGGAAATCCTACTCCATTATCTTTAACTTCTAATAGGTATTTATCATCATTTGTATGAAATTTTATGTTGATTTCTCCACTTTCACCCTGTGGAAATGCATGTTTTAAACTGTTAGTTACTAATTCATTTACAATTAATCCTAGAGGTATCGATGTATTAATATCCAACATTACATTTTCAACTTCAATATTCAACTTTATTAAACTCGTGTCCATTACATAGGTATGATAAAGGTCGTTTGATAATGTGCGGAGGTAATCTCCGAAGTCTATTCTTTTTAGATCTGTGGATTGGTATAATCGTTCATGTATAAGTGCCATGGATCTTGCACGATTCTGACTTTCCTTGAAAATATTTTTAGACTCTTCATCTTTAATATATCTAGATTGCAAGTTTAACAAGCTAGATATGATCATGAGATTATTTTTTACACGATGATGTATTTCTTTAAGGAGCGTTTCTTTTTCATTGAGAGACTTCTGAAGCTTTTTTTCTATTTTTTTACGTTCTGATACATCACGAATAATAGAAGTTGTGAATATATTACCTTTAGAACCCCATGTGGCAATGGATATTTCAAAGGGAAATTCGATACCATCTTTTTTTAATCCAATAGTTTCAAAGGTTTTCCCTGCTAGTTCATGATTACCTGTTAACTTGAATTTATCCAATTTATTAATAAAATTTTTTTTATATCTTTCAGGCATTAACATGGTTACATGTTTGCCCTTTATTTCATCAATTTCATAACCAAAAATATTTTTTAAGCTTGGATTAAATAAAACAATCTTACCATCTGTATCGGTTGTTATAATTCCATCAACAGCAGAATTTGCTACAGAACGGAATTTTTCCTCACTTTCACTGAGTTTAATATCTTTTTGTTCGATCTCTTCACTTAAAACAACAACCACAATCGCTACCGCTATGAATATAAAAATCCTGAAAACATCTTCATAAAAAGGATAATTAATATTAGGAGCTAAAAAGTAACTTAGAATTAATATGAATGCTAAAAATAAAGGAATAATCAAACCTTTCCGCTTCCACCAAATTGCAGCTAAAATGATAGGAAAATAAAAAATATGAGTAAAAATAGTGCCTGATCCTAAAACAAAATGAAAATAATAGGTTAAAAATACTGATATGGATAATAGAATCAACATTATAATAATCTTGTATGATTCTTTTTCTAAAATCAATTTATTTTCCATTTTATCATCCTAAGTTTAAAGAAATAGTATAATAGTTTATGAGTTTAACTAGTCAAATATTTAACCAAATCTATGTTGATAATAATTCCATTTCTTTAGGATTTAAAATCTATTCGATTCAATAAGGTGACATTACGATAATCCTATCTCAAGAATTAGGGGGTATTAAAATTAAAAAGTATGGAAATAATGTTAAATAGATTTTAGAGTTTAATTTATACCTAAAATCAGGAATAAGATTCCAATTGCAATTAATGAATAATATAAAGTATTATACTCCATATTAATAAGTATAATTCCAACTATAATAAATAGAACTCCAATGATGTAAAATCGTATAAAATTTTCGGTATATTTTCTAGATTTCATATTTTCCCATTTAGATATTGTTTTCTAAATTTTTATAAGGTAATATTTGGATTGCGCGATCTGTGCATGTGAAGCATGGGTCACATTGTACTATGGCGAGTTGAGCATCGGTGATGTGATGACCTACGCAGGCGTATTGCATTGCACCTATGTTTGTTATTGATGGTGTTCTAACAATTGAATGTCTGACTCTTCCATCTTCAATTGCAAATGAATGATAAAGAGTTCCCCTTGGAGCTTCAATGTAACTTTTGGTAATTGGTGCATCGTACATTTCCCAGCTTCTGTTAGTTATTTTACCCTCTGGAAGTTGTTTGATGGCTTGCTTTATGATTTTTATCGCTTCGAAAATTTCAAATACTCGTACCAGAAGGTTTGATTTAACATCACCATCATCTTGTGTAATTATATCAAATTCAAATGGATCATATTCTTTCATGCCTTTTCTAAGGTCCTTTGAAACTCCAGTAGCTCTTAGAGTTGGTCCACTGGTTTCAAGCCTAATAGCGTCTTTTTGAGGCAGTGTTCCCACACCAGTTATTCTAGACATGATCATGGGATCAGATACAAATCGTTCTGCAAATTCGGTTATTTTTGTTTCAACTATATCCATTCCTTCTTTGATCTTCTGGACTCTCATCTGATCGAGATCACACCGAGGTCTTATGCCTCCAATAATACTGACACCGTATTGGACACGGTTTCCACCTATCATTCTTAGGAGTTCCATTACTGTTTCTCTGATGTAGAATAG
>Ga0182021_10001798_pt1 | contig 24934 bp, 18 predicted proteins | sample 612E3MmetaG_FD_120493 | JGI IMG/M metagenome (GOLD analysis project Ga0182021, IMG submission 120493) | Permafrost microbial communities from Stordalen Mire, Sweden - 612E3M metaG (Illumina Assembly) | ecosystem: Environmental > Terrestrial > Soil > Wetlands > Permafrost | place: Sweden... | reverse complement strand
TGCAAAAAAAAGAGGCCCAGCGAACTGGGCCACAGGAGGTTGGACGATGAAAGTCTTAGTGAGATGGAATGCGGAGCGGATGATCGAGGCGCACTTCGAGAGTAGTGCCCTTGTCTAGTCTGAGGTCGTGACCGGTCAGCAGGCCGGCGATTGCGCCCGCGCCCGCACCGGCACCCGCGCCGATGCCGGCCCCTCTACCTCCGCCGGCCGCCGCACCCGCGGCAGTGCCCACGGCGGCGCCGACCGCCACCGCTTCGATCACGTGCCGCTTGCTCATTCCCTTGCGTTCAATTTCACCTTCGGCGTCGGGCGGCTTGACCCCGTGCTCACCCGGCACGCCGGTGACGGTGGCGACCAGCGGGACCCATCCGTGCTCGGTTTCGATCTCGTCGAAGCTGAGCAGCATGCGCGCATGCAGTCCCTGTTCGACCGAACTGACGTGGCCTTTGATCTTCTTGCCGCGCGGAATGAGGCTGCCGTTGGCGGCGACCAGATCTTCCCCCAGCTTGACCTTGAAGTGTTTGCCTTCCCGGAGATTGCGGGTGTCGAGTTTGTCTTGCAGGCGAACCAGGAAGGTTGTGCCTTCGGGTACGGCGTTGGGCGGGGCCATGGGCGCGATTGCGGGATCCAGAGACTGGGCCCACGCCGAACCTGCCAACAGCAGAAAACAAGTTCCCAACCAGGACGACAGCTTGAGCATATTCACTCCGTAAATCGTTGATGCCCCCAGCAAGACAAACTGAGGAAACATCCCGAAGCGGTCCAGGAGACCGCCCCGGGAACCCCGAAAGCGCCCGAGCAAGGCGCAACCACACTTGCCGGGAACCGTTTGTCAACCGCGCTATGCAAAGTTGGATGAGGGCTGAGTAGCAAAACGATGCCCGAGTGCCGTCAGAAGTCCGGGACTACCCGGGCAGGAAGGGGGTTTCACGAGGAGCGTTTCGGTTCCTGCGGGAAACGGGGGCTCTGTTCCTGGACATCCTTGCGCAAACCATCCCAGATATTTTCCGGCATCTCCAGGAAATACTTGACGATCTCGGGATCAAACTGGCGGCCCGCCCAAAGCTCGATCTCTTTTTGGGCAGCCTGGATCGTCTGTTTGGCGCGATAGGGGCGATCCGAGGTCATGGCATCAAGGGTATCGGCGATGGAAAAGATTCGGGCCCCAAGAGGAATTTCCTCACCCTTCAATCCGCGGGGATAGCCCGTGCCGTCGTACTTTTCCTGATGGGCATATACGATTTCAGCAGCCTTGGTGAGGAAAGGGATCTTGCTCAGGATCTTGTACCCATACCAGGCATGTTCCTTCATGACCTCAACCTCTTCGGGAGTGAGCTTGCCGGGCTTGAGCAAGATATTGTCCGGGATTGCCATTTTCCCGATGTCATGCAGGAAAGCGCCCCGAGCGATGACGTTGATCTCATCCTTGGGCAAGCCCATTCTTTTCGCGATGGCGATGGTGAAGGCGGTCACTCTTCGGGAATGGCCTTCGGTCTCGGCGTCTCTGAGATCGAGGGCCTCGCCCAAGGCCTCGAGGGTGATGTCGTAGGAACGCTCCAGGTCCCCCACCGCGGCTTTCAGCTGCTGGGTGCGGGCGGCAACCATGGCTTCGAGGTTCGAGCGGTAGGCGTCGTTTTCCCGCTTGAGGCGGCGATTCTCCAGTGCCCGCCGCACGGTGGCCAACAACTGCTCGCGCTCGAAAGGCTTGGGCAAGTAGTCGTAGGCGCCATGGCGGAGCGCCTGCAAGGCCACCTGGATATCGCTGACGGTCGTGACCATGACGACGGGGACGTCGGGGCACTTCTCCTTGGCACGTTCCAGAAGGGTAGTCCCGTCCATGCCCGGCATGAGCAGATCCGAGAGCACGAGATCAAATTTCTCGCCCGATTCGAGCAGGGCCAAGGCTTCCACGCCATTCGAGGCCTGACACGCCTGGAAATTTGCGCCCACCAGCATGGAGCAGACGATCTCGCGGATCGCCGCCTCGTCGTCCACCACCAGAATGCGGTCGGAGGCCATATGTTTGACGGGTAAGTATCGTCCATTCTAGCCCAGTTCTTGAGTTCCGAAAGTAACCATCTGGAGGCGGAAATCGCACAACGAACGGAGTGGAGCGTGATATCTAGAAATACAGGTAGCAATCCGTTTGACTATGAATCCTGCGTGGTGGAGTGGGTACCCGGTTGGAGCGCTGGTCGTCCCCTGGCTTACGTCCCGGGAGTCGGCCGCGCTGGTTTTGGCGGTGGCCAGCCTTCTTTTCTTCCGCGCCTTCCGGCAGCGGTACCTTCTGACCTGGGGTCTGGGATGGATCGCCTACGGAGTATTTCTGTGGACGGACCGCAGCAGCGCGCTGCACGGCACACCCCGGCCAGCCGCGGCCGCCTTTACCCAGGCGCAGTTTGCGCTGGCGATGGGACTATTTTGCGCCGCCGTCCTGATGTCAACGGACGCCCGGCGGAAACTGACGGTGCTTTTGTCGGTTTCGGCGGGGCTGGTGATTTGCGCCGCTTTGCGTCCGCTCTCCGTTCCGGATTCCTACTTGCTGCACGACGGGCTGGAAATCTGCTACCGGCTGGTCGCCGCGTACGCTATTTTTGAGTTATTCCGCTATCGCTTCGGGCGCATCGGGATCGCGCCCCTGCTTCTGGGAGCCGGCCTGCTGACCCTGCAACTGCATTGGAAGCCCTTCGCGGCCCACTTTCCCACGGAAGGCCTGCTGCCGCTGGAGGTAATGTTCGGCGCCAGCATGTATCTGCTGATGCTGGGAGACTCGCAGATCCGCATGCAGCGGATGGCCGTGATGTATCAGCTGGGAGATACCATCCAGCGGGCGCAGAATCACGGGCCCATGATGCAGTCGGCGCTGGAAATCCTGAAGACCGCATCGGGAGCGAAGGCCGCCTGGTTTCGCCTCCTGGAAGGAAACCGCCTGGTGCTGATGCAGCACGTGGGCATGTCGCAGGACTTCATGCGCGCCATCGGCCAGATCGCGATGGACGAGACGCTGGAGCGCGTCCTGCAGGACAACAAGGCCGCGGTACTGAAGATTTCCGAGATTCCAGAATCCGTCCAGGAACACCTCAAGAAGCACGGCATCCGCCGGGTGGTGGTGCTGCCGCTCGAGGGCAAGAAGTCGGTGATTGGTACCGTGGTTCTCGGCTGTGCGGGAAGGCGGTCGTTCACGGCAGAGGAAGTGGAGTTCCTGGAAACCGTTGCCCACCAGTTGGGAATTGCGGTGGAGAACCTGCGGTTGCTGGAGCAGGTGCTGCGCTCGCAACGGCAGTGGATGAACACCTTTGATTCGATCCAGGACCTGATCCTGGCGCACGACGCGGGCTTTCGCATCCTCAAGACGAACCAGGCGCTGCTCCAGAGGCTGGAGCAGGCGCCCGCCGATGTGGTGGGCAACACCTGCGAGGGAGTGCTGCCGCGGAAATTCAACTGGACCGGATGTCCGTATTGCCAGCACGGAGTGGGCCTGGTCGAGGCGCCCGATCCGTGTTTTGGGGGCCAGTCGCTGGTCTCGACTGCGCCTTTCACGGAGCACGGAAGCCAGCAGAAGGGCACCATCCACGTGGTGCGCGACACCACCGAGCGGCACGTCGCCGAAGAGAAATACCGGATGCTGTTCGAGCAGGCGCAGGAAGGCGTGTTCGTTGCCCAACTGGAAGGCAAGCTGCTGGACTGCAATGACGCTTTCGTCACTATGCTGGGCTACGGCAGCCGGGAAGAACTGATGGCGCTCGACATTGATAGCGTGCTCTATCCGGTGGCGGAGGAGCGGGAAGCTTTCCGCAAAGAGATCGAGACGCACAACTATGTCCGCAATTTTGAAATCACCGTGCGCCGCAAGGATGGGACGCTGCTGACGGCGGCGCAAAGCTGTTTTGCCACACGGGACGCCAGCGGACGGATCGAGCGGTACCAGGGTTTTGTGCTGGACATTACGGAAAAGAAGCGTTCGGAAGACGATATGCGGCGGCGCAATCGCGAACTGAATGCGCTGAACGCCATGGCCGTGGTGGCCACCCAGTCGTTTGACCTGGACGAAATTCTCAACCTCACGCTGCGCCAGGTGATCTCGCTGTTCGGGGCCGAGACGGGCTCGGTGTACGCGTGTGGTCCGCAGGATGGCACGTTCCGCCGCCGGGCGGGCTGGGGCCCGCGCAGTGAAGCGCGCATGCGGATGGCCGAGGTTGATTTTACGGAAGGCTTCGGCGAACTGGTGATGCGTTCCCGCGCCGAAGTGATCACCCAGGATTTTGTTCCGCACTTGCCGCCAGCGCTGGTGGAGTTTGTCTGCGCGGACCGGCTGCCGGGCTGGATCTGGGTGTTGCTGTGGAGCAAGGACAAGCCCATCGGCATCATGGGAATCGCCAGCAAGGAGAACCGGCACTATTCCAGCAACGACGAAAACCTGCTGGTCGCCATCAGCCGGCAATTGGCCACCACGATCGAGAAAGTGCAACTCTACGAGGAAACCTGCCGCGCGTACGAGGACTTGAGGCGCACGCAAGAACAGTTGCTGCAAAGCGAGAAGATGTCAGCCGTGGGGCAGTTGATTGCGGGGGTGGCGCATGAACTGAACAACCCGCTGACCGCGATCCTGGGCTACGCGCAGTTGCTGGAGGGCGCGGGACTCGACCACCGGTCCGCGGACTACGTACGCAAACTCTTCAAGCAGGCGCAGCGCACGCACCGGGTGGTGCAGAACCTGCTGTCGTTCTCGCGCCAGCGCAAACCGCAGAAGCAGGAAGTTGATTTGTGCCGGGTGCTGGAAGACACCCTTACCCTGCGCGAATACGATTTGAAGGTCAGCAATATCTCGCTGGAGCGCGATATCCCCGAGGACGTTCCGGCGGTGGTCGGCGACCCGCACCAGTTGGAGCAGGTCTTCCTGAACATCATCAACAACGCGCTGGATGCCATGCTGGAAGCAAGCGGCGCGGGCGTTCTGAAGGTGCGCGTCTTCAAGAAAGACAGTTTTGTGTGCGTGGAATTCGATGACAGCGGCCCGGGAATCAAGGACACCAGCCGCATCTTCGATCCCTTCTACACGACCAAGACGGTGGGCAAGGGCACGGGCCTGGGACTGAGCATCTGCTACGGCATCATCAAGGAGCACGGCGGAGAGATTGTGGCCCGGAACCGCGACGAAGGCGGCGCGACCATCGAAATCCGGCTGCCGGCAAGTCAGTCGGTGGCTCTGACGGAGGCGTTGCCAGCAGCCTCACGGCGGGAGGCGTTGCTGAAAGGGCGTGTGCTGCTGGTCGAAGACGAGGAAGCCGTGCTGGAATTTCAGCGCGACGTGTTGAGCGGGGCGGGGGCCGAGGTTACGACCGCCATGAGCATCGAAGAAACCAAGCGGCAGCTTCAGACCGGGTTGTTCGACGCGGTCGTTCTGAACGGACGTATGCCGGGCGGCACCAGTGCTCCGGAGATTTGTCTCTGGATGCAGGGAAACTGTCCGGAAATGGAAAGGAAGCTGCTGCTGACGTTTTCGAACGTGGCAGATCCCGCAACCCGAACCTTCCTGCTGGAACGGGGCGTGCCATCGCTGGCCAAGCCGTTTGAGGTGGCGGACCTGATCTCGCAGGTGCGGCGATTGCTACAGAAGGAAGGGACGTCCGAAGAAAAGTCCGAAGAAAAAGCGGCTGCGGCCGGCGCGGGCGTTTAAAGCTGCTTCTTCAGGTTCCGCGTCATTTCTGAAATCAACTTCTCGTTGCGCCGGTAGCGGCGCCAGTGTCCCTGCTTCTTCATCTCCACCAGACCCGCCTCTTGCAGAATCCGCATGTGATGGGAAATCGTCGGCTGAGAGAGCTTGACGTGCTGCTCGATGTCAGAGGCGCACGGGCTGACTCTCTTGCCCGTGGCACCGGCTTTCTCTTCCCGAAGTGCCTGCAGGATGCGGCGGCGGGTAGGGTCGGAAATGGCGTGGAGAAAGGGACCGAGATCGGCGCTCACCTGGCTCATGACAGAAGAGTATCAGAGCATTGATCGATGTCAATGTGCAGCCACTCTGTCACATTTCCGAGCGGGCGGCATCTCGGGAGCAGCATGCTCTTCGAAGGCCACAAGCACTGACTGCTGGCTACCTTTTCAGGATCGGATTGTAGCCATCGCCGGTCAGGCGGCCGCGCATTAGCTCCGCGTCCTTGATGTCGGTGAAGGGGCCCACTTGCACGCGATAGAACTTGTCCCCTGCAGCGTTGCCGGCGATGAAGGCCGGGTATTGCTTCTTCTTGAGCGCTTCCACCAGCGCGTCGGCGTCTTCCTGGCGCGTAACGGCGGCAACTTGCACGTAGTAGCCGTTGGTCGGAAGAGCGGGCGTTGCGGAATCGGGCGCTGGGTTCGTGGCGGCGTCAGGGGACGGGGCGACTGCGGGCGGCGCCTGTGCTTCCTTGGTTGGAGGTTGCCCGTCGGCGGTTTTTTGTCCTACGGCCTTGTAGAAACTGAAGTCCTTTGAATCCGGTGCCGGCTGCGCATTGTTCTTCCCGGCCGCGGGACGAACAACGGTGGCGGGACTCTGATTCTGCGCCGCCAGCACATTGCCGGGGCCGACGACGGCCGCTTTGCGTCCGAGTGAAAACCCGATGGCAAAGAAGCCGGCACAGACCAGGACCAGCACGAAAAACAGTGCCAGCATCCGGCCAGTGCCGAGGGTTATTTCCGTGTCTTGTTGCGCAGTGGCCATAAGAATTGGCGCGTGCTTCTAACCTGCCTTGGTCGCCGCCGGCGTTCCTCCGAGGAATTTTTGAATACCGGAGAAGAAATCGACTGGAACCGGGAACACGACGGTCGTATTTTTTTCCACGCCGATCTCTGTGAGGGTCTGCAGGTAGCGTAACTGGACGCTGACCGGTTCGGTGGCGAGGAGTTTTGCCGCATCCACCAGGCGCTGCGCGGCGGAGAACTCGCCTTCCGCGTGGATGATCTTGGAGCGTTTTTCGCGTTCCGCCTCCGCTTGCTTGGCCATGGCGCGCAGCATGGACTCGGGCATGTCCACTTGCTTCACTTCCACGTTGCTGACCTTCACTCCCCAGGGCGCAGTGTGCGTGTCGAGGATGCTCTGCAGGCGAAGGTTGATCTTGTCACGATGGGCGAGAAGCTCGTCGAGTTCCTGTTCGCCAAGCACGGAGCGCAAAGTAGTCTGGGCGAACTGCGAAGTCTGGTACACGTAGTTCGAAACCTCGACGACAGCTTTGTTCGGGTCGACCACGCGCAGGAAAATGACAGCGTTCACTTTGAGGGTGACGTTGTCGCGGGTGATGATGTCCTGGGGCGGCACTTCCAGCGCTTCCTGGCGCAAGGAGATGCGCACGATCCGGTCAACGGGAGCGAAGACCAGGATGACGCCCGGTCCCTTCGCCGTTCCCATCAAGCGGCCTAAACGAAAAATGACGCCGCGCTCATACTCGGCGAGGATCTTAATGGAACTCAGGACGTAAATGACGAAGATGACGATGGCGACGGTAACCACGGGAAACCCGAGATCCATATGCGCCTCCAAGGCGTTTGTTTGAAAGAGGTTCTGTGCGGATTGTAGCGCAAGTAGGCGGGCACACGCTGTGCCGGAGCACGGGCGGCGTTGCCGAGGGTGATTCGTGGATACAACAGCTACGAGGTACGAGCCGCGAGCCACGAGCAACGGGGCCGTGAGTTTACGCCATCACGGGACTGGCTACTGCCACCGGTTCCACCCGCAACACGAGTCCTTCTACTCGTCGGACCACGACTTGCCCACCGGCGGGGATGTTGACTGGGGAGACCGCGTCCCAGAGTTCACCATGAACAAAGACTTTGCCGGACGGCGATAGCGCAGTTTGCGCAAGTCCGATTTCGCCGATCAAACCTTGCTCACCGGTAGTGATCTTGTTGCGTCGGGCACGAAGGGCGATGCCCATCAGGAACGCTGTGATCAGACCCAATGGGATGCTGACGGCGAGCGCGGTCAGCACATGGACGCGCATCTCGGGAATGGGTGAGTCGACGAGCATGAGCGCCCCGAGGGTCATGAGCACGATCCCACCGGTGGTCAACACACCATGGCTGGCGAGCTTGGCTTCTGCTGCAAACAGGCCAAATGCAACCAGAATCATTGCAAGTGCAGCGTAGCGAATGGGCAGCAGGTGCATGGCAAACGCCGCCAGCAGGAGAAAGATCACGCCGATGGTGCCGGGCACAACCGCGCCCGGATGGTTGAATTCGAAATACAGACAGAGCGCACCGATCGCCAGGATGATGTAGAGAATATCGGGGTCCAGGATGTAGGCGAGTATCCGTTGCTTGAGGGTCATCGGATAGTCGCGTACCGGCTGGCCGGGCAAGTTAAGAGTTACGGTCGTCCCGTTGAACCGCTTGAGGGGCTTGGCGCTAAGCTGCCGGAACAGATCCTGCTCGTCGGACGCCACGTAGTCGATCAGCTTCTTGTCGAAAGCTTCCTGCTCGGTGAATGACTTGGATTCGCGCACCGCGCTTTCGGCCAGTTCAATGTTGCGGCCGCGCTTTGAAACCACCGAGCGCATTTGTGCGGCTGCGTCGTTCTCGATCTTCTTCATCATCACGTCATCGGGCTTGCCGAACAGGGTCACAGGATGCGCGGCGCCGGTATGCGTTCCGGGAGCCATGGCTGCAACATCAGCGGACTCAAGGATGAAAAGCCCTGCCGAGGCAGCGCGGCTGCCACTGGGCGTCACGTAGATGATCACGGGCACCGGGGAAGCGATGACCTTCTTGATGATCTCATCGGTTGAATCGAGGAACCCGCCGGGCGTGTTGAGCTCAATCAGAACCGCCTGGTCATGGTTGGCGTCTGCGGCGTCGAGCGCGCGGGCTATGTATTCCGCCGTAACCGGGTGAATCCTGTCGTTCACCACGATCTTCAAGACGTCGGCAGAACTCGCCGAAACAAGTAAGAGGATAAGAGCGACGACAACGACAATCCGTGACGGCTTCATGGTTGGGGCAGTGGCTGCGCTTTCTCCGCGAGCTTGGCTGCGACGGTGCGCTTCAAATCCTGGGCCGCTGAATTGCCAGGCTCCAGCTGCACGGCCCGATTGACGTTTTCGGTGGCCGCTTCAGTTCTATTCTCTCTCAAATCGAGGTGCGCTAGCACCAGATAGGCCTCGGCAAACTCACGAATGCGTAAGGCCGCTTCGGCCTGGGAGCGGGCCTCGCGTGCGTCGCCGCGCGCATCGAAAACCTCGGCCAGTCCGGTCAGGGGAGCGGGGCTCGATGAGTCGAGGGTGGCGGCTTCGCGGAATTCTCTCTCTGCCTCATCGGTGAAGCCGTGGGCCAGCAGTTCCTTGCCGAGTTCAAGGTGGAAGCGGGCGTGAGTGCGGGAGTCCGAGCGGGCAAAGCGCTGCTCCGCCCAGCTCTGCATCTGCACGGTCATCTGGCGGAAGGTGTTTTCCTCGTAGTTGCGCTTCATGCGTTCGATCGGCTTGGCGGTGGAAGACGCGGCGGGAACCACACCGGCACCGGAGGAAGCGAGCGCATCGGACAAGGTCTTGGCTTCAGAGTCGCCCGGATGATGGTCGAGGCAGGCGCGCATCTCGCGGAGGGCGGCGGCATTGTCTCCGACGCGGCTGAGTGTTACTCCCAGATTGAAGTGATAGTCGGGGTCGCTGGGATCATTTTCGATCGCGCGTTGAAAGTAAGTGGCGGCATCTTTGTGGCCGCGGCGGGAGTTGACCACGCCGAGATTGTTATAGACCTCGGCAAGCGGCAGGCGGGCGGCGACAAATGCGAAGGCGCTTTCCGCCTTTGCGTAATCCGATTGATAGTAGGCCGCCAGCCCGAGATAGAAGTTCGCCTCGCGGGCCACCGGAGAAGAAGATGGGACCTGCTCCAGCGCGGCAATCGCCTGCTCGTACGTATGCTGGTTGAGATAGGTCTTGCCGAGTTCGAGCCATGCTTCCGTATAAACGGGGTTCAGACGGGTGGCTTCTTTGTAGCGCCGGATCTTTTCTTCGGCGGTGGATGCGAGCAGGCCACGGATGTAGTTCTCGAAAGCGTCGAGGCGCACGGGCGCAACGCCGGCCACGAATTTGTCTTTCGGCAAAGAGAAATCGCTGCGGACCTGGCGGAGCGTGTCCCAAGCGAGCGCCGCCTCCACCGTCCCCAGTTCGGTGAGGTTGCCGGACTCGGCAGCGGAAGGCAATAACTTCAGCGCGCGCATGTCGAGCAGTTGCGCGGTGGCGGTGAGGTGCGCGCCGTCATAGTTGTAAGAACCGAGCACAGCATAGTCCACGTCCATTTGTTCGGCGAGACGGTAGAGGGTGGCGCGCGAAAGATGCAGTCCGGCGGGAATGCCGAGGCGATCGTAAGCGCGCAGTCGCTCGTCGCGGCTGGCGACATACACTACCGGCGAATTGAGTAGCTGGCGGAAAGCTTCAGGGAAGGCTTCGCCCAACCACTCGAGGCCGGGAGTGGGGGACGTATTTTCAAACGGAATTACGACCAGGGTGCGTCCGGCGGCAGATGTAGTTTGGCCGTTCGCGTGACAAGGAAAGACCAGGAGCGCGGCAAATACGACGATCAAGGCGCGTTTCACAGCAGCTTGATTATAGCGGGGCGGGTCAGGACACGCGCTGTTTCCCGACCAGCGCCGGTTCCACCGGATGCTCCGCGGGCTTCGTCCATCCCGGTAACTCGTTGCTGCCGGTGATCAGGCGGGCTCCACGCTCGTAGGTGAGATAGGACCAGGCCCACTGGATCATTACGATGATGCGGTTGCGGAATCCGATCAGGAAGAAGATGTGGATGAACAGCCAGGCCAGCCAGGCAAAGTAGCCGGAAAGCTGCCAGCGGCCGATTTGCGCTACCCCAGCGGCCCGGCCGATGGTGGCGAGGCTTCCCTTGTCGTTGTAGCGGAAATCGCGCCTCGGCTGATGCTCAAGCTCGCGGGCGATGGTCTTGGCCACCCACTCACCCTGTTGTATGGCGACCGGGGCGACTCCGGGAAGCCATTTGCCGTTCTGGTCCTGGAGGGCGGCCAGGTCGCCGATGACGAACACTTCGGGGTGTCCGGCGATGCTGAGGTCGCGCTGGACCGACACACGCCCGGCCCGGTCCACCGGGACCCCCAGTCTTCGACCTAACGGAGAAGCGGCCACACCGGCTGCCCAAAGGATCACGGGTGCGGGAATTCGCGTGTCTCCGGTCCAAACGACGCCGGGCTCAATGCGGGTCACGGCTTGCGAGGTCCTTACCTCGACACCCAGACCCTCCAGTTGCTGCTGGGCCTTGCGGGAGAGTCCCTCAGTATAGGCGGGCAGGACCCTGGGGCCGCCTTCCAGCAGCAGGACGCGCGTCTTCTTGGGCTCGATGGAGCGAAACTCGTGGGCGAGGACGTGGCGGCTGATCTCAGCCAACGTGCCCGCCAACTCGACGCCGGTCGGCCCGCCTCCTACCACGGCAAAGTTCAGCACCGGCTGTTCGCCGGCGGTGGTTGCTTGCCGCTCCGCCAGCTCAAAGGCCAGCAGGACCCGGCGCCGGATCTCCAGCGCATCCTCGATGGTCTTCAGGCCGGGGGCAAATGGCTCCCAGTCCTGGTGACCAAAGTAAGCGTGGGTGGCTCCGGAGGCAACGATCAGATAGTCATAGGGGAGTACCCCCTCGTTCGTAATGACTTCTCGCCGTTCCAGGTTGAAATCCCGAACTTCCTCAAGCAACACTTCAACATTGGGGTAAGCTCTCAATATCCAGCGGATAGGGGCGGCGATCTCGCCCGGAGAAAGGCCGGCGGTCGCGACCTGGTAGAGCAGAGGCTGAAACGTGTGATGGTTCTTGCGATCGATGACGGTGACCTGCACGGGCAGCCCCGCAATCCGGCGGGCTGCGGTCAGTCCACCGAAACCGCCTCCCACAACCACCACGCGCGTTTTTGGTTTCTGCGCCATAATCCCTCAATATAGAGATTCACGCGATGGCTGTTGAGTCGAAAACTTTTCCTGGGGGCGCGGGAACTCCGGTTCCGGCGATCCGGTTCCCGCTCCGAAGCCTCGCAATTCCCGACACTTACCAGCGCTACTTTACGTGGGCGCAGATCATCGTCGTTTTTCTATCCCTGGAATTCTCGCTCTGGACCCCGGTGCCGGGCGGGCGCAACCGCTGGATTGTGATCACCATGCTCGCGGTCCTGTTGTTCGTGCTGGTGGATCGGCCATCGCTGGAACGCCTGGGTCTGAGGCTGCCAAAAACGTTTGGTGCGAGCGTGGTGTTGGGAATTAGTTTTGCGGCGGCGATTCTCATGGTGCTCGCGGTGCGCTGGGCGGGGGGAGTAATTCGGCCCAATCCCACCTGGCCGAACCTGCACCTTGCCTGGCAATACCTGGTTTGGGCGATGATCCAGGAGTTCATGCTGCAATCTTTCTTTTTTACGCGATTTGAGCGGCTGTTCGAAGGCACAACGGCGGTGTGGGTCTCCGCCACTCTGTTCGCAGTCGCGCATCTGCCCAGTCCCATCCTGACGACCTTCACGCTGATCGGAGCGCTGTTTTTCTGCGAGATGTTCCGGCGCTACCGCAGCATTTACCCGATCGGAATCGTACACGCGCTTCTAGGATTGACGGTTTCCGTAACCATGCCGAATAACCTGCTGCATCACATGCGGGTGGGGTTTGGGTATTTGCGGTTTTAGCCTGAGTTGCATCATCATTCTTCCGCTCTGTACACCGCGACCCGCATCTTGACACGTCGATACGCGTGCACTTATAAGTAAGTATTTACTTACCAGCGGCGCGCGACCCTATGGCAACTTCACAAACCCGCTACTCGTCGGCCGACCGTCGCGAACAGATTCTCGGCGTTGCCACCGGTCTGTTTGCGCAGCAGGGATTTCGCGGGACCACCACCAAACTGATTGCCGACCGGGCGGGCGTGACCGAGGCTCTGATTTTCCGGCATTTTCCAGGGAAGGAAGAGCTGTACTGGGCGGTGATCGAGCGCAAAATTAGCTGCGCGGCCCCGGGCGAGCGCATGCGGGAGATACTGGAAACCGGCGGCGACGATCTGGAAACCCTTTCTCGAATCGCATCCCAGGTGCTGGAGCGCCGGGCGAAAGACCAGACGCTTTCCCGCCTGCTGCTGTTCAGCGCGCTGGAGAAGCATGAGCTGTCCCAGCGTTTTTTCCAGAACTACGTGGCGGACTATTTTGAGGTGCTGGCGCGGTTTGTCCGGAAGGGAATTGCGACGGGGCGATTCCGCAGCGTGGATCCGTTGCTGGCGGCCCGGAGCTTTCTCGGGATGGTGATTTACCATTCCTGGATTCAGGAACTGTACGGCGGAAAGCACTTCCAGGATTTCGATCCGCAAGTGGTCTGCCGGACCGTCGCCAGCATCTGGCTGCAGGGGATGCGGCCGGAGAACAAAAACTCAGCGCGGCGGCCAAGACTCTTGCCGCGCAAACACGTCAAAAAGCATCGAGTGAACTAAGAATGCCTAGAGAACTGCATCGTAATTGGCGGTCTTTCATGCTCGCGCTGGTTGCGGCGGGATTGGGTTTGCTGTCGGGCTGTATCGGAACCAAGGCGGCTCCGGGACCGCCGCCGCCGGTGCCGGTGCTGGCCGCGACGGTCGAACAGAAAAACGTTCCCGTCCGAGTCCACGCGATCGGCACGGTAGAAGCTTATTCAACCGTGTCGGTGAAGACCCAGATCACGGGCGAGTTGACGGGTGTGTTCTTCAAGGAAGGCGACGACGTCCGCAAGGGGCAGCTGATTTTCACGCTCGACAAGCGCCCGCTGGAAGCTGAACTGAACCGCGCGCAAAGCAACCTGGCGAAGGATGAAGCGGCCGCCGCCAATGCGCGCCTGCAACAACACCGTTATGAAGCGCTCGTAAAGGCCGGGGTAGTTTCGAAGGAACAGTATGACCAGTTGGAATCGAGCGCGCAGGCTTCCGATGCGGCGGTCGCGGCGGACAAGGCGGCGGTCGAGAATGCGAAGGTACAACTGATCTACTGCTCGGTCTATTCACCGATCAACGGCCGCACGGGAAATCTGATTGTGCACCAGGGCAACATGATCAAGGCGAATGACGTGCTGGCGCTGGTGAACATCAACCAGGTGGAGCCGATTTACGTCAGCTTCACCGTGCCGCAGCAATATCTGTCGGAAGTGAAGCAGTACGCGCGCGGCGGCGATTTGCCAGTCGAAGTCGTGATTCCGGGAGTGACGGGCAATGACGCGCGCGGTCCGGTCCGTGGCAAGCTCAGCTTTATTGACAATCAGGTGGATTCGACAACCGGGACGATTAGGCTGAAGGGCATCTTTGTGAATGGAGACCGGCGGCTCTGGCCGGGGCAGTTCGTGGATACCTATCTCACGCTCAAAACGCAGGCGAATGCGGTAGTGATTCCCTCGCAGGCCGTCCAGAACGGGCAGCAGGGAACATTCGTCTTCGTGATCAAGGACGACAACACCGTGGAAGCACGGACGATCACGACCAGTGACGCCCAGCAGGCAGGAGAGGTGATCGTGCAGAAGGGACTGTCCGCCGGCGAACGCATTGTTACCGATGGGCAGTTGCGCCTGGTGCCCGGCAGCAAGGTGCAGGTGAAGCAAACGGCGGCAACTCAGGCTCCGCAGGTGGAGCAGGGACATCAAACTGGGTCGTAGATTCGGTGCGGTCCCGGGCGGTCGTATCAGGGCATCGCTTTAGCGATGCCGAAGGTGGTTATTTCTGAGCCCCTTTAGGGGCCGCGGGTCGCCATGAGCAGCGCCTAAAGGCGCTTCTCGATGAAACGCTTCTCGGCATGCCTGAAGGCATGCCCTGATACGAAGCGTTTGTGTTAACGGTACCGTCGTTTCTGGGACGCTGGCAGGATATCCATTATGAATATCGCAGAAGGCTTCATCCGGCGTCCGGTCATGACCACTCTGGTCATGCTCGCGATTCTCCTGTTCGGAATCATGGGATATCGCCAACTGCCGGTGAGCGATCTTCCCAACGTGGATTTCCCCACCCTGCTGGTGAGTGCCAGCCTGCCGGGAGCCACCCCCGACACCATGGCGTCGGCGGTGGCGCAGCCGCTGGAGCGGCAGTTCTCCACCATTGCTGGACTGGACTCGATGACCTCGACGAGTTCGCAGGGCAGCACTCAGATCACGCTGCTGTTCAACCTGAGCCGCAATATTGACGCGGCCGCGCAGGACGTGCAGGCCATGATCGCCAAGGCCGCTCGTGACCTGCCGCAAAACATGCCCAGCCCGCCTTCCTATCAGAAGGTGAACCCGGCCGACCAGCCGGTGATTTACATGTCGCTGAACTCGCCCACGCTGCGGCTCTCCGACGTAGACGAGTATGCCGAGACATTGATCGCGCAGCGCGTGTCCATGGTCAGCGGCGTGGCTCAAGTGCAGGTGATGGGGGCGCAGAAATATTCGGTGCGGGTCTCGCTCGATCCGAAAGCACTGGCCAGCCGGCAAGTCGGTATTGACGAAGTGGCGCAGGCCATTCAGAGCGGGAACGTAAACATGCCTACGGGGACGCTGTTTGGAGCGAACCAGGCGTTCATTGTCCAGGCCACGGGACAGCTGAATAAAGCGGCGGACTACGAACCGCTGATTGTGACCTATCGCAACGGGGCGCCGGTGCGACTGGGCGATGTAGGCACGGTACGGGATAGCGTCGAAAACGACAAGACGGCGAGCTGGTACTTCGACAACGACGGCGGTGTCCGGCGGGCGATCATGCTGGCCATCCAGCGCCAGCCGGGAACCAATACCGTGGAAGTGGTGGACAACATCAAGCAGCTGCTGCCCAGTTTCCGGGAGCAGATGCCGCCCTCGGTCAAGCTCAATATCCTCTACGACCGCTCGGTCAGCATTCGCGACTCCGTGTCCGACGTGAAGTTCACGCTGATGCTGGCGCTGGTCCTGGTGGTCCTCGTCATTTTCCTGTTCCTGCGGAACGTGTCGGCCACGGCCATTCCGAGCCTTGCGCTGCCGCTCTCGCTGGTGGGCACATTTGGCGTGATGTATTTGATGGGTTACTCGCTCGATAACCTGTCGCTGATGGCGCTGACGCTCTGCGTTGGTTTTGTCGTGGACGATGCCATCGTGGTGCTGGAGAACATCGTGCGCCACATGGAGATGGGCGAGGAGCCGATGCAGGCCGCGCTCCGTGGGTCGAGGGAGATCGGGTTCACCATCGTCTCGATGACGCTGTCGCTGGCCGCGGTGTTCATTCCCGTGCTGTTCATGAGCGGGCTGGTGGGGCGTTTGCTGCATGAGTTCGCGGTCACGATCGGCGCGGCCATTCTGGTGTCGGGATTCGTCTCGCTCAGCCTGACGCCGATGCTGTGCAGCCGCTTTCTGCGTCCCCACAAGAAGACCGAGCACGGGCGCCTGTGGCGGATCACGGAAAAATTCTTTGACGGCCTGCTGCGGTTCTACGACCGCACGCTGCAATTCACGCTGCGCCACCGCCGGGCCACCCTGGTGGTGTCGCTGCTTGTGCTGGCCGGGACGGTGCAACTTTTCCGCACCGTTCCCACCGGCTTTCTGCCGGACGAAGACCAGGGCTTCCTTTTCGTCTTTACCGAGGGGCCGCAGGGGATTTCCTACGACAGCATGGTGCGGCACCAGAAACAGTTGAACGACATCGTCATGACGTTGCCTTGGGTGGACTCGTTCAACAGCACGGTCGGCGGGGGCAGCAGCAACCAGGGACGCATCTTTATCCATATGTTGCCGCGCGGTCAGCGCAAGCCGGCGTTGCAACTGGTGCAGGAACTGCGCGCCAGGCTGATGGCTGTTCCCGGTATTAACGCCTATCCGCAGATGCTGCCGACCATCCGCATTGGCGGCCAACTCACCAAGAGCCAGTACCAGTTCACGTTGCAGAGTCCCGATACGAAAGAGCTCTACGACGCTTCGCCGAGACTCGAGAGCAAGCTGAAGACCGACCCGCGCGTCCGCAACCTGCTCCAGGATGTGACCAGCGACCTGCTGATCAAGAATCCGCAGATCGACGTCAAAATCAATCGGGATCGGGCCTCGTCTCTCGGCATATCGGCCCAGCAGGTGGAAGACGCCCTCTATACGGCTTATGGTGCGCGCCAGGTCTCGACCATCTACGCGCCGTCGAACACCTATCGCGTGATCACGGAGTTGCAGCCCGAGTACCAGGCAGACCCACTGGTGCTCTCCATGCTGTACGTGCGATCTTCTGGCGGACAACTGGTGCCGCTCAATGCGGTGGCGCAGTTCACGCCCAGTTTGGGTCCGCTGACCATCAACCACCTGGGCCAGTTGCCGGCGGTGACGCTTTCGTTCAACCTGCGCCCAGGTGTGGCCCTGGGAGACGCCGTCAACGCCGTCAACCTGGTTGCCCGCGACACCTTGCCGCAGGACGTTTCGACCAGCTTCCAGGGAACCGCGCAAGCATTTCAGTCGTCGCTGAGCGGGTTGGGCGTGCTGCTGATCATGGCGATTGCGGTGATCTACCTGGTGCTGGGGATTCTGTACGAGAGCTTCATCCACCCGCTGACCATTCTCTCGGGATTGCCTTCGGCAGGTTTCGGAGCGCTGCTCACGCTGATGATCTTCAAGATTGACTTGAACCTGTATGCCTTCGTTGGGGTGATCATGCTGGTGGGCATCGTGAAAAAGAACGCCATCATGATGATTGACGTGGCGCTGGAAAAACAGCGCTCGACCGGCGAGAGTCCCGCGGAAGCCATCTACCAGGGCGCGTTGCTGCGGTTCCGCCCCATCATGATGACGACCATGGCGGCGTTGATGGGCACGCTGCCGATTGCGCTGGGACTGGGCGCGGGGGCGGAATCGCGGCGTCCACTGGGACTGGCGGTGGTCGGCGGGCTGGTATTTTCGCAGATGCTGACGCTCTATATCACCCCGGTGTATTACATTTACCTCGATAAATTCGAGCAATGGTTGAAGTCATTCAAGCGGCGAAAGAGGGGCGATCTGCACGACATGCACACTCGGGACCTGGTCGCTAGTGACGCCAACGACTGAGCTGTCGCCAGGTTCCGGGGGAGCAGTCCTCAACCACACTTCTCCCTGGGATAGAATCATGGGTTCCTTCCACTCCGCGGGGGTACCCATGCGATCCTCACTGCTTGCCAGCGTTCTACTGATGGGCTGTTTCGCGCAGGCCCAGCTCGGCGATATTCTTAAGAAAGCCGACGAGACACTCAACCAGCGAAGCACCGCCGGACTGAGCAACGACAAGATCATTGCCGGCCTGAAACAGGCACTCCAGGTGAGTACCGGCAAGGCCGTCGCGCTTACCGGGAAGCCGGATGGATTTCTCAAGAACGAAGCGATCAAGATCCTGCTGCCGCCCAAGCTTCAGACTGTCGGGCGAGGCATGCGCATGCTGGGGATGGGCGCGCCGGTGGACGAACTTGAAGTCGGCATGAATCGCGCCGCCGAGCAGGCTACGCCCCTAGCCAAGCAGATATTCCTCGCGGCGGTAAAGAAAATGACGTTTGACGACGCCCGCAAAATCCTCACGGGCAGCGACACGGCAGCCACCGAATATTTCAAGCGAACGAGTTCCGAGGATCTCACCACCGCGTTTTCGCCGATTGTGCATCGCTCCATGGAGAACGTCGGAGTCATCCAGCGGTACAACCGCGTGATCGGGAGCGCGCCCGGGGGCAGCGCTCTGGCCGGGCAGTTCGACATCAACAAATACGTGGTTGGCAAAACGCTGGACGGGCTGTTTCTGATGCTGGGAGAAGAAGAAAAGAAGATTCGCAAGAACCCCGCCGCGCAGACCACCGCTTTGCTGAAGGAAGTCTTCGGGAGGAAGTAGAGCATGGTTGGGAGCGGCAGCGATCACGGGTTGCCGGCGATCATTTCCCTAGCCGCGGCTCTTGCTCCGCGCATACACTTCTGATCGCATCCGATGACGCCCGACTCGCCACGTTCCAGTCCATCTGGCTCGCAATTTCTTGTTCCGTCCGTCCGCGACATCATTTTCATTGTGCTGTTCTGGTCGCTGCTGGCCGGAGCGCTGGCGAGTCGTCCGCTGGCTGACGCTGATATTGGATGGCACATTCGCACGGGGGAGCAGATCCTGGCGACCCATTCTGTTCCGCGCGCCGATATTTTTTCTTCCACCATGCAGGGCCAGCCGTGGATTGCCTGGGAGTGGCTGTATGACGTTGTGCTGGGAGTGTTGCACGGGGCGATGGGACTCAACGGCGTTGTCTGGCTGGCGGCGGCGATCATCTCGGCGACGTTTGCCATTCTGCTCTCGCAACTGATCAGGCGGGGAACTGGGCTGCCGGGGGCGATTGTGCTGCTGATGCTGTCGTTTGGGGCGGCGAGTATCCATCTGTTTGCCCGACCGCACATTGTGAGCTGGCTGTTCAGTCTGCTCTGGTTCATTGCCCTGGAGCGGTGGGAGCAAGGGAATGCGGCGCGCTGGCTGCCGTGGTCCTTCCCGGTTTCGATGGTGCTGTGGGTCAATTTGCACGGGGGCTGGTTGTTCGGGATTGCGCTGCTTGCGGTCTATTGCGGTGCTTCGACGACGGAGAGCCTGCGCAAGGCGGACGTGTTCGAGAGGATTCGTGCGGCGGCGCGGGCGCGTGGAATGGCACTGGCTCTGGCGGCTTCGGCGCTGGCTACGTTGGTCAATCCCTACGGCTGGCGACTGCATGAGCACATTTTCCGCTATCTGGGCGACCGCTATCTGATCGACCGGATCGATGAGTTTCATTCGCCCGACTTCCATGGATGGGCGCAGCGGTGTTTTGCGCTAATCGTGATTCTGGTGTTGATTGCGTTCGTCGGAACCCGGCGGAAGCTCCGGCTGAGTCATGTGCTGGTGACGCTGTTGGCCGTGTATGCAGGCATGTATGCCTCGCGCAGCCTTCCAGTTTCTTCCATGCTGCTGGTGCTGGTGGTGGGACCGGTTCTGTGGGAGAACCTGGCGTCATTCGCGGCGCGCCCGGGAGCCTGTGGTCTGCTTCGTAGCTGTGCTACGCGGGTTGCATCGTTTGCAGCGCGGGCGGGAGCGCAGGAATTCCATCGGCGCGGACATGCTTGGCCCGTGCTCGCGGTGGTCATCGCACTGGGGGTATGCCTGCATGGCGGATCGCTGGGCGGGCGTCAAGTTGTACGGGCGCAGTTCGATCCGCAGCATCTTCCGGTCGCGGCAGGGGAGTATCTGGCGCAGGAGCCGAGCAGCGAGCCGGTGCTGGCGCCGGATGCTTGGGGCGGGTACTTGATTTACCGGCTATATCCGCAGCGGCAGGTGGTGATTGACGACCGGCACGATCTTTACGGAGCGGAGCGTTTTCGGGACTATCTCAGCCTGATGCAGGTTGAGCCGGGATGGAAGGGCGTGTTGGAGAATTGGCAGATTCGGACCCTGGTGTTGCCGGCGCGTTCCACGCTGGCAAGCATGCTGCGCGAACTGCCGCAGGAATGGCAGGCGGTGCACGAGGATCGGACAGCGGTAGTCTTTGAAAAAAAGGACTAATTGTGGAATGTCCAGAGCTGTCTAGTCCGGCGGCCCTTTAGGCCAGCACAACTCTCTGCAACCTGATCGCATGGCGATCATCTGATGTAATGGTAAATGGCACGAAAGCAAGGTACGCGGGAAGCAAGAATGGAAATCAGCGGCGCAAAACAGAAGTGCCGGATGGCTGCACTTCGATGTGCGGAGTGTTGCCGGTGAAGGCTCAGTGTCTTCCATTCCAGCAGATCCCGCATAGCACACGGCTTTTTCTCGATTACCTTTCCCATTCTCCATCCATTCAGAAGTTCTATCCGCGCTCGCCACTTTTTCCGGAGTGGATCAAAGACGAGGCCGAGCGCGTCCGCTATGACGACACTCGACGCAAAACGGTAGCCGACATTCTCGATCGGCAAAATAGGGAGTGGGGAGCTGGGCCCAAGACGCTGGCAAACATTGACCGGCTCCGGCGGGGCGCGCTGACGGCAGTCACGGGGCAGCAGGTGGTCTTATTCGGCGGCCCGCTGTTTTCCATTCTCAAGGCGCTGACGGCGGTGAAGCTGGCGGAGCAGGCGACAGCGGCCGAAGCCGAGTGCGTCCCGATTTTCTGGCTGGCGACTGAAGATCATGATCTCGCCGAGGTGAATCACGTCTCGCTGTTGTCTGAGGCGGGTGCTCCGGAACGATTGGCAACCGAGAGTCACGGAGTAGCGGATGCGCCGGTCGGTACGGTGCGATTCGGACCGGAGATCGAGGTGGCGGTCGAGCAGGCTGCATGGCTGCTGGGGAATTCCGAGGTCACGACCTGGCTGCGGGAGGCGTACCGTCCGGGCGAAACTCTTGGCAGCGGATTTGCCCGACTCTTTGCGCGGCTGTTCGCCGATTGGGGTGTCATTCTGCTGGATCCGGCGGATGCCGCGCTGCATGCGGTAGCTGCTCCCATCCTGCGGCAGGCCATCGAGCGGTCTTCAGAGTTGGACGAGGCGTTACTGGCTCGCGGCAAGGAACTGGAGGCGGCTGGGTATCACCAGCAGGTGAAGGTGACTCCGGCCACCACGCTCATTTTTCAAGTCAAGGAGGGAGCACGGACGGCCGTGCGGCGGAAGAATGGAGCCAATGGCGGAGAGTTTGTCGTGGGCACCGAACCGGTGTCGGCGAAAGAACTGTTAGCAGCGATCGAAGCGCATCCAGAGAATTTCAACGCCAATGTGCTGCTGCGTCCCGTGATACAGGATTATCTGCTGCCCACGCTGGCCTACACCGGGGGCGCTGCTGAGGTTGCTTACTTCGCGCAGGCGGCGGTGGTATACGAAAAACTCTTGGGAAGAGTGACGCCGGTACTGCCGCGTTTTTCTGCAACACTAGTCGAACCTAAGGCGCAGCGCATTCTCGAACGTTATGGATTGAGTCTGCCGGATCTGTTTCATGGTCCTGAAAAAGTGCGGGAAATCATCGCGCAGCGTACGTTGCCGTCCGATCTCAAGCAGCGGTTTGAGGACGCCAAGGCCAGCCTGGGAAAATCCTTGAGCGCGATTCGGGAATTGCTGGCCCGGCTGGACCCGACCCTCACCGATGCGGCGGCAAATGCCGAAACGAAGATGCAGTATCAGCTGTTGCAACTGGAGGCACGGGCCGCGCGGGCTGAATCACTGCGAAACGACGTTGTCACCCGACATGCTGATGCTCTGAGTTCCGCGCTATTCCCGCACAAGGTGTTGCAGGAGCGCGAGATTGCCGGCCTCAGTTTCGTTGCGAAGTACGGCCTTGGACTGCTCGAGAATCTCTATCAGACAATCCACACCGACTGCCACGATCACCAGATCGTTGAAATCCAATAGCCGGGTTCCTCTTACTTCGATTCGCCCAAAGCCAGGTACGTTCCCAGTCCAATCATCACAGCGCCGGTCAGCGTGCGCTGACGGCGGCGGAAGCGCGCTGACTCGCGAATGCGCTGGCCGAGCGGCCCGGCCAGCAATGTGACGACGATGTCGGCCGAGGTGTTGAGCGTCACCGAGATTGCGCCCAGCAGGATGAACTGTCCGAAGACGTGGCCGTGGGTGCGGTTTACGAATTGTGGGATGAAGGATAGGAAGAAGAGCGCGGTCTTGGGATTCAGCACCTCGGTCATCACGCCCTGCCAGAACGGGCTTCCGGCGCGGCGCAGGGCGGGAACGGATATCTGCTCGTCTTTGCGGGCGTCGAAGATCATGCGAACGCCAAGGAAGCAGAGGTAGGCCGCGCCCACATATTTCACGGTGGAGAAAGCGAGGGCGGACTTCGCCAAAATAATGGAAATTCCAGCAGCCGCGGCGAACACGTGCACCATGCCGCCGAAAAATGTTCCCAGAGCGGAGAGAAAGCCCTCGCGGCGGCCTCCAGCGAGTGAGCGGGCAAGCACGTAGAGCATTCCAGGGCCGGGGGCGATGGCGAGCAAGATCGCGGCGCCGAGGAAAACGAGAAAACGGGCGGAGTCGAACATGATCCGTTGATTGTAGCGGGTGTCAGGATCGCAGAGTAGTCTGAAGCTCCTCCAGCGACTCGACCCGCGGTACACCTTTGTCGCGGTAGGCGCCGGGGACGTCCATCAGGACGGCCTGCAAGCCCGCTCCGGTCGCGCCGAGATAGTCCACCCAGTACATGTCGCCGACGTAGAGGCTTTCTTCGGGTGTGGCGTTCATTGCTTTCAGGGCCTGGCGAAAGATTTCGGGGTGGGGCTTTTCGTATCCGACCAGGCCGGAGTCGGTGATGTTGAGAAAGCAGTCGGCGATGTTGCAACGGCGCAGGACATCATCGATTCTCCCATCCGCGTTGGAGATGACCGCAATGCGGTAGCGCGCACCGATCTGCTGGAGTTGTTCGCGGGTGCCGGAGGGGATCTGGTCCCAATTGGCGGAATTGCGGATGCTGGAGACGAGTTGGTCGCGGAGAGCATCGTCATTGAGCTCGAGCTCGCGGAACAAATCGGTGTAGAACATCCACCAGAAGTTGTGGTCGGTGCTGGCGTCTTGTGTCATCTGCTGGTCAAATTGGTTCTTGGTGCGGCGCTCGAGATTGCGGAGAAGTTCGGGAGCGGGAGTGAGACCGAGGGCCGCAAGAGGTGCGTGGATACGCTTGCGGTTGGGGAAGAGCAGGGTATTGCCGACATCGAAGAAGATGACTTTGACTTCAGGAAGCATGGTCCTCCGGCGGATTTTCATGGTTTCAGCGTGAGCCGGTCGGTCGTCTCACCTTCCACGGCCTTCCGCGAATAGAGTAGCGGAAAATAACGGCCCACGTCCCACAAGGACATCAGATCGGAGTAATGCGGGCTGCCGGGCTGGCCGCTTTGGCCGGGCGTGTTGACGGCGCGCGAGCGGTCCCAGTCGCTGGTGTCGAGGATTTCTCGATAGCTGGCGCCGGAAGTCTGATCGTAGGAATCGCCGGATGTGCCGGTGGCGTTAACGGTGTATTCGTCGCCGGGGCGCGCGAGCGGGCCGAGGTCGAGCAGATCCTTTACGCCGGGTTGCTGGTTAAGCGCGTGCCGGAAGCGGACTACGTGCAACTTGCCCCAAGTCCAGTGGGAAGAATCGGGACCCAGAAGGTCCGAGAGTCGCTCGCGGGCGGACTTCAGAGTATCGGACAAAAGCTGGTCACGTGCGGTGGCCGGGTTCTCGCCAAACAGGTCTCTTTCCGGATTCTTGAGGATGCGAAGGATCGCGTCGGGCGGCAGGTCTTTGTAGCGTCCGCTCAGCTCATGGAACTGCATGCTGCGATCTTTCTTGAACCTTTCCGCAAGGCCACCCTGAATCTTTTCCAGCCACACTTCGTAGAGAGCCGCTTCGCCGGAATCGCGCTCCAGTTCTCCGTCCCAACCCAGAAACGCCCGCAACGAGGGATCGTCCTTGAGCGGCGAAGTATTCAAGAGCTTTTGCAGTTCCAGCGCGGGCAGGGAAGTGATGTCGTTTTGCAGAAACGCCATATCGACCAGGGTCATCTTGTGATTATTCTGCCGTGCGTTTTCGAACACCGCACGGATACGGGCGATGCGAAAAGGTGAGGCCCATTCGAATCCGACGTTGTAGGGATAGTGGTTGGGAATCATCTTGTGATTCGCGGTGGCGATGAAGCCTTCCTTCGGGTTGAAGAAGTGCGGCAGTTCAGAGACGGGCACAAAGCCGCTCCACTCGTAACTTCCTGCACCGGGGACCGGCAATAGACCGGTCCACTTGCGGATGGGGGCAAGGCCGGCAGAGTTCTCGCCGATGTTGCCGGCAGTATCTGCGTAAACGAGATTTTCGGAAGGAACCTTCCAGCGCGCCGACGCCGACTCGAACTGGTCCCAGTTCTGGGCACGGTCAATAGCGAGTGAGGCGAGATAGCCGGCAGTGCCGGGTTCCGTTCCGACCCAGCGCAGGGTGAGTGCCCGCTTGCCGTCGCTCCAGAGAACAGGGCCGTGGCGAGTGAACAGCAGGTCCACGTCAACCGCGGACGGATCGGTCGAGCTCCGAACAAC
>Ga0182021_10001797_pt1 | contig 24936 bp, 13 predicted proteins | sample 612E3MmetaG_FD_120493 | JGI IMG/M metagenome (GOLD analysis project Ga0182021, IMG submission 120493) | Permafrost microbial communities from Stordalen Mire, Sweden - 612E3M metaG (Illumina Assembly) | ecosystem: Environmental > Terrestrial > Soil > Wetlands > Permafrost | place: Sweden... | reverse complement strand
TTTATTCACTGACAATGCAAAAGTTTCCCGATGTTACGGAGATCGGGGAAGGACTTCAGGGAGCATTCAGACACTACCGTTATTATTTCCCTGATAAACAAATTCCTGCTATATATACCTGTATTACAGGGTTTAATAACAGCATTATTACGGGAGACTCAACACTCGGAATAGGATTGGACAGGTATCTGGGGGCTGACTGTGAGTTTTACAAAAGGCTGGAAATTTACAAATATCTCGTAGCAAGGATGACAAAAGAAAATATTGTTCCGGATTGTGTTTACGGGTGGGGTGCATCGGAATGGGATTTTACAGCTTTGAAATATCCGGCTGATAATGTTCTGGCAGAAATGATTCATGACGGGAAACTCAAATACTTTGAAAAATGCATGCTTCCTGAAGTTCCTGATGACATTCTCTTTGGTTTCACCCCTGATCAAATGAAATTCTGCAGAAAAAATGAAAGTCAGATGTGGCAATACCTTGTTGAAAAGGATCTGCTATTTAAGACCGATCAGCTGATAATTCGAAAACTAACAGGAGAAGCTCCGTTTACAAGTTATTTTACAAAAGAATCACCCGGCAGGGCAGTGGTATGGCTGGGTTTCAGAATTATCGAATCATTTATGTTAAAGAATCCGGGGATTAATATCAGGGAATTGATGAAAAGTACCGACATTCAGGACATTCTCGAAAAAGCAAAATATAGTCCCAAATAAAAAGAGGCTGTCTTGATATTATAAAACAGCCTCCTGATATCTTCCGGTTGCACCTCTATTCAGGATGAATTGCCTCAACGGGGCAAACATCTGCACATGCACCACAGTCAGTGCACACGTCGGGATCTATTTTGTAGATATCGCCTTCTGATATTGCTTCAACAGGACACTCATCGATGCATGTCCCACAAGCAGTACAATCATCATTAATTTTGTAAGCCATTTTGATTATTATTTGATTGTTAATTACAATTAATTCGCAAAAGTATCTTTATTTTTTTATTTGGAAAAGAAAAAAGACAATTTTGCACGGTTTGTGAGTCTAAATTCTTTTTTATAAAGTGTCAGAATTCTGGCGCTTCATAATTCGGTAAACCTCCTTACCAGGATATTCTCTTTTATTTAAATTGATTTTCTTCGCTCCCCTTGGGGCTGGGGTAAACGAAGAAAATCAATGATGTTTTGTTATAGATTACCGACACTCATATTCTCCTTTACCCGTAGAAGATTAATTTATAAATAAGGCTGTTAAAAATCGAGACTGAATGACAGGTAGAAAATTCTAGGTAACACATACGCATTTTCTATACCCCATGCCCAGTCGGCCCGTATAAAATAACCGAATATTTGTGCTCTTGCACCTGCACCAAACCCTGCAACAATAGGTTGCCTGTTCGAATCGAGGGTAACTGATACCGGACCATTAGCTATGTTTTCAGTGTCATATCCATTCGTACCTGACCATGGAGATTTACCCGACCAGGCAGTACCCACATCAGTGAATCCGACCACCTGGAGACTGTTGAGGAAATTGGATTTCAATGGATGGCCTGCAAAATATCTAACGAAAGGCCATCTTATTTCACTGTTTATCAAGGCAAAACTATTTCCGTTCCTGATGTTCTGAGTAAATCCCCTCATATTTGTCGCCAGTGCCTGGAACCCATAGTTTACGTTTGGAGTGACCGGTACGGTATTATCGAACATCGGGACCTTATTAAACAAATAGCCCATCCAGTTATCAACACCACCGAGGTAATAGAGCAACTTAGTCGGACCAAAGGAGGTACTGGCTGCAAATCTGTTTGCCCAGATAAGTTCTCTGTGAATACGTATATATTTCCGGTAATCAACCCCAAGAACGACCATACTTGATTTTTGCCTGGTCAGTTCCTTATAATACTCCCCGAAGATTTTAAATCTTGTTCCGAAGTAGATATTAATACTTCTCTTGCGTGTGTTGTCGTATATTACCTCACCTTTCAGGCTTGCCCAGTGTTGTGTATAGTTTTTATGAATTAATGAAGCCATATCCGTTGCAAGATAAACATACCTGTCATTTCTGTATGATACTGTTCCCTTAAGTGCAAGTACCGGTGTAATGGGTTTGGAATATGAAAGATAAATATTGTGAGTATAGGCTTTCAGCAAAGTATCATTGGAGTTGAGAAAGTAAGCCTCCCTGTGGAAGATGAGTTGCTTGTCGAAGGTGCCTTTAAGATCCTCAACACTGAACAGGTATTCATTGCTGTCGAAATTTCCGGAAAATCTGAATCCGCCTGTGATACGATAGTTCTCAAACAGATCGATAATTCCGAATCTGGTCAGAATATTCACCCCGGGATTAAAATAAGGAGCTCCGCCGCTGTATACCTGATATGAGTTATTAAGAAAAGTGAAATCGATCTGATTGGCTATATAATTATTATAGAAAGATGTTTCATAGATCCTTATAAGAGGAAGTTTTATCTGGCCTGTATCAAGGTCGATATTCATATATTTCTTACGCCAGAGCTGATCGTAATAATTTTGTTTTTCCTTCTCAAAGATGTAATGATTTATGTCTATGGGTTCTTTTTTAATGTAATATTCATAAATAGGTTTGGTTAGAGTATCCCTTCTTTTTTTATCCTCTGCAACCAACCATTGTCTTATCTGTTCTATGCTGTCAGCCTTATGAAGAAACTGGTTTTTCTCCTTTCTGAAAGTGGTTAATGATAACTCACCAGGAGGTAAGGGTTGTTCTTCACTTAACTCCCCTTTCCTTAATTTATACTTCCTGTTACTGAAAAGTACTTCTCCTAACAGATCCGATCCGTTTGCAACAGACTGGTTGAGAATATTCCTGTCATAGTTTGTAAGGGGGAGAGATTTAATAAAATATCTGAAATGAGTGGTTGTGTCAATATAGCTTATTGAGCTGTCAAATATTGCGGAATACCTGTTCATAATACCGTTCTGATCGCCCAGGTATACAAATTTGTTTAAGCCTGTTTCGTAGGACTGAAACCTGTCGGTATACTTGCCTTCGGAAAGTCTTACCAGGATATTGTTTTTTGTCGTAAGGTCATACGTAAAAAGGTCGTATGTGTTTGATAGTCTTTCAAACGGACTGGCTGTATTTGTTAAAGTATCAGATAAACGGTTCGATGAAAACATTATTTTCCCGGGTGAATTCTTCAGAAATGAAGGATTAAGGTCATCTGCTACATCCCTGGTAATCTGTTCATTAGTTCCGGAGAGGATGGTGTGAATATAAATATCCGTTATTCCGTCCTTTACTGCAGAGAAAATAAGACGTGATCCTTCAGGAGAGTACGAAAAATCCAGAACTTTATCAAAATACAACAGGTTCTTCTTTTCAGTTGTTCTTTCATCTACTTTATAAAAATACATTACCAGCTCAGCTTTTACATCACTTATGTATGTGAGAATTTTGCCTGAAGGATGCCAGGCAATTACAGGATAGGTATTATCGGTTACCTGTTCGAATTTCGGTTCTGCCCTGTAAATAATTTTTTGCTTACCTGTCGCCTGGTTATAAAGCCATATCCGTTTTCTCCCCCAGTCGTTTGTAACATATGCAATGTATTCACCTCCGGGGCTTACCTTAACCTGCTGATAAATCTGTTCTTTTTTTGATTTCCGGATTGTATTTCCCTTATCATCAGGAAGATTCCTGTCATTTGAATACTCGTCCTTATAATATTTTTGCCATTCTTTTAAAACATCTTTCAGTTTCTTTCCTATAACATAAAGAAAACCATCGTCAATATTCTTATAGATTTTTGTCAGGTATATAATATTAGGTATAAGTGCATCTCCGTATTCTTTTCCAATAAATCTCCAGAACGACTGCCCGGCGTCGATCGCGTCTTGGTATTCCAGATGGTTGATATTCTTGAATTTTCCGGATTTGATGCCATCTTTAACCCTGTTCTCAGCCTCAAGGTCCCATCCGTATGACACATAATTTATAAGACCTTTTAAGTACCAGTCGGGGAGATAGATCAGGGAGGAGCTTGCTATTCTGTCCTTCGTGTCTGCATTATACAGCATTTCATTGATAATCGTTTCAGTAATTGCCGCAGCTATCTGACGTTCATATGCTACATGATCGTCCTCATAATAGAGCATTACCTTGTTTTTAATTATTCTGCTGAATCCACCGATATTATAGCTGTCCTCATCAAAGGTGACAAGACCTATATTCGATTGTTTGTATTCTGCATTTTTATTGAAGATGATAAAGATCAACCTTTTCTCCAGTGTGTAATCGAAATAATCTTCAATTTCTGCAAGTTTCTTCGTTGCATAATCGGCAGTGAATTGAGCCAGATCGCGCCCGAATTCATTAAAGTAACAATCGAAGTTGTCAAACCGGTAATATTGCCAGTAATAATCGTAGTACTGAACTTTGTTTTTACCAAAGGACATCTGATGTCCATTATAAAACTGACCACTGACATTCAAACTGAAAGCCAGAACTATAATAATGATAATCAGTTTATTAATTCTTCTCATCCTAAAAATCTGCTGAGATTCCAATGGCTAAAATTAACAAATATTGAGCCAGAAGATCATAATCATTCAGCAAAACTAATGATTATCTGTTCTAAACTATCCAAAAAGGTCGAAACTTTATTATTTTTGCTGAACTTTATTACCGTAATTTAAGATCTGATTTTTGATATATAATATGAAAAACAATGTTCACAGGGGGTTGTTTATAGGTAATTTGATTTTCTATGTTATTTTTGTACTAAACTAAAAGGAATTTTTCAAATTAATAAAATTACAAATTGATATGAAAAGATTATTTTTATTTCTCTCGTTGCTGGTATATGGGGCAGCAGTATTAGCACAGATCGCCCAGACCAAAATGCAGTTAGCAGCTACCGAACACGATTTTGGCACTTTTAAAGAAGAAGCCGGGAGGCAGACATTTGATTTTATTGTGACCAACACCGGCACTGATCCGCTTGTTATACAGAATGTTGTAGCATCATGTGGATGTACAACTCCTGAATGGACAAAACAACCTATTCCCGCAGGAGGTAAAGGTAAGGTTACTGCAATATATGATCCAAAAGACAGACCAGGGCCATTCAATAAGACTCTCTCAGTATATGCCAATACAAAGCCTGAGGTTGTTGTTCTTGTTATTAAAGGTGAGGTTACTCCACGCGAAAAAACTGTTGAGGAGTTATTTACCTTCCCCGTTGGCGGGGTAAGATTTGAAAGCCAGCAACTAGCATTTACCAACGTTAAAAAAACTGAGAAAAAAATCAGGATTATGCAGGTAGTTAACACTTCAGCTGCTCCCGTTAAAATTGAATTTGAAGGTTATCCTTTATATATGTCAATCAAAGCCAATCCTGAAACACTTAAACCGGGGCAGAAAGGTATAGTCGAAGGATCGTATGATGCCACTAAAAATCCCGGTTGGGGAAACTTTACCGATCTGGTAAAGGTAAAGCTCAATGGTGTTGTACAGGAGAATACCTATTACTATGTATCTGCAAACCTTGTAGAAGATTTTTCTTCACTCTCCAAAGAAGATCTTGCAAATGCTCCGGTCTTCAAACTCGCTTCAAATACGTTTGATCTGGGTAAAATAAAAGGATCCACTCAAAACGAAGTTGAGTTCAAATTTAAGAATGAAGGGAAGAATGATCTGATTATCAGAAATATAAGAGCTACATGCGGTTGCACGGCAGTTCAGCAGGGAAATCAGGGAGTTGGTATTAAAGCAGGTGAATCAAGCTCAATTAAGGCAGTTTTCAATTCGGGGAGTTATAATGGAAAGGTTACGAAAGCAATCTATGTTTATACCAACGATCCGAAAAACTCGGAAGTTGTTCTCATGCTTAACGCTGATGTTGAACAACCTGCTGCAGTAAAATAAGATTCTTTAGGATCAGTTTATTAATATTAAAAAGGGTGTTTGATGCTTATACTACACCCTTTTATTTTTTTGGTATCTTGTTTTGACCGATGGATAAAGAAAATGAAAATAGGAGTGATTTGAAAAGGGGAAAAGCAGTTTCACCTCCTCCGAGTATAAATCCTGATATTTTTAGCAAACCTGGAAAAAGACAACAAAAAAAATATTCAGCTGATGAATATGTTGGCGGTATTCTGGCTGGGGACAGAGTAATGTTAAGCCGGGCTATAACTCTTGTGGAAAGCTCTTTGCCCGAACATTTTGAAACAGCCCAGTCCATCATCGCCAGATGCCTTCCTTTTAGTTCAAGATCTTTCAGGATTGGCATTACAGGTGTCCCCGGAGCCGGGAAGAGCACTTTTATCGAGACATTTGGACTTTTTATAGCGGGAAAAGGAAGAAAGCTTGCTGTTCTGACAATTGATCCAAGCAGCGAGCAGACCAAAGGATGTATCTTGGGTGACAAGACAAGGATGATACAATTAAGCGGTCATCCCGATGCCTTTATCAGACCTTCTCCCACAGCCGGAACATTTGGAGGTGTTGCCAGAAAAACAAGGGAAACAATAATTTTATGCGAAGCAGCGGGTTTCGATACAATACTGGTTGAAACAGTTGGTGTGGGACAATCTGAAACAGCTGTGCACTCCATGGTCGATTTTTTTCTTCTGCTTATGCTTGCCGGAGCCGGTGATGAACTACAGGGAATTAAACGGGGAATAATGGAGATGGCAGACCTTATCGCTGTCACTAAAGCTGACGGAACAAATATCACAATAGCAGAAAGGGCCAGAGTATTATACCAGAATTCTCTTATGCTGTTCCCTGCGAAGTCATCAGGATGGAAACCAAGGGTAGTAACCTGTTCGGCAAAAAAAAACACGGGAATACAGGAGTTATGGGAGTTAATAACCGAATATTTTAAACTTACCACAGATTCGGGATATTTTGAGGCACACAGGAAGGAGCAGGAAGTAATCAGGATGCACAGTACAATTATTGAATACCTGAATAACTCATTCTATAACCAGAAAGAGGTAAAATTACTCAGACCGGAACTTGAGCGACAATTATATGAGGGGACTATCACATCCTATAAAGCTGCTTCCATGTTACTTGATAAATACTTTAAAAATAAACCGGATCGCCAATAATTAATATCTTTGTGCTCAATTAATTTAAAAATAACCAAAATCAAATTTCAGGATCATGAAAAAGATCATTAATTTTTTATTTATAACAATAATAATTGCTGCATGTTCTTCCGGACCTAAGTATATTGTCAAAGGAAAGATTGCAGGTTCTGATAGTGTTACATTTTATCTTCAGAAAATCGTAGGCGGGAAAGTCATTTCAATTGATTCTGCCTTATCCAGAAAAGGCAATTTTACTTTAAAAGGAGGAGCAGTTAACTATCCTCAGTTGATACAGCTTGTTGCAGGGAAAACAAAGAAAAGGACATCGTTTTATCTTGAAAATGCGGAGATTACTATCACGGGAAATCTGGATTCGCTTTTTAATGCCAAAGTAAAAGGATCAATCACCCAGGATGAATACCAGGCATTTGTTGATTCAAATAAGCCATTGTCAGAGAGCTATTCGCGAATAATCAATGAGTACAGGGTGGCAAGTCAGGAGGGAAATAAAGTGAAGGTTGAGGCGCTTACAAAGCAGGCTGATTCTATTCAGACAGAAATGACAAACCTTCAGAAAAACTATGTGAAGAACAATCCTGCTTCTTATGTTTCTCCTTCAATTCTGGGAAGCCTTAGTTATGAGATGGATGCAAACGAGATAGAGTCAATGATTAACGGTCTGGATACCGCTATTGCTTCAGTTCCTCAGATTAAAAGTCTGAAGGAGAGAGTAGCAGTTATGAAAACTGTAGCTATTGGCCAGAAAGCCCCGGATTTTACAATGAATGATGTTGATGGCAAGCCGGTTTCTCTTTCGTCAAAGATCGGACCAAAATTATTGCTTATAGACTTCTGGGCAGCCTGGTGCGGTCCATGCCGTCGGGAGAATCCGAATGTGGTAAAGGTTTATGGAGAATATCATAAGAAAGGATTTGATGTGGTTGGAGTTTCGCTGGACCGTGAAAAAGCAGACTGGCTCAAAGCGATAAGTGATGATAAACTTACGTGGACGCATGTTTCAGATTTAAGTTACTGGAATAATGCAGCAGCTAAATTGTATGCAGTTAATTCAATTCCTGCGAATTTTCTTTTAGATGAAAAAGGGATAATAATTGGCAAAAATCTGAGAGGAGAGGACCTTCAAAATAAAGTAATTGAAGTGCTTGGAGGGAAGAAGTAGATTCCGGGTTCTGGATTCCGGGTTCTGGATTCTTGTTTCCGGGTTCTGGGTCAGAAGAGTTACCCGGCACCGAGAACCAATTACCCGGCTCCATCTTAACTTTCAGACTTTATCTCTTCCAGTATAAATCCTGTCCCACGGACCGTTCGTATATCGATGTTCTTATCCTCCATGACGTACTTTCGCAGGCGGCTTATGAAAACATCCATGCTTCTTCCGAGAAAGTAATCATCTTCTCCCCAAATCTCAGTAAGAATATCTTCCCGTGCAAGGATCTTGTTTTTATTGATAATGAAGTACTTCAATAGCTGGGCTTCTTTAAGCGTCAGCTTCTCTTTTGTATTTCCACTAATCAATTCAAGAGTATTAAATTTTAAGACAGTTTTAGATATTTTAAATTCATCATTCGATGATGAATAAGAACGTTTTAGAATGTTATTTATCCTGAGAATAAGAACCTCGGGATCGAATGGCTTGGTAATATAATCATCCGCTCCAATCTTCAGTCCTCTTACTATATCTTCCTTGAGACTTTTTGCGGTCAGGAATATCAGTGGAATATCAGATCGTACTTCTTTGATTTTTTCTGCAAGGGTGAATCCATCCATCTCAGGCATCATTACATCGAGCACACAGATATCAAACTTTTCCTTATTGAAAAGCTCCCATGCCTCTTTTCCGTCCCGGCCCAGTGTCACATCAAAACCGCTGATAGTAACATATTGAGTTAAGATATTCCCAAAATCTGTGTCGTCTTCAGCTAATAAAACTTTCATATCCGGAATCATTAAAATTAATTGATATTGTTATAGTAAATATACTATCTTTTTGCTGTATGATAAAATTTTAATATCTTCATATAGAGCTTTTTCTCTATCCCTCAGAAATTTTTTAATTACTATTAATTTACTTAAATCGTCAATCGTTAATCATTTTCTTAAAGAGCAAATAAACAGCAGAGACCAATGTTAATTATGAATTAGGTATGGTTATAGTAAAAGTACTGCCTTTTCCTGGTTTGCTGTTTACTGTAACATCTCCGCCGTGAGCTTCTGCAATTTTTTTCACATAATAAAGTCCTAATCCCAATCCTTTGAACTTATGAATATTCCCTGTTGAAGCCCTGTAAAACTTATCGAAAACATGTTTCTGATCGGTTTTGTTTATTCCAATGCCATTGTCACCAACTTTTATACAAATATTATTCTCTTCCGTAAATCCTTCAATGTTTATTTCAGGATCTTTATCGGAATACTTCACTGCATTTGAAAGAAGGTTATTCATAAGGGTTGTAAAATAGACAGCATCCAGATCAACCTCCGCGCCATTGAAATTATACTTCTGAATTATTGAGACCTCATTTCCGCAACCGGATTTAAAGCTTTCAACGACATCATTCATAAGTTCTTCAATCTTAACGATCCTTTTATTAAGCTGGAACTGGGTTCTTTCCCACATGCTTATCTCAAGTATCATATTTATAAGCTGATTCAGATGGATACTTTGTTTGCCGATAAGTTTAGCAGTCTCAAGAATCTTTGCATCATTTTCCCTGATCTGCACCATTTCAAGTGTTTTACCTGCGACAGTTATAGTAGACAAAGGGGTCTTTAACTCATGGGTCATATTATTAATGAAGTCGGTCTTAAGATTTGAAAGTCTTTTTTCTTCCGCAAGGTTTCTGTAAGTTATTATGAACATTATGCCTACCAGGATTATGCTGAGAGTACTCATTCCAAGATATGCGGATGTTTCTTTTAAAATCACTTTCTGCTTATCTGAGAAATCTATCAGGCAATCAAAATCAAGAATAAAATTGTTAGTTTCCGTCCGTTCTCCTTTTACAAGGATTTCGGAACTTATTCTTTTGTCCATGTCACGCGAGGAACCACCGGATCGTGCATTCCTCCGTGAGGCGAATTCATCACTGATAAATACAGGAAGGCGGATGTCATTATTTATCAGATCAAACCGGTTGACGACTATCTTAAACCTGAAATTTTTATCTATGCCCTGCCTTTCGAAATAGGTGGATAAATATTCTGAAAGATCCTGTTCCTGAATTAACGCTTTTGTGACAAAATCCAGTATATCTTTCTTTTTTGCAGCAATAGCAGAATCATTGTTAAGTGCAGCAATCTCTTTGACAGCCTGTTTTGAGTACTCGTCAATGATAAAATTTGCAGTATCAAAACCATCGGTTGATAATCTTCTGTACATGCTTGAAATAGCATCCTGGGAGAATACTCTGTACCGAAGATTGAACATCTCGTCTTTTTGCATCCAGATTGCACTGATAATAATTACCTGTACAGATATCAGAATGATTATTGACGTTATACCAAGAAGGAAAACGGTATCTCTGTTTTTCATCTATAAGATTTTACACTATCAAATTTATTCATTTTATTGATACTCCGGTCCGCAGCGGTAATCATTAACCTTACATTAACCCGGTGTTAACAGAATAACAATAAATCAAGCTGTACATTTACATAATAAAACAATAATCAACGCTATGAAAAGGTTAAGTTTATTTTTATTGGTTTTTTTACTTTTCTTAACTGGCAGTACTTTTCAATTTGTGTCCGCACAGGATAAGTCAAAGGAAGAATTGGATAAGGAAGTAAAGATACAGCAGACTATTGAAAAGCAAAAGAAAGTTATGGCAGAAAAGCAGAAATCACTGGAGGATGCCAGGCAGTCACTTATTGATCAACAGATTGTTGTGAAAGATACTTTAACTGACCTCTGGATTAATGGAAGAAGACCGGAGGAGCGGGGAACCGGCATGCGATATTTCGGTCAGTGGGGTTCCAGACCTCAGGGTGCAGACGAACCTTTTGTTATGTTTCGTAACGGTGAATCAATGTTTGATCATTCAATGGGTGATACTGAAAGGACGTCATGGGATTTATCCAAATCGGTTAAGGAAAGCACATTTTCAAAAGATTACTTATTTGTTGTTGAAAAAACATCAAAAACTTTTGTTATGTCGGTTATGGGAGACTGCAAGACTGGTGAAATCAGCATCAAGGTAATAACCCCGGGCGGTAAAACCTATTCAGATGTTCTTATTGATGAATTCGGAAATCTGAACTGGAGAAAGTCATTCAACATCTCCGAAACAGAAAATCAGGATAAAGCGGGTGAGTGGAAATTTAAGATTGATTCAAAGAAAGCAACGGGCTTTTTTAGAATTTCGCTCCAGACATACTAAATATAATCACTGACAAGATTGGACCGGATCGTTGATTCCGGTCCTTTTTTTTATTCTGACTGACCTGAAACCCTTCCGCCCTTTACCCTTTCTACCTTTATTGTGAACTTATTCCCGTCTGGGAAGACGTAATCGGGAGGATCAATTTTATATTTCAGATTGCTTGCTGAATGGGTTGGAAGCATCCTGACGGAACCTTAATGCGAATGAGAATTATTAAGACATCCTTATTCAGGGCTTCGTAAGGATACTAATCAAAAATAAAATTCCTGTCATCGTCTGTTGACCTGCCATCAATTGTTCTTTCATACTTCAGATCAGAGTAGAATTGCTCCGTAGCATCGGCACCGGGGTATGGATCGGAAATAGAAAGCACTTATTTAAAACCGACATCATTTTTGCTGGAAATTGCAGAGTACTTTTCAAAGATGCTTTTTGGGATTGCAATAATTATAGTAAAAGAACCATAATCCTTCCTATGGAAAAGGAAATAGGTCACTTCAACCGGGTCATTCGGATTAATATGGTCAGTAGAGCGGGAGAGCTGGTTCTCGAAAAGGAATTCTTCATTTAAAATGTTTTCTGCAACATTTAACTCTTTAGTATTATGGAGGAAAAAACAGCAGTCTTTAAAGCTCCTCAGTATTGTTGCAAGTGCCTCTCCTTGACTCTTCATCCGGTTATAAGTGGATTTTCTACTAAATCATTTTCAAAAATAGTGTATAATATTAAGAAGCCAATCTTCAATTTAATAACGGTCGAGCCAGCGGAATTTTCTGGCGCTATCTCCAAATTTCCATGCAATGTTTATTTCATGAGTTCCGTAGGTAATGCTCTGTATCTCCTGAAGAGTAAAATCAATTGCATAACCAATGTATACATTTGAATATTTAACCCCGACATTTGCTATGATTGCTCCGCTGGTCCGGTAAGCTAATCCTGTCCAGAAAGAATCTTTATAAGTTACATTAAATCCGATATCAGCCTGGGGCTTTAGTTGTTCAGACATTCTGACCAGGACCGAAGGCCTTAATTCGAAATCTGATCGGCCTTCGAAGCTATAAGAGCCAAACAGATAATAATGTCTGCTCATTTTATAACCTGAGTAAGCATCGTTCCCGATCTTTGCATATGCTCCGAACAATTGATCGGCTGAAAAGCCTATATTATATTTTCTGTTAAGGAGGTAAATTCCAAAGGTAGCATCAGGGACGAATATCCCATGCATAAGATTATCATTAAGTGCCGGTTCACTTGGATCTTCCATCAATAATTCCTTTCCATTGATCCTGAAATAATAACCGGTTAAGGAAAGGCCCAGCGAAAGTTGGGTATTGCTTTGAATCCACATGTGATAAGAATAAGATAGCTGGAATCCTGTCCTCTGGATAAGGCCACTTTTATAACTGAAAACAGATCCTCCCAATCCTACTTTCGCGTCAGTCTTAGGCCTGAAAACCTGCCGGTTATTTTTTGTTGTCCTTATATTATAACCCTTTTTCAGAAACCTGGTCTGGACACTTAAAGAAAATGTCTGTGGAGCACCGTTCAGGCCTACCCACTGATCACGAGCAGTAAGATTGATGCTGGTATATCCTTCACTGCCTGCAACTGCAGGATTGATCAGGAATTTGTTGTACAGGTACTGGCTATAAATAGGAAGTTGCTGACTGATTGACAGCTGTTCGATTGCCGAAAAAAGTATAATGTATATAAGCTTTTTCATAACCACATCATATTTCCTGTTATTTTATTATTGTTACACTTCCTGCAATAGGCTTAGATCCATTATGAAGATCAATGATATAGAAGTATGAGTCAATTGGCAACTTCACTCCATTACTCTTTCCATCCCATGGAATGGGATAGCCTTGTTCAGATTTCCATACAGTTTCACCCCAGTTGTTAAATATTTTTACTTCGGCACGGGGATAAAGTTCGATATTACCAATATTCCAGACATCATTAATAAGGTCTCCATTTGGAGAAATGGCGTTTGGAATCACCAGACAGGTTGCTTTCAATGATTTTACCGTCAGGGAGTCTCTGACGAAGCAACCATTAAAGTCGTTGACGATTAGTGTGTAATCTCCTACGGTAATATTCGAAATATTTTTGCCCGTGGAATTGTCCGACCACCTGTAAATATAATCTGGAGCCGGAACACCTCCTTTTACAGTGGACCTTATCTCTCCGTCATGCTTGTCAGGACATGTGGGCTGGGTCACATCAAACTTAAGCTTAAGCGAATCCGGTTCAGTAAGGGTTATGGTTGAATCAGTATGACAATTATTCAGATCAATTATAATTAATGCATATTCGCCGGCAGATAAACCGGTTCTGTTCTGAACTTTTGAACCATCAGACCATAGGTAACTTACACTACTTACCTGATTAACAGGTTCTACATCTATCGTACCTGTTTTATCTCCGGCACAATTGATATTATAGCCTCCGTCCAGGCTGACAGATTTGACAACTGACATGCTTAGTCGCCTGGGTTCAGTAAGTATATAGGTCGTAGTAACTGTACAATTAACAGCATTTTTGACAGACAGAATATATTTTCCGGCTTTTAGTCCTGAAATATCTTTTTCTGCAGATGTATAGCCACCCGGACCACTCCAGTTATACGTGTAAGGAGCCAGATTATCCGGAGGATTAATCTTGATATATCCGTTTGAGCCACCTGAACAACTTATATTAAATCCATTATAATCAGACAGCTCTGCTGAAGGTTCAGCTGACGCCGGATTTATAGTGATAGTTAAGGTAGTTGACATGGCGCACGATCCGGCATTTGGAGTAAATGTATAAACCGTCGTTGCCATATTATTGATGGCAGGGCTCCAAGCACCTGTTATACCATTAACTGAAGTTGCAGGCAGTTCCGGGATAGTTGCTCCGGAACAATATGGCCCGACAGCTGCAAATACAGGAGTTGCCGGCAGTTTTACAAACACTTGTCCGGATCTCACCGGTCCCAGACATCCTGCTGCAGAAAGTTCCTGTACCTCCAGCAGGTAAGTATTAACAGTATTCCAGGTATGATCAATAAAATTGGAAGTAAAACCAGGCTGAACTACACCATTGATCTTCCATATATAAGTTGATCCGGGATTAGGATCCACATTATAATGCTTGGTCTGTCCAATGCATACGTTATCCGGCATAGTCATCTGACCTGTTGCCCGGAAGGTACTGAACAGCATTATGCAGAATAATAATATATATAGGTACCTTTTAAGCATCTCTGTATACAAATATCCTTTGATTCTCTTTTCAGGGAAATCAATGCAAATTATGTTAACCTTTATTTAAGGTTAATTAATATTAAAAATATTTTGAGCTGGTTTAACAGGTTGGTGCCCTATCGTGGCGGCCAACAAGTAAACCACGACCATACATCCCGGCTGCCTTTGGGACAGCAGGATATATGGTTTTCTCAATGTGGTTTATTTTGTTATTCATAATTAAAATTTAGTTATGATAAATTGGTGAGGTTACCGGTAATGGATTAACTGTCATAGTTCCGGTAGAAGTAATATTTGCACAACCTCCTGTTAGTGTAACAGTGAAGCTGAATGGACCTGCCACTGTCGGAGTACCGCTAATGGTTACAACATTTGCTGCCCACGTTCCGGTTACCCCAGCCGGTAAACCTGTGAATGTTGCACCGGTTGCTCCTGTAGTCGCATATGTAATATCAGTGATCGGACTATTGATACATATTGTCTGACCAGTTGTTGCAGCTGCTGAGGTTAAAGTGATCGTGTTAGCCGGAGTCACTGTGATTGTTCCGGTGGCAGTGATATTTGCACAACCGCCTGTCAGAGTGACCGTATAGTTAAATGTTCCGGAAGCAGTCGGGGTTCCGCTGATGGTTACCACACTTGCTGCAAAGTTACCTGTTACCCCTGCAGGCAGACCTGAGAATGTTGCACCGGTTGCACCTGTTGTTGCGTAGGTAATATTTGTTAATGGAGTATTGATGCAAAGCGTTTGTCCGTCAGTTCCGACTACAGATGATAATGCGACTGTATTAGCCGGGGTCACTATAATTGATCCTGAGGATGTAACACTACCGCAACCGCCTGTTAAGGTAACTGTGTAGTTAAATGTTCCGGAAGCTGTCGGAGTGCCACTGATTGTTGCAACATTTGCCAGCCAGTTGCCTGATACCCCTGCAGGCAGACCTGAGAATGTAGCTCCGGTTGCTCCTGTAGTTGCATAGGTAATATTTGTTAACGGCGTATTGATACACAGGGTCTGTCCGTTTGTTCCGGCTGCTGATGATAAAGTAACCGTATTATCCGGGGTCACTGTAATTGATCCGCTGGAAGTGATATTTGCACAACCACCTGTCAAAGTAACAGTGTAATTAAATGTTCCGGAAACTGTCGGAGTACCGTTTATGGTTACCACATTAGCTAACCAGTTGCCTGTTACACCTGCCGGCAATCCTGAGAATGTTGCTCCTGTTGCTCCGGTAGTTGCATACGTGATATTCGTCAATGCAGTGTTGATGCAAACGGTTTGTCCGTCTGTTCCGGCAATGGATGATAATGTTATTGTATTAGCCGGAGTTACTGTGATCAGTCCGTTTGCAGTTATATTTCCGCAACCACCTGTCAATGTAACTGTGTAATTAAATATCCCGGAAACGCTCGGAGTACCACTTATCGTTACCACATTTGCAAGCCAGTTACCCGTTACCCCTGCAGGCAGACCAGAGAATGTTGCTCCGGTTGCTCCGGTAGTAGCATAGGTAATATTTGTTAATGGAGTGTTGATACAAATTGTCTGTCCGTCTGTTCCGGCTGCTGATGACAAAGCTATCGTGTTGAGCGGAGTAACGGTGACAAGGATCTGAACCGGAACTCCGACGCATCCGGATGAATTGGTCTCAATTACCTGCAGGTTACAGGTACCGGAACTGTTCCAGGTTACAGACGTAAGATTGGTATTACCAGGCGCTATGGTTCCATTTCCACCTGTTAAAGGGATTATGCTCCAGGTGTAACTGGAGCCCGGAGTGTTTATGACCCCGTATGGTGCCACATCTCCAAGGCAAACGACATGTGCACCCTGGTTTGGGTAGGGTCCTTGTGCCCATGCTCCGCCTGCACCTGCAAGCAGCAGCAAAATCATCAGTGTCCATTTAAGAATTTTGAATTTTGTCTTCATAGTATTATGATTTTTAAAGTTTAATGTATTTTCATTTTGAATTTTTATTTCGTGTGGATCAATCATCCTCTGGCTCTGTTGCCGCCATTTAAACGCCTCATCGTCACGCCAGCGCCCGCTGTTGTAGCTAAGCATTCCGCGTCTTCTTTTTCGTTGTATGTACCTGATCATTGAATTTATATTTTTAAGTTGTGTATTATTTTTCTTATCACTTTCTTCACCTGGCGGATAGGGTCGTCCCCTGCTTTTTATGAACCATGTAATATTCGCATTTTCATTGCTATGGCAGCTTCCTTTGTAAGGAAGTGCATGTCTTGGTTTAGGTTTAATGTGTTCGTGCATCGGTTTTATGTTTTTTAGTATATATTATAGTTTATGTCTATGGATGATAAATAGCTGAAGTTGCAGGTAAGGGATTTATCCTCACCGTTGTTATGCAAGTGGAAATATTATGGCATTCGTCTTCTGCCGACCAGGTTATAGTTGAAACACCGGTATTAAATATTCCGCTTGCATTATTTCCTGTACCATTTCTTGTTGTTGCTCCTGTAATCTGGAAACTGATATTTACTGTTCCACAATTGTCTGGCCCATTGATTAATAATGGTATATTATAAGTGTTACCGAATACCTGGCAAAATGTTTGATCCGGGGGACACACAGTAATGACAGGCGACTGAGTATCCTGTATAGTTATTGTTTGTACAAAGGTTGAGCTGTTATTTCCACAATCATCCGTAGCAGTCCAGGTGTTGGTATAAGTTCCTGAATTTGGACAGATGCCCGGTACATATGGGCCTGCATTCTTGATGCTTAGGTGTGTGGTTCCGCAATTATCTGTTGCAACAGGAGTCAGAGACTGAGCTACAGCCAGGGCTGATGCATCGCTGCACTGAATAGTAACATTCAATGAAGCTGAACCAGTGGTCCACAATGGGGGGATATTATCTACAATGGTAATTGCCTGTGAAGCTGAAGCATAATTTCCGCATCCGTCATTGGCAACCCAAGTATGTGTAATAGTTCCCCCTGAAGGACATGATAAGCTGGGAATAAATATTCCAGGTGTATATATTATACTGGAAGTCACGTCATCACTGCAGTTATCAAATGCTGTTACATTGCCCGGATTGCCGGGAACAGCAGTTCCACAACTTATTGTAATATTATTTGGGACATTGAAAAGTAATGGACGTTGAACATCGGTTACTGTTATTGTTTGAGTGTATGCAACGCTTGTATTACCGCAATTATCAACAGCTGACCACATTCTTACCCGGGTATAAGATCCTGAGCAAACTCCGGGGATGATTTCATCTGAAATAAGACTGATTATTACGCCTGAATTGCAGGCATCCGTAGCAGTTGGAGAAAGTGATAGAGAATTGTTCAGAGAAACGGCGTCGTCACAGGTTAACGAAATATTGAATGCGTTGGCTGCCTGGTCCCAGACTGGTGGCATATTATCGTATACATTGATCGTTTGAGTGAATTGTATAGGATTGATGTTGCCACAATCATCAGATGCTCTCCATCTCCTGATCCTGGTAAATGTACCCGAACAGCTACCTGATAATGTATTATCAGAGAGAAGTGAAACTGATACAACTGAACTGCATCCGTCTGTTGCAGTTGGAGCCTGTGCCAAAGCTGCTATCAGACCGGCACCATCTGTACATTGCAGGTTTGCATTTAAAGTATTTGCAGCCTGGTTCCACACCGGGGGGATATTATCTGTTATTGTAATTATCTGAATGTAAACCGAAGTAACAATATTCCCGCAATTGTCACTGACTGACCATGTATTAGTATATGTTCCCCTGGAAGGACAGGAGCCGGGCACATAAGGGCCGGCAGTTTTTATAACTGTCAGACTGGGGTCACAATTATCATTTGCAACTGGTGCCATGGCTTGTGCAATAGCAAGTCCGGCGGCATCAGAACAGGCAACGCTTACATTCAGAGAACCGGTCGGGGTAATCCAGATTGGAGGCTGGGTATCAATAACAGTAATATTTTGGGTACTGTTTGTAGTATTGCCACAATGGTCAGTGACAGACCATGTCCTTACTATCTGTCCGCAACCTTCAATAACTGTATTAAGAGTTTGCGAAAAGATGACCGTGAGAGTCGGATCGCAGTTATCGGTTGCAGTTACCGTTGGAGCTGCCGGAATATTGTCGCATTGAACCGTTACGTCAGCCGGCACTCCTGCCAGGACCGGATTAATATTATCCCGGACAGTGATAGTCTGGCTGCGTGTGCTGGTATTACCGCAATCATCAGCAACTGTCCAGGTGCGTACAATAGACCCACAACCTTCGACAACGGTATTGCTTGTTTCAGTGTATATTACGCTAAGTGTAGGGTCACAATTGTCTGTAGCCGTAACTACCGGAACAGCAGGAATATTATCACATGAAACGGTAACATTTATTGGCACTCCAACTAAAATGGGAGAAGTGACATCATTAACAGAAATTGTCTGAACGCATGTGCTGAAATTTCCACAGTCATCTGTTGCACGCCAGGTTCGTTGGATAGAGTATGCGTGGGGACATAAACCATTAATGATGACATCAGTATGTGTAATTTCTGGTGCAGGGTCGCAGTTATCAACAGCTGTCGCAGTTCCGGTTGAAGCCGGATCAGTTGAAGCATCACAATCAATGGATACATTTCCAGGACAATTTATTACAGGATCAGTATTGTCCCTTAAGGTTATAATCTGGGTATAAGCTACACTGGTATTACCACAGTCATCGCTGACTGTCCAGATGTTGGTGTAGGTGCCGCTTTCAGCACAACCAGCGGTTGGTACAAAAACGCCTGATACCTTACTGAGGTTTGTAACATTATTATCACAATTATCGGCCGCAACAGGGAACAAAGACTGGGCGGCGGCGATTGCGGCTGAGTTGCTGCACTCTATAGTCAGGTTTAGTGCATTCGGAGCGGTGGTCCATACTGGCGCAAGATTGTCAATAATGGTAATAGTCTGGGTGTAAGGTGCAGCTGCAATATTTCCGCAGGCATCACTCACTGTCCATGTATTTGTATAAGTTCCGGCCTGAGGACAAGTTGCTCCCGGAACAAAAAATCCATTTGTTTTTACAGGTATTAAAGTAGCCGTACAGTTATCAGAGGCGCCTGGCTGCAATGACTGAGCAAGAGCCAGGCTCGCTGCATCTGAACAAACCACGGTACGGTTAAGACTCCCGGCAGCTGTTGTCCACACAGGAGGTGAATTATCAACAATGGTTATAATCTGCGTATAAGGTGAAGATACCACATTTCCACAATCGTCTGAAACTGTCCAGGTATTGGTATAGGTACCTGCCTGCGGACATGAACCCTGTACAAATGCACCGGAAGTTTTTACAGGGATCAATGTTAAATCACAATTATCACTGGCGATGGGCACCAATGCCCGTGCGGCGGCAAGTCCGGCTAAATCGCTGCATTGCAGTGTGATATTCAGTGCAGCAGGAGAAGTGATCCACACCGGAGCAGAACTATCAGTAATTGTGATCACCTGGGTATAAACAGCGCTCGTGTTACCACAATGGTCGGTAGCAGTCCATGTATTGGTGTAGGTTCCATTCTGGGGGCAGCCGACCGCGGGTATGAAAGCGCCTGAGGTTTTAACGATACCAGTGACGTTAATGTCGCAATTATCAGATGCAACCGGGGTTAACAATTGTGCAGCTGCAACTCCTGCAGCGTCACTGCAGTTTAGTGTCCGGTTAAGGGCTCCGGGTAATGTCGTCCATGCAGGAGCGGTGAGGTCAGTTATTGTAATAACCTGCATGTAAACTGAGCTGGTATTGGCACAGGCGTCTGAAACGGTCCATGTATTTGTATAAGTTCCCCGCTGAGGACAGCTAATGTCGGGTAAAAATGCGCCGGATACTTTTACAGGCGTCAGGTTGACATCGCAATTATCGACGGCACCCGGTACCATCGCCTGAGCTGCAAGAAGACCTGAATTGTCGCTGCATTCAATTGTTCTGTTCAGTGCTCCGGCAAAAGTGGTCCAAACAGGTGAAACATTATCAATGATTGTAATTACCTGCGTAAATGGTGTGGCAACGGTATTTCCGCATGCATCACTTACTGTCCAGGTATTTGTATAAGTACCGGATTGTGGGCAGGACCCTCCGGCAATAAAACTGCCAGGTGTTTTTACCGGTATCAGTGTAGCCGTACAGTTATCGTTTACTGTGGGCTGCAATACCTGTGCTGCAGCCAGGCCAACAGCGTCGGAGCATAATACCGTGCGGTTCAGGCTTCCGGAAACCGTTATCCAGGAGGGACTCGTAATATCCTGCACCACAATGTTCTGTGAACATACAGAGCTACATCCATGGCTTTCAGAAACGGTTAAAGTAAGTCTAAAGGAACTGTTACAAAGGGATCCTGCATTTACTGTTACACTTTGAGCATTTGCAGCACCTGCAATAGAACCATTGCCTGTGATACTCCAGGCATAAGTAGAAGCTCCAGCTATTCCGGAGTAAACATTTCCAATGCTTGAAGGGCATATTGGGGAGGCTGGTCCGCTGAATGAACAAAGCGGCGGACTGTGAATGTTTATTGTAGCAGAGCTTACCTGAGTATTTGTGCAACCAAATGCATCAGTTACTTTTAAGAGGTTATAGGTGAATGATCCGGCTGAGTTTGTAGGAACTGGAACTGTTACAGAATTCCCGGCTGTGGTAGTGGCTGAAGTACCAGAGCCACCATTAATATTGAAAAGGAACGTGAATGGAGCTGTCCCTGCTGTTCCTGTAAACGTGATTACCGGTTGTGGCGCATTCAGGCATACTGAAGCAGGAACACTTATTGTAGCTGCCGGTTTTGGATAAACTGTAATGAAAGGTGTGGTTCGTATATTATTGCCGCATCCGTAACCATCAGACATGGATAATGTATAGATACCTGAATTTGCGGGAGTAATATTCAGAACACTGGGATTCTGAAGATTTGATGTGAAGCCATTCGGCCCGGTCCATGAAAAAAGGTATGGTGGAATACCCCCTGACAGATTAGCGGTTAAATTTAACTCATCCCCTTCACAGGAATTGGTTCCGGTCAACAATGTTACAGGACTGATTGTGGAAGGAATCTGGGCAAAAGTCGCGAACGAAATCTCATCCAGTGCAAAATCATTACCCCCAAGAGCCGTTTGTAAATCCAGAATTTGAAGAGTTGCTGAGGTGACCCCGGCAGGGGATGTCCAGTTTCCATAAAATTGAATCCAGTTATAAGGCGGGTTATTATTTGTTGCCCTTGCAGGTAATACAGCTGTAGTCCCGATCTGATTGCCGTTGATGTTGAATCGTAACTGCGCAAATGGACCTACATTATTCATGCTCATTGCCCATGCCGAAAAATAATAATCAGTATTTGGAGTCACAGGTAATATCTCCTGCCATACCACGACCGGAGGATTTGAGCCGCTACCATTCACAATCATCATGTTTCCGGTCCCTGAAGTTTCATCTCTGCCCCAGAAGTTAGAATGAGAAAATTGAGGATCCCAATAAACATTGTATGTATTCTCAGGCCACAATCCTGATGATGGTATACCTGTATAAGGATCTGGTTTATATGTATATGCTGAAGTAAAACCAACATTTCCTGCAGTAAAATCACCATTTATTACAAGTTCTTGAGATACCCCAAGAGAGGCAGTTGAAGAACACAAGCCATTGGAAATGGTCACAGTATATGTGCCGGCAAGATTTACATTTATCGTTTGAGTATTGCCTCCAGTGTTCCATGAATAAGTATAGCCCGGTGGATCGGGATGTGCAGTAAGCTGAACAGCTCCATTTACGGCGCAATAATTTGCTGTCAGAGTTGCAGCAGGTCTGGGATTTACTGTAACAGTAACGGTAAATGGATTTCCAGCACAACCGCCTGCTGCTCCTGAAGTTGGTGTTACAGTGTATGTGGCAGTCTGAATTGAAGTAGTTGGATTTACCAGGGTCTGACTGATGGAAGATTGCCCTGTTTGATTGCTTCCGCCGGTTATACCTCCTGTAACCACAGGAGCCGGCCATGAATAGATTGTACCGGCCGGTATAATAATGCCTGCCCCATTAACAGGAGAAACCGTAAATGCAGCTCCGCTGCAAATCGTAACATTCTGGTTAGTGACAACGGGAGCTGGATTAACTTGTACAACTGCTGTTGTTGTTGTTGATGAACAACCATTTGCCGATGCAGTAATTGTAAATGTTGTGCTCTGAACAGTATTGACAGTGTTGACAAGTGTTCCTGTAATCGGAGAACCGGTTCCGGTAAGACCGATACCACTAAGATTAGCATTGGCGGATCTGGTCCATGAATAAGTCGTTCCTGGTACGTTATTCGGATTTGTAAGTACAATTGGAGTGATAGCGCTACCGGAACATGCATTCTGAGATGCAGGTGATGCGTTGACTGTAGGTATGGTATTTACAATAACAGTAGCTGAGGCGCTGCCACTGCAATTAGTAAGCAGGTCAGTATAAGTTACAGTATATGTGGTTGTAACGGCAGGCGTAATGCTTGCCGGAGGATTTGCAACATTCGATGAGTAACCGGCCGGATTCGACCCCCAGTTTATTGTAGCTGTCAATACGGGAACTCCGTTTAATGACACATTGTCAATAGCCCAATACCTTGCCCTGGCTGGGGAATAATAATGGAAGCGGATCCTGACAGCAGGGTATCCTACATAGCCATTAAGTGGGATTGTCGGATGTGCAAATGCTCCTGATGTACCCTGTGTACTGGTATAAGTCCCTAACGCAATAGGATTCCAGACAATCCCATCAGTTGATACTTCTACACGGGCATATTCCCCCGTAGTACCACTGTATCTGAAATAATGGAAGAAATTAAGGGTGAGAGAAGTAATTCCAACGGTGCTGAATACCGGCGAAGTCAAAAATGTTTCGGTTCTGGTGGTACCCCCTCCCTGAGAGCGGCTGTTCGACAAATAGAACTGGGTGGCATCATCCGAATTGAAAGTGAGTCCGTCAGTCACATAATTATTAGGTTCAATTGTCCATGCGGCGTTGGCTGGGGTTCCTCCCGTTGAATTATTTGATGACGTCCAACCGCCAGGCCCGGCGTTAAAATTGTAGGATAAACTCAATGGAGTACCTGGGGCTACGCTGGAAGTTGAAGAAAGAGTAATACTTGTACCGGGACAGATTGAACCTGATGAAGCATTAGCAGTTACGATTGGAGCTGGAACCACTGCCACATGCACATCAAAATTAATCAGATTGGTGCACCCGTTTGAACTTAATGAGTATTCGTAAATTACGCCAAGAGGATTTGTTGTTGTATTAATCAGTGATTCACTCGGATTCCCGGTACCTGATCTGGCAGGATTGCTGATTCCTGCCACAGCAGCTCTTGTCCAGGTGAAGGTAGTTCCTGAAATATTACTTGCCGGTGTATAGGAAAATAATGTGTTACTGCAAATTGCAGGAGCTGATGTGGTGCTGCTCAGAGAAGGAGCCTGTGTCACCATAACCACAACATTCTGTGTGTTTGTGCAGCCATTTGCCGTTAATGAATAAACATAGGTGACAGCTATAGTGTTTAGCGTCGTATTCACAAGATTTTCCGAAATAGCATCGTTGCCTGATGATGCCGGATTACTGATGCCAGGTACTGCAGCTCTGATCCAGGTGAAGATCGTGCCCGTTGTTGCACTTGTTGGAGTATAACTGAATGTCGTACTGCTGCAGATGCCTTGAGGTGTCAGACTGCTTGTAAGTGTAGGCGTCGGATTTACAGTAATTGTAAAGACTGAAGGAGCTCCGGAGCATCCGTTAAATGAAGGAGCTATTGTTATGGTGGAGATATAAGGTGTTGCAGTGCCATTGGTAGCTGTAAACCCTGAAATATTCCCTGTTCCGCTTGCGCCCAACCCTATTGATATATTATTGTTCGTCCAGTTGTAAGTTGCTCCCGTAACAGGACCAGTAAAGTTCGTTGCCGGAGCGGAGGCACCGTTGCAATACACCTGGTTTGCAATAGGATTGACTGTTGTTGTCGGATTTACTGTGACTGTGTATGAAGAAGTTGTTCCTGCACATCCGTTAGCTGTTGGAGTAACTGTTATAGTAGCAGTTATTGGGGAAAAGGTTGGATTTGCAGCTGTGAATGCAGGAACAGAATTAGGCCCGGCACCATTAGCTGCAAGGCCGATTGCCGGATTATTGTTTGTCCAGGTGAAAGCTGTGCCTGCAACAGGACCT
>Ga0182021_10001796_pt1 | contig 24937 bp, 24 predicted proteins | sample 612E3MmetaG_FD_120493 | JGI IMG/M metagenome (GOLD analysis project Ga0182021, IMG submission 120493) | Permafrost microbial communities from Stordalen Mire, Sweden - 612E3M metaG (Illumina Assembly) | ecosystem: Environmental > Terrestrial > Soil > Wetlands > Permafrost | place: Sweden... | reverse complement strand
CCGCCAAGACATATACGGTCCGTGAGAGCGAGATCGAGCGACGCTGGTACGTCGTGGACGCGACGGACGAGACGCTCGGCCGTTTGGCGTCGCGCATCGCTCGCGTGCTCGAAGGCAAGAACAAGCCCATGTACAGCCCGACGCTGGACTCCGGCGACCATGTCGTCGTCGTGAACGCCGGCAAGATCTCTGTCACGTCCGACAAGCGAGAGACCAAGCTCTACATGCGCCACAGCGGATACCCGCACGGCCTCAAGGCAGAGAGCCTGGGCCATCTCCTGGATCGCCGGCCGGAAGAAGTGATCCGCCGCGCCGTCAAGGGGATGCTGCCGCACAATCGCCTGGGGGCTCAACAAATCACCAAGCTCAAGGTCTACGCGGGCCCCGAGCACCCGCACCAGGCTCAGCGACCTGAGCCGCTGGCCTGACGAGGAGCGCAATGACGACCGCAGCTTTCTTCTACGGGACTGGCCGCCGCAAGACCGCGGTGGCGCGAGTCCGACTCGTCCCGGGCTCGGGCGAGATCGTGGTCAACGATCGAACGCTCGAAGCGCACTTCGGCAACGCCATCGACGAGGCTGACGTTCGCATGCCGTTCCGGGTGACCGGAACGGAAGGCACGTACAACGCCCAGATCAAGGTCGAGGGCGGCGGGGTCACCGGCCAGGCCGGCGCGATTCGCCACGGCATCGCTCGCGCTCTTCTCCAGATGGACCCCGAGGGGCACCGTCTGCCGCTCCGTCAGGCCGGCCTTCTCACCCGCGACCCGCGGATGAAGGAGCGCAAGAAGTACGGACTCAAGCGAGCGCGCAAGGCCCCTCAGTACACGAAGCGCTAGCCGGTCACCAGTCAGGCGGGCCATCGCTTCGTTGGGGCCTGCGGGCGTTCACTCACGCGCCTCCTGGTGCGCTCGTTCGCGTCCTCGACTCCGCCTCGCACTGAACTCGCCGGACTGGCGACGCAGGAGCACCGCCGGCTCGGCGACTGGGGCGCGGGCGGCGCACAGCGTCGTTGTCGCCTGCGGCCCTCGATCGCGGACGTTTGAGGTCGATCGCTGAAGCCAGGCTTGCCCGACTCGGGCTCGGATTGAACGCGGCCAAAACGGCCGGATCGGCGATCGCGGATCGAGTGGGCAGGCCCGGCCGATCGAATGAGACACCTGGCGTAGGACGAAGCGCGGAGCCTCGCCAACGCAGGTACTTTGGACGACGCGGCTCGCGCAAGTCATCATGTGCGCCATGACGGACGACCTTTACGAGCGCTACAAAGAAGCGCTTCGAACCGGCCATGTGGGAGTGCTCAGGGGCGCTCTGGAAGAGGCCCTGGCAGCCTACCGGGTCGCGGCCGAGATCGCTCCGTCTCGCGCACTCCCGCACACCAGTTTGGGCGGGGTGTACATGCGACTGGGGCATCTCGAGGACGCTCTGATCGAATATGCCGCCGCAGTGACTCGGTCGCCTCATGACGAGGGAGCCCTGCTCGGCCAGGCAGAAGCCCTGACCGCTGCCGGCATGCACAGCGATGCGGCTGCAGCCTTGGACCACGTGGCGGAAATCCAGGAAGCGGGAGGACGGCTGCCCGAGGCCGCGGATACTCTGCGTCGCGCCGTCGAGCTCGAAGAGGCGCCCGACAGGATCAGGCGCCAACGGGCTCTCCTGCGCGAGATCCGCTTCTCTGCAGGCGATCATGCCGCCGAGCAACTTCTGGCTCGGGCGTTGCGCCTGCGTGATGATCCCGCAGCCGACGCCGTTCGTGATGCGGCGAGTGTGGCTCTCGTAGCCAGCCAGATCGTCGCCGAAAGGCCTGTCCAGCCGGAGCAGGAACTCAAGCCGATCGCGATCGAGGCGGCCTCCGAACCTTTGGCAGCTGCGCCCGAGCCCGTGGTGGCCGCCGCAGCCGAGCCCGAACCCCTGGCCGCCGAGCTCGAACCTGCGCTCGTCGAGCCCGGACCTGTGGCCGCAGAGCCCGAACTCGAACTCGAACCTGTGGCCGTCGCCCTGTCTGACTGGCCGATCGGGCCCGACTCCGGCGAGCGTCCCTCGGTAGGCGTCATGAAGGACGCAGTCGGCCTTCCGGTCCCGGCTGGTGTGGTCGCGGATGGCGACCACCAGGCAACGGGCGACGAACTGATGGCTGCGGCCGAAGCCGCCGACCTCGCGGGCGACGCCAACGCGCTTCGGTCGCTGCTGCTCGGGACCGCTCGAGCCTATGCCGTCGAGGGCCGGTTCGAGGCAGGTCTCGATGCCACGCACCGGCTGCTTCAGCGTGCCCCCGGCGACGTCGACGCACATCTGGTTCTTGTGGATTTGTACGTTGCCCGGGGCTGGGACGGCCTGGCCGCGGACAAGCTTCGGCTGCTCGGCCGGCTCGCGGAACTCAACAACGACGAGGAGACCCGCAAGCGGCTTTGCGCCGTGGCGACCCGCGCCTTCCCCACAGAGTCGTCGCTGGAGCATCTCTGCGCCTAGTCCGCGCAGACGGTCGAAGCTCCCGACTCGGCCGACCGGCACGGTAGTTCCTGTGGCGGCTCCCTCGCTCGCGGCCCGGGCGCCGGCTCCTGCGCGCCCAATTCACTTCCCGGCGGATCGCGTCCTTCCGACGCGGGACGGTTGTACGTGGGCTGAGTCGGACCTCGCAATACCTCGATGAATGGCCGCCTCGTGGGCTCGCTCGGCGGCGTCAAGCCTGCCGCACGGGGGGTCGCAGGGGCTCGGCGGTATACACTAGCCACTCGATGCCACTGCTGCAGTCGGCCCTCGACCAGGTCAGCCCCAATGTTGTGGCTGACATCGCTATCACGGCCCTCTTGATCTACTGGCTCTTCAGCCTGATCAGGGGGACTCGAGCTGTGCGGCTCGTCGTGGGCGTATGCCTTCTTTTCCTCGTATATGGGGCGGCGCTGGCTTTCGATCTGCGCTTGCTGACGCTAATTCTTCAGACGGGCGCGTACGTCGGCCTCTTTGCCCTGGTGGTTGTTTTCCAGCCCGAACTGCGGCGTGCGCTCGATCGCATCGGACGCCTCGGCTCGCTTGGCTGGCTAATATCTCCGGCCGAGCAGTCGAGCGTTGCCCACGTTGCGGCCGAAGTCGCGAGCGCCGCCGCCCGCCTGTCCCACGAAGGCCACGGTGCCCTCATCGTGATCGAACGCGAATCCGGTTTGCAGGAGATCGCCGAAACCGGCGTGATGCTTCACGCCGACATATCGGCCGACCTTCTGGTAACGCTCTTTTCGCCCAAGACCCCGCTCCACGATGGCGCGGTCGTGATTCGGGGCGACACGATACTCGCGGCGGGGGCAATGCTCCCGTCGGCCGAGACCACGATCCCACTCGAGCGCTTCGGGACCCGCCATAAGGCCGCCCTGGGCATGACCGAACAGACCGACGCTCTCGTCGTCGTGGTGTCGGAGGAGAGCGGTCAGATCAGCTTGGTCGAACGCGCCAGGATCGTCCGCAACCTCGACGAGCCAAAACTGGCACGTGCGCTCTCCGCACATCTCCATCCGAAGGTCGGAGGCGGTCGGTTGCTGCGCGAGAGTCGGCCCGCGAAGGGCGGGGTGCCGTCCTTCCGGGCACTGGCCCGCAAAGCCAGTTTCCGAGGCCGTCATCTCGTTTCTGAGGCGCCTCACCAGGACCGCCCGGATCGACGGCCGCCGCCGCGGACAGAACCGCCCCACGCTGATCAGCGGGCTGACGACGACTCCAGTCAGTCGCGGGCTCTCCCATGAGGATCGTCCGTTTCTTCTTCGGGAACTGGACGCTGAAGATCGGCGCGCTGCTGCTGGCGATCATCCTCTACGTCGGCATGGTCGCTCTGCAGAGCACCCAAGTCTGGCCCGGCCGGGTCCCGATCGGGCAGGTCAATCAATCCGAGATCGCGTTTCTGATCAAGCCCGATCCCATGCCCACGGTTGGGGACATCCGCTACATCGCCCCCGCCGACGTGCCGGTTTCCAAAGACAGCTTCAGCGCGACGATCGACCTCAAGAACGCCAAGATCGGCGCAAACGACAGCACGCTGGTCAACGTTCAACTCACGGCTGAGGACACTCGCATCCAGATCATCGACTACCAGCCCCAGCAGGTGAAGGTGACGCTCGATCCCGTCGTGTCGAAGACGGTCCAGGTCAAGGTCGATCCCGGGATCCTGCCGACAGGTTTGAGCCTGGGTCCCCAGACTCTGAGCGTCCCACAGGTCCAGGTTCAAGGCCCCTCGACGTTGGTGTCCCAGGTGGTTCGCGCCGTCGCTCAGGTTCACATCGACGCGACGGGCCTCGATGTCAACGACGATGTTCCCCTGGCGGCGGTGGACGCCAACGGAAACACCGTCAACGACGTCACGCTCAGTCCGAGTTCAGTCCAGGTCCGGATCCAGATAGGCAGCCAGCTGCGATCGGAGACCGTTCCAGTGAATCCGGTGACGAAGGGCACACCTGCCGCCGGCTACAGGGTCACTTCGATCGACGTGACTCCGCTCCTGATCTCGGTCAGCGGCGAGGCGGATGCGCTTTTCAACCTCGCCGGAGCGGCCAGCACGCAGCCGATATCCATCGCCGGGGCAACCGGAGACGTGTCCACCAAGATCGCCCTCGACCTTCCTGCCGGAGTTGAGGCCCCGGATATCACGACCGTCGCCGTCGTGATCCACCTGTCATCTCCAGCCGCGACCGAAACGGTTGCGATCGGCATCGTGCCCGACGGCGCCAGGCCGGACCGCGTGTACTCGTTCTCCACGCTCAGCGCGACCGTCACCCTTGGCGGTGCCGCGGCCGCGCTGAATGTGTTCGACACGTCCTCGCTCGTGGGCATCGTCTCCGTCGGTCCGCTTGGTCCGGGCACCTATACCGTCCAGGTCTCGGTCAACGTTCCGCCTGGGATCAAGATCGTCAGTCAGAACCCGGCGCAGATCACCGTCACTGTATCGCTCCCGCCGTCGCCGTCGCCCTTGCCGTCGCCGTCATCCTCCCCCGCACCTTCGCCTTCCTAGGAGGTCGATCTTGCCCCGACTATTCGGCACGGATGGGATCCGTGGCGTAGCCAATGTCGACCTGAAGCCGACCCTTGCCTATTCTCTCGGTCGTGCCACGGCTCACCGCCTGGCCGGACGAGGGGGCTGCATCGTCGTCGGTCAGGACACCCGCCGCTCCGGCGATATGTTCGTGGCCGCCATCGTGGCCGGTGCCACCAGCCTGGGGGTGGACGTCCATTCCCTGGGTGTTGTGCCAACCCCGGCCCTGGCCCACATCACGGGAGCGGGCCACTTCGCCGCGGGGATCATGGTCTCGGCCTCGCACAACCCGGCCTGCGACAATGGTTTAAAGGTCCTCGACGAGCGTGGTCAGAAGCTCGACGACGATGTCGAGGACGAACTCGAGCAGGTCATCTGGCAGGCCGAAGAGTTGCCGGGAGTGCCCTCCGACGCCCTCGGCCGCGCCTTCGACGCGCACGATCTCATCGACCTCTACTTCGATCACCGCCTGGGGCTGGCGCGCCGGGTGAAGAGCGATCTGCATCTGGTCGTGGATTGCGCGAACGGCTCGGGCTGCGTGGCTGCGCAGCGGATTCTGTCGGCGACCGGGGCGCGCGTCGATCTCATCTTCGACGAACCGGATGGCTCGAATATCAATGCCGGCTGCGGAGCCACGGCCCCTGCGGCGCTGGCTGCCGAGGTTGTGAAGCGCGGAGCCGACGTCGGGTTCGCCCTGGACGGAGATGCTGACCGCCTGATCGCCGTCGACGCCAACGGCTGTGTGGTCGATGGCGACGCTGTGCTCGGGATCCTGGCCCTCGATCGGATCGCCCACGGCAAGCTGCCAAACGGCGCCCTGGTCGTCTCGGTGCTATCCAACGGGGGGCTGCAGCGGACGGTGGAGGCGGCCGGCGGGCAGATCATTCGGACGCCCGTCGGGGACAAGAACATCCTCGAGGCGATGCTCGTCAACGGCGCCGGACTTGGGGGCGAGAAGAGCGGCCACGTCATCATCCTGGAGCACACCTCGAGCGGCGACGGCATCGTCACTGCGCTCGAAGTGATGGCGGTGATGACACGCACGGGCCGGTCCCTTGCCGATCTCGCCACGCAGGTCCCGATGCTGCCGCAGCAGCAACGCACGATCCCTGCTCGTCACAAGGACCAGTGGGAAGGAGATCCGGTCCTCCACGGGGCGATCGCCAGGGCGGAATCCCGCCTCGGTTCCTCCGGCCGGGTACTCGTCCGACCCTCCGGTACCGAGACGGCTATTCGAGTCATGGTGGAGGGCTCCGATGAAGCCCTCGTGACCCAACTGGCCGACGAACTCGCGGTCCTCGCCGGAGAGCGACTAAACTAGCCCCTTCGCGGACGTCCGTCGTCGGCTTCGGGGATGCCGGGGGCCACGGTCGAAGAGACCGGGAGAGAAGTCACAAACATGTGCGGAATCGTCGGCTACACGGGCCCGAGAGAAGCAGGCCCCGTCCTCATGGATGGGCTTCGCCGTCTCGAGTACCGCGGCTATGACTCGGCGGGCATCGCTCTTGTCACCGAGAACGGCGATCTGTTCGTGGAGAAGAGGGCCGGCAAGGTGGCCGTGCTCCAGGACGCTCTGGGCGCCGACACGCCCCGGGCGGGAGTCGGGCTGGGTCACACCCGCTGGGCCACTCACGGGCGCCCCAGCGACCTTAATGCCCATCCCCACAGCGACTGCACGGGCCGTATCAGCGTCGTTCACAACGGCATCGTCGAGAACTTCCGCGAGCTGCGGGACGAGCTGGCCGCGAAAGGCCACGTCCTCGCCTCGGAGACCGACACCGAGGTCGTCGCGCACCTGGTCGAGGACGCTTATCGAGGCGATCTCGCCGATGCCGTGCGCGCCGCGTTGCGCCGGCTCGAGGGCGCGTATGCCCTCGTCGTGATGCATCGCGACGAGCCCGACCGACTCGTCGGAGCGCGCCTGAACGCTCCCTTGCTCGTCGGCCTGGGCGACGGCGAGAGTTTCCTCGCCTCCGACGCCTCGGCCCTCGTCGCGTATACCAAGCGGGTCATCTTCCTGGCCGACGGCGACGTCGCCGACCTGCGACCCGGGACGGCCACCATCACGGACATCGCCGGAAAGCCGGTGGATCGGCCGATCGATGTGATTCCATGGTCGGCGGAGGCTGCCGAAAAGGGCGGCTACGCCCACTTCATGCTCAAGGAGATCCACGAGCAGCCTGCGGCGCTGCGTTCGGCCATGGCCGGACGCGTCCGCGGGGACAACGTCTGTATCGAAGAGATCGACGCGCTGCGTGACCGCTTCATCAACGTCTCGCGCGTCGAGCTGATCGCCTGCGGCACCGCTTACTACGCTTCGCTGGTCGGCGCGCAGCTCTTCCAGGATTGGCTGGGCGTTCCAGCCCGGGCCAACGTCGCCTCCGAGTTCCGCTACAGCCCGCCGCCGCTCGATGCCCGAACGCTTGTCGTGGCTGTGACCCAGTCCGGCGAGACCGCCGACACGATCGCCGCCGCCCGACTTGCCCGCGAGCGCGGCTCCATGGTCATTGCCGTCACGAACACCGTCGGCTCCGCGATCACTCGCGAGGCCCACGCATCGGTCTTCCTGCAGGCCGGACCCGAGGTCGCCGTCGCCGCCACCAAGACCTTCGTGACCCAGGTCGTGACACTCGTGATGCTCGCCGCCGACATCGCACAGCAGCTGGGCCGGCGCACGAAGGCAGAGGAGGACGAACTCGTCCGCGCCCTGAGAGCGCTGCCCGAGGCGGCCGAGCGGGCAATCGAGCTCGCGGCCGTGACGGAGGAGATGGCATCCCGATATGCCGAGGCGGCCGGCTTCATGTACATCGGCCGTGCCTTCGGCTATCCGGCGGCCCTCGAGGGCGCGCTCAAGATCAAGGAGATCAGCTACCTCCACGCCGAGGGCTATGCCGCCGGCGAACTCAAGCACGGCCCGATCTCCCTGCTGGACGCGGACGTGCCGCTCGTTGCGGTGGCGACCCGCTCGCCGGTGTACGACAAGCTGATCAGCAATCTGATGGAAGGCAAGGCCCGCGACGCGCGAGTCCTCGCCGTGGCTACCGAGGGAGACAAGCAGATCGAACAGCTGGCAACGGACGTGTGCTGGGTCCCGGACACGCTCGATCCGCTCAGCACGATCCTGGCGGTGATCCCGCTGCAGCTATTCGCCTACTACGTCGCCGTGGCCCGCGGCCGCGACGTCGACCAGCCGCGCAATCTCGCCAAGTCGGTGACGGTGGAGTAGATGGCGGGCTCGACGCTGCGACCGGAACCGGATGGCGGGTCCGAGGCCCGATCCGCGGAAGGCGCTGCCGCTGGTGCGGGCAATCCGGCGGCCGAGAGGGCCGGCGCCGCTCCCACCGAAACCACTGAGCTCGGCATCGACATCATCCGCGTCCAACGCATAGCCGACGCCCTGACGCGTTTCGGCGATCGTTTCGCGGCGCGCGTGCTGACGCCGACCGAAGCGGCCTACGTCCGAAATCGACCCGAGACGCTGGCCGGCCGGTGGGCGGCCAAGGAGGCGGTCTCGAAGGTGCTCGGGCTCGGAGTTCGAGGGATCGGTTGGCGTGACATCGAGATCGAGCGACTGCCGACCGGAGCGCCGGCGGTTCGACTGCACGGTCGCGCCGCCAGACGGGCGGCCCAGCTCGGCATGGGGCGCATCGCGGTCTCCATCAGCCACGAGTCCGACTTCGCCGTCGCGACCGCTTCCGGCGTGAGAACGGCCGGCGGCCGGTTCTTGTTTCCGCCGGATATCGACGAACGACTCGACGAGCGCGAACGACACCTGCTCGCACGCATGGAGCGCCTGCGAGCCATGCACCGCGAGGCGGCCACGCTGGAGGAGGGCGGCGATGCCAACTAAGGCGGTCCCCGACACGATCCAGCTCGACGACGCGATCGCTGCCGCGCTCGTCCCGGCGCGACCCGCACGCAGCCACAAGGGCACCTTCGGCAAGCTGTTGGTCATCGCCGGTTCGGTCGATTATGCCGGTGCGGCGCTGCTGGTCTGCAACGCTGCCGGTCGAGCCGGAGCGGGGCTGGTGACACTTGCGTCCGTCGAATCGCTGCAGCCCCTCTTCGCCGCCAAGGTCGTGGAGGCAACCACTCTGTCGCTGCCGGAGGACGACGTCGAAGAAGTCGATCCGGAAGAAGCGCTGGCCCGCATCCTCGACCACGAGCACGATGCACTGGTTGTCGGCCCCGGACTCAAGCCCAGCCTCTCGATGACGGACCTGATCCGCAGCCTCCTCGGCGGCGACGAAGACGGCGAGCCCGTTCCTGCGGTTCTGGATGCGGAGGCGTTGCGATCGCTGGCCACCGTCGACGGCTGGGCCGCGGATGTCGCCGCACGGTGCGTCCTGACGCCGCATGTGGGTGAGTTCCTGCGGCTGCGGGCCGCGGATGGCCACGACCCCGAGAAGATGGGCAATCTAGTCTTTGACGATGCCCGCCGCGTCGCCGCAGCCCGGGAGGCCGCCAGGGATTGGGGCCAGGTGGTGGTTCTCAAGGGTGCTCGCACCGTGGTGGCGGAGCCGGGCGGCCGAACTGCCGTGTCTCCATTCGAGAATCCGGCGCTGGCCACGGCCGGCACGGGCGACGTTCTCGCCGGCACGATCGGAGCGCTGCTGGCGCAGGGTTTGGGGACGTTCGAGGCCGCCCAGCTGGGCGTGTATCTGCACGGCATGGCCGGCGAAGCGGTCCGTGCCCGTCTCGGCGACGCCGGGTTGCTGGCGTCCGACCTGTGCCCCGAGCTGCCACTCGCCCGCAAGCGGCTCGTGGCCCTTGCGCCGGCCGCCACTTCGGCACCGGCAGCCGGATCGGTCCGCTGAGCGCCCGCGAGGCGGCGTCGGCCGCCGCAGACCAGGCCACGTCCGCCGCAGACAAGGCGGCGCCGGCCGCCGAGCAACCGGCGTCGGCCGCCGCCGACACAGCGGCGTCGCGGGCCGGCGCCAGGATCGTGGCTACGCGGCTGCCGCTGATCGAGGCGGCTCCCGGGCAGCAGCTCCCGTCGTTGCCGCGTACTGCCTGGATCGAGATAGACCTGGACGCGCTGGTGTCGAACCTGCGCCTGCTCCAGAGTTCGCTGCCGTCGGGGATTCGTTTGGAAGCCGTCGTCAAAGGCGACGCCTACGGCCACGGGGCGGTGCCAGTGGCCCGCGCCCTGGTCGCCGCCGGAGTCCGGAGCCTGAGCGTCGCGACTTTCGACGAGGGTCTGGAGCTTCGTCAGGCCGGCATCTCGGTCCCGATTCTCGTGCTCTTCCCGATCCCGCCCGAACTCGTGCCCGACGCGATGCGGCTGTGCCTCTCTGTTACCGCCGGCGACCAGACCCTCCTGGAGCGGACGCTGGCGGTGCTCGATAGCCTTGACGGCGCCGCCGTCCCGGCCGACCGCGAGCTGCCGATTCATCTGGAGGTCGAGACCGGTCTCGGACGCGGCGGCCTCCACTCGACCGACGTGCCGGCAGCGGCCGCCGCCATCGGGGCTTCGCCACGGGCTCGCCTGACGGGCCTGTGGTCGCATCTTCAGGCGGCCGGGGACCCGGGCCGCACTTCCGCCCAGGCCGCGCGCCTCGGTGTCGCATCGAGCCTCCTCGAGGAAGTGGGCATGACGATGCCCGATCGTCACCTCGCCGCCAGCGGCGGCCTGCTCGCCGCCAGCGCGCCGAACTACGACGTCGTTCGCATCGGCCTCGCCCTGTACGGCATCGTGCCCGACGGACTCACGGTCGACGAGCGCCATGCCGCTGTGGCGGCCGGCCTGCGGCCGATCCTCTCGCTGCGTGCCCGCCCGGTCCGAGTGACGGAACTCCCCGCCGGAACAGGCATCAGCTACGGCCCCACCTTCGTCACGTCGCGTCCCAGCCGCGTCGCCACGTTGCCGCTCGGATACGCCGACGGGCTGCCGCGGAGCCTGTCCAACAAGGCCCAGGTCCTGGTACGAGGCGGGCGCGTCCCGGCCGTCGGCACCGTGGCCATGGATGCCGTCATGGTCGACGTCACGGACGTTCCGGGTGCTCCCGTGAGCGTGGATGACGAGTTCACGCTCATCGGAAGCCAGGGCAGCGAGACCATCGATGCCGTTGAGGTGGCGCAGTGGGGCAACACCATCTCGTACGAGATCGTGACCGCGATGTCCGGGCGGTTACCCCGGGTGTACTATGCCGCAGCCAGGGCGGTCCAAATGCGTACCGTCGCCTGCGATCTCGGTTTGGATGGAGGAGAGATCGTCGGGCCGGACGCTCTGACGAGTGAGGAAGAACCCGGTTCTCTCGGTTGCGAGTAGAAGGTTCGAGGGGGCCGATCTGTCGGGCCCGCGTGCCAAGGGCGGGCATCACGGACACACATGAATGAGCAGGTTGTCGAGTTGATTGAGCTGACCGCCCGATCGGAAGAGCAGCGCGACGATCTCGTTGAGCAGGCTGCCCGCGAAATCCAGTTGCGCGGCCTTGCTGTGCCCGCCGTCCTGTTCCTGGAGGCGAGTCGTCCCTACCGCCAGCTCGGCAGCGGGGCGATGGTCTTCTTCGATCCCACATTGCGTCGAGTCTTCGGCGGCGAGCTGCCCGTGGCCAGCGAAATCCTCGCGGATGATTTGGGGATCGAGCAGCTCATCGAGCGGCTCCAGGACCCGGACGAAGAGACGACCTGGGACGCCTGAGGCGATCCTCTCGTCCTGCGCGCCACCGGCGCGCCAGCAGCCGCGCTACCGGCGGGCCACCAGCCGCGCTATCAGCACGTCATTCGCTTCGCCACGCCTGCGACAGCGGTTGGCGAGCCGGTTAGCATAACCGTGTGAGCCGTCAACCCCGAGCATTCTTCGCCCTCGACTTCGGCGCGGCTACGACCTCGGCCGCCCTCGTCGGCCACGCCGGCGGCCGCTGGCGTCTGCTCGCCCATGCCGCCGCGCCGTCCTCGACGGATCTCGATGCGCTGCTATTCGGCATCCTGGACCGCGTGGGGCGCGCGGACGCCGCCCTTCTCGAGTTCGTCAGCGCCCGCGAGCATCCCAGCACCGCCGAACTGGTCGCCGACCTGGTGCGTCTCGAGAGTCGAAGCTCGCCGCCCCGCCGCATCGCCGTGCTGGCCGGGTCCAGGCGTCAGCGGCGACGGCTGGAGGAAGTGGCGGCGCGCGCGGGCTGGCTCGTCGTAGGCGGCAGCGCGGATGCGGACGATCCTCTTGCGCTCAGCCGCCTCGTGCTCGCGCCCGATATCCACGCCGTCCTCCTCGGCGCCGACTCGTCGCCGGCCGGAGACGAGAAACGCCACCTGCCGATGCTCGGGGCGCTGGTTGCGGCTGCCGCGCGGCGACGGCCGGACCTGGCCGTAGTGCTCGCCGGCGGGGCCGCCATCCAGGAGTCCGATTTCCGCGGAGCGGGCGAACACGACCGCATCCCGGACGCACCCAAGGTCGCCACGATCGCCGAGCTCGTGAAGGAAGCCCAGGCCACGGCAGCCGATACGGAGGACGCCGAGGCGATCGAGGACGCCGGTGCCACGGCCGATTCCGCGCCGGAGGTCGCTTCCGCGCAGGACCTCTCGCCGGTGGCCGACGCCGTGCCGGTGGCCGACCTCTCGCCGGCGGCCGACCTCTCGCCCGCGGCCGACTCCGCGCCCGCGGCCGGACCCGCGCAGGAGCCCGAACAAAGCGTCGCCGTCGAGGGTCCGCCGGAAACCTCTCCCGAATCCGCTTTTGTCGCCGCGCCGGCACATGCCGCGCCCGCCGAGATCGACGACCTCGCGATCAACGGTCGCGACAGCGTCCTGCTGGCACCTGACGCCGAATCCGGGTTGCCCGCCGGCTCGGCGCTGCAGCAGGTGCTCGAAGGGCTGCGCGCCCGTTCGGACGAGAGCAGGGTCGGCATTGCCCGATCGGTTCGATCGCTGGCCCTTCTGCTCGACAAGTCGATGGAAGTGGTGGAGGTCGGCATCGACGGCGGGCTGCGGTGTCGAGCCGAACCGGTTGGACCCGGGCATCGGACCGTCGTCGCCTCGCACGTCACCATGGCGAGCGGCTCGTTCGCGCCGGAAGACCAATCCGACGAGATCATCGACGCGGTGCTGTCCTGGTCCACGATCGCCTTCGACCGCTATCGCTTGAGCGATCGGCTGCGGGACCTGCGTTCGTCTCCCTGGGGCGAAGCCGACGGCGAAGGTGCGCTGCTCAGGCTTGCCGCGGCCAAGGCCGCCGTGGCGCGGCTCGTCGCTGCCACGCCCGAGATCTCCGCGCGCGAGATGCCCGACATCCTGATTGCCGCCGGTGGCGTCTGGGCGTCGACGCCGCCGTCGGTCGTGGCTCTGGCGATGGCCGATCTGGTCCGGCGCCCAGGCGTCGGCCGCATCGCCTGCGATCAGGCGCGACTGCTCGGACCTCTGGGCGCGATCGCCGACGAAGAGGAACGGCGCAAGATGCTCAAGGACCTGGTGGAGGACGTGCTGCTGCCTCTCGGCAGCCTGATCCTGCCGGCGGGCATCCGCCAGGGCAGAAGCGCAGGCCGGATGCGGGTCACCGGCGAAACCGCGAACTCCGACATCGACCTCCAGCCCGGCGGTATCTGGGCCGTCGAGCTGCCGCCCGGCCAAACGGCCAGGGCCGACATGGAGTTCAGGGACTCCGTAAGGCTGGGAGCCAGGGCACGTCGCTTCAGCATGGAAGTCTCCGGTGGGCTGGGTGGGCTGTTCGTGGATCTGCGCGACATCCCGTTGCGCCTGCCGGACAAGGCCGATCAGAAGCGCGCGACCTGGGAAACCTGGCAGAGGGCGATGTGGCCGGAGATCGACGAATGAGCCCCCGGACGCGCGCCGGCGCGAGGTCCAAGGCCGCTGCCAGCGGAGCGCCCGCCGCGCCGCCTGTGGAGCCGGCCGCCACCGCGCCGGCCCGGGCGTCCCTCATGCCGACCGAGTTCCTGCGGATTCCGGGGCGCCGGATCCTGATCGTCTCGCCGACGGTCCAGATTCGATTGGCGCCGGGCGATCGAGCGCTCGTGAGCCCGGGTCAGACGGTTACCGCCGGGACGCCGATTGCGGAGCGAACGTGCGATCCGGAATTCGTGGAGGTGGGCCGGCTGAACCGACCCGAGCAGCGCAACGGCAAGGTGAACGGCAACGGTGGTGGCAACGGCGGTGGGAGCGGCTCGCCGCAGGAACGCCGTCGGCCGCCGGTGCCGGGCAAGTGGTGGGTCGGCGGCGACGATCGTCGCGGCAAGAACGCGCGCCGCGAAGCACCCAGGCGGGTTGCGGGGACGCTCCTCTACGAGATCGGTGGGCGTTGGAGCGCCGCGGCCGGCGATCGCCACGAGAAGGTCGAATCGCCGACGACGGGCGTCATCACCGAGGCTGCCAACTGCATCGGCGTGTCGATGAAGGTGAACGGGGTCGCGATTCCCGCCGCCGTGGCCGGTGGGCAGCCGACACGAGGCTACCTCGACGTCCCGCGCCTGATCGACGGGGAGCTGCGCGACGCGGCTCTGGACGTGGGCCGCTCCGGCGCGATCATCGTGGCCGGTGGCCGCGTCTCGGCCGAGGCCCTCACGCGGGCGCGAGCGATGTCGATCCGGGGCATGGTCGCGGGTTCGCTCGGACAGGCGGAGCTGCGGGACCTGGCAGCTTCGGACGCTCGCCAGCGCGCCGGGGTTCACACGGTCCCGCCGTTCGGTGTCCTGGGGCTCGATGGCCATCAGCGTCGCCCGATCGCTTCTCCGATCCTGGCGTTGATGGCCGCGCTCGCCGGGCGCGAGGTCGCCATCATCACCGACCCCCCACTGCTGGTCTTCGATGTCATGGACGTCCCGCTGCCGGACCTTCCGCCCGACTGGGTGCGCGTCCGAAGCGGCACGCACGCCGGCCGCGAGGGGCGCTGGCTGGGCTCTGCCGGGCTGTTTCGCTTCCGCGCCGGCATCCACCTCGAGGCCGCGAACGTCCGCCTCGGCGACGACCTCGAACCCACGGTCATTGCCCTGGCAGACCTGGAGCGGTTCATCCTCTGAGGGGGTAAGAGGGGTGCCAAGTGGCGGATGACCTGCCGGCCGTCGAGGCCCAGACACACGTAACCCGTGGCGCTACGAGAGTTTCAGCATGAGAAGAGCTTCGTCCGAACGAGATGACCGCCCAGTCGATCCATTCGAAAAGGCAGTCCTAGGCTCGTCGTTGTTCGACGAGGAACATCAATTCGGCATGGCCGTCATGGCAGTGGGGATTTGGGCTGTCATTACATTCCAGTATGGTTTCGCCCTCCTCGTTCCGTCGAGCATCATCGTGTTCGTGCTCTGTCTGGCGTGGATGAAGCTCGAACTGCGGGTCTTTCGGAGACTAGCGTCCATGCACCGCGTGAATCCGGGCCTTCGTGGTCTGGTCGCTTTCGGGTTTTCGCTGTGGCCTTTGGTGGCGCTGTTCGCCATTGGGATAATCGCAACGTCAGGTGGGAAGTAGACGCGGACGACTGAATGGGCTCCGCCAGGCGACAGGTATGGACCGTCATCGAGCTCGATCGAGACTCCCTCGCCCCCTACGGCAGCGCCGGCAACCGGACCGAGTCAGGCACACCGGCCACGGTCGTGAGCTTCACCGTCGAGGCCACTCCCTCTACCATGTGGGACCTGACCGTCGATGGCGCTCACTCCTTCTTCGTCGGGCAGGGTGCGGTGCTGGTGCACAACTTGAACCCGCTCTGCGATATCAACTCCAAGATATGGCGGCAGATGCAGAGCCGAGGGTGGACGTTTGAAGACATCCAGAAAGCCTTCGACCAGGGAGACCAGGTTCGCGCCTACAACAAGGTGACCGGCGGCCCAGCGACTCGATTCATCAATCCAGACACGGGGTTGTCAGTGGTCATTGATGACACCACGCAACAAGTGCTCCAGGTGGACAGGCCCGGAATGCTGCACGGTCCGCTAGGGGGCGACTTGCCATGACGCCGACAGTTGTCTACGTTCGTCTGGTGGACGAGGACATCGACGTCTGGGTTCCCGCCCAGGCCGAGCAGCAACTGGGCGACACCTACAGGATCGTCGACCAGCCGTACGATCATGAGACCGAAACCTGGGAGTTCCTGCCCGGGGAGTCGGTCGTCTGTTCGTGGGTCGTGCTTGAGGGTCGACGGGTCCTAGCCGCTGTTGCACCGTCGCTCGATAAGCAGCAGGGGCAATCCGAGTCTGGGTTGTAGGCGGCACCTACGGATACGATGGCGCCAAGCGACCGGTGAGCCTGACCATCACCCGCGCGAACGCGGGGGTCGCCGACATCATCAGCCGCGCCTACGATGTCGTGGGCAACGTAACCGCCGAGACCCAGACCCTCAACGGCGCGAGCGGCCTTGCGGGCTCGGGCACCCAGACTCTCTCCTATGACGCCGCCAACCGCGTGACCGACACCTACTTTGGGCCCTCGAACAACAAGCAGGAAACGCGCGACTACACCTACGACGCCGACTCCAACCGGACCAGCGTGAAGGAGGACAGCGTCACCTTCTACTACTTCTACGACGCCACCGACGAACTGCGGGCCAAGAACACCACGAACACGACGCCGACCGGCACGACCTGCGCCAGCGGCAATGTCAACTTCTGCTATGACACGCTTGGCAACCTGCGCAGCTCAGTGCCCTCGACTCCGGACTCCTCGAGTCTGCTCGCCACCGATCTTGGGCTACAGTTTCTGGGCCGCACTCGTAGGGGGCGTGTCGCGGTGAGAGCAAGAGCGGTTGCTCTCACGCTAGGAGAGCACTCGCCAAGGCCATTCACTTGCGCGGGGGCCCCTGGCAAGCTTGGCCCCGCTTTGGACTTTCTGTCGCGCGTCTCGCCACTGATCGTCCAGGAGCTGGTTTCCTGGACGAAGTTGAACCATCACTAGCTCGTGCATGGCCCACGCACTAGCTTCCCGGGCGAGGCCCGAAGCGGCACCGGCACGCTTTCGGGTAACCTCCGGGGGTGATCGAAGGACGGACGATGGAACGGGTTGTGGAAACGCGGGATCCCGCGGGTACGCGGGCGCTGGCGGGGGCGCTGGCGGTCGCGGCGCGGGCGGGCGACCTGATCAGCCTGGTCGGTGAGCTGGGGGCGGGCAAGACGCAGTTCGCCAAGGGTTTCGGGGCGGGACTCGGCGTGACAGACACGATCGTGTCGCCGAGCTTCGTGCTGATGGCCGAGTATCGCGGGCGGCTGCCGCTCTTCCACATCGATCTGTACCGGCTCGCCGGAGCGGCCGAGGCGCTGGCGGGCGGACTCGTCGACGAGCGTCAGGGCGAGGGCGTCACGCTGATCGAATGGGCCGAGCGACTCGAGGACGCGATGCCAGCCGGCCGGCTCGACGTCCTGATCGAGGGCACGGGCGACGACCCGCGACGGATCGTGCTGCGAGCCGGGACGGCCGACTACGAGCGATATCTGGCGGCTCTGACGGCCGAAGGGTCGAACCGATGACCGGCCGACCAATTCTCGCGATCGACACTTCCGGCACCCGCGCGCTCGTCGCGCTCGGCGAGCCCGACGGCCGGCTCATCGACGAGCGGCGCTGGCAGGCCGGCTATCGCCACGGCGAAGAGCTGCTCACTCGAACCGATGAGTTGCTCACCACGAACAAAGTCGCGCTGGCGGAGCTGGGCGGGATCGTCGTCGGGACCGGACCCGGAGCGTTCACCGGCATGCGCGTGGGGATCGCGACCGCCAAGGCGCTCGCGCACGGGCTGGGCATCCCGATCGCCGGCATCGCGACCGCCGAGGCGCTTCTGGCTGCAGCCGACTCAGGCGCTGGAGAGCAGGCCGTTCTCCTGCTGCCGGCCGGACCTTCAGATCGAGTATTCGTCGTCGCCGGGAAGGCAATTCTGGTCAAGGGTGGAGAAGAACCGGAGATACCGGAGGGCGCCGCTCTCGTGGCCGTGGATCTGCCGGACCGAGCCCCGGCGGAGGCGCTGGCGCTCGGCGCTCAGGCGGAGGAGCGGCTCTCGGCCGCGTTGCTCCGGCTCGGGGCCTTGCGCCTGGCCGCCGGCGGCGACGACGTCGCGCGCCTCGTGCCGGAATACGTGACCCTGCCGCGCGGCATCGCGGTCGTAAAGGGAGAGGTGCGATGGTCGCACGACCGCACGTAGCGATCGTCGTCGATCGCATGACGGTCGACGATCTCGCCGCGGTCCAGGAGATCGAGCGCGAGAGCTTCACCACGCCCTGGCCGCCGCACGCCTACCGCTCCGAGCTGGAGACGAACCGCCTGGCTCACTACATCATCGCCCGCCACGGCGACCAGATCGTCGGTTTCGGGGGGATCTGGCTGATGGTGGACGAAGCCCACATCACCACCTTCGCGGTGCGCAAGACCTGGCGCCGCCAGGGAGTGGGGGAGCGGCTGCTCATCGCGCTGCTGGCTCTGGCGGAGGCGCGCGGGGCACGCGAGGCGACGCTGGAGGTTCGGCCGTCCAATCACCCGGCCAGGCGCCTGTACGAGAAGTACGGGTTCGCGCTGGTCGGCGTCCGGCCTCGTTACTACAGCGACGACAACGAGGACGCCCTGATCATGACCACCGACCAGCTCGGCGGCCGTCAGATGCGCGAGCGGCTGGCCCGCTTGCGGGACGAGGTGTCGAAGCGACCGGACATCGAACTCGGAGCCGACGGGCTGCCGATCGGCGGGGCGGCGGACGAGGTCGTTGAGGGTGAAGCGGTCGAAGGCGGCCGGGCCATTGCGCCGGACGTGCTTCGGCCGAGCAACGTCAGGAAGTCGTCGTGACGCGCGGCGGCCTGATCCTGGCGGTCGAATCGAGCTGCGACGAGACCGGCATCGCGGTCGTGGAGGACGGCCGGCTGATCCACTCGAACGTCGTGGCGAGCCAGGTGGCGATGCACGCGGCGGCGGGCGGGATCGTGCCCGAGGTCGCCGCGCGGGCCCACCTGCGCTGGATCGTGCCGGTCCTGGACGAGGCCTGGGCCGCCGCCGGGGTTACGTGGGACGACGTCGCGGCCGTCGCCGTCACCGAGGGACCCGGGCTCGCGGGCTCGCTCCTGGTCGGCATCAACTTCGCCAAGACTCTCGCTTACGTCCACGGCAAGCCGCTCATCCCGGTGAACCACCTCGAAGGCCACTTGTACGCGGCCTGGCTGGCGGACGAAGCGCGAGAGGTGCCGGAGCCGATATTCCCGCTGGTGGCGCTCATCGTTTCGGGCGGGCACACGTTCCTGGTCGAGATGCGCGACCACCTCCAGTACCGGCTGCTCGGCGAAACGGTCGACGACGCGGCCGGCGAGGCGTTCGACAAGGTGGGCCGGCTGCTGGGCCTGCCGTATCCGGGCGGCCCGGAGATCATGCGCGCCGCGGCCGGGGCGACACGCCACGACGTGGTCTTCCCGCGGGCCTGGCTCGGCGACACGTTCGACTTCAGCTTCAGTGGGCTCAAGACGGCGGCGCGGCGAACGATCGCGCTCGAGACAGGCGGGGAGGGGACTTCGGCCGGCGAGTCGCCGCTGCCCGGCGATCGAGTGGCAGAGCTTGCGGACGGCTTCCAGGAATCGGTGGTGGACGTGCTTGTGACCAAGACGATCCGAGCGGCCCGGACGGCCGGGGCGAGATCGGTGGTCCTGGGCGGCGGCGTCGCGGCCAACCGCGTCTTGCGCGATCGGCTCGCGGAGGCCGCCGCGGCCGCGGGAATGCCGCTGGTCGTGCCGCGGCCGGGGCTCTGCACGGACAACGGGGCGATGATCGGCGCGGCAGCCGCGCGGCGAATGGAGGCCGGCGTGCGGGCCGGGCTCGATCTCGACGCGAAGCCTTCGCTGCCGCTAGCTCGACGATGAGCGAGTCGCCCGACACCAGACCGGCCGGAGCGCCGAGGTCGCCCGGGTCGCCCAGGGCGGCGCCGCGGCTGGATCCGCTGGCCGTCCGCCGGCAGCTGCGCGGGGAGGGCATCGCCGCCCGCCACTCGATGTCGCAGAACTTCCTCGCCGATCCGGACGTGCTGCAGTCAATCCTGGACCTGGCCGCGCCCGAACCGGGTCGGCCGATCCTGGAGGTCGGGCCGGGGCTGGGTATCCTGACCGGCGGCCTGCTGGCCGGCGGCGCTCCCGTCACCGCGGTCGAATTGGACAAGCGGCTGGCCGGCCGGCTGAGTCGCGTGCAGGAGGGGGCGATCGCTTCGGGCGCCCTGAAGCTGGTCCAGGGCGACATCCTCGACCAGAAGATCGCGGAGCTGATGACGCCGCCATTCGAGGTCGTGGCCAACGTCCCGTATCACATCACCAGCCCGATCCTTCACCGCTTCCTTGGGATGGCGCCGCGGCCGTCGCGCCTGGTCCTGATGGTGCAGCGGGAAGTCGCGGAGCGGATCTCGGCCGCGCCCGGCGACATGAGCTATCTCTCGGTATTCGTCCAGTTCCACGCCGCAGTGCGGATCGCGTTCGTGGTGTCGCGCGAGGCGTTCGAGCCGGCGCCGGAGGTCGACTCGGCGGTGGTCGAGATCGTGCCGGTCGATCCGCTGGGCGAGCTTCCGCGCCTCTCCGCCGCCGAGGAGGACGATCTCTGGCGGGTGGTCCAGGCCGGCTTCCGCGAGCGGCGCAAGATGCTCCGGAACGTGCTCGTGCGTCAGCTGGCGATCCCGGGAGTCCGGATCGATGCGGCGCTGGGTGCGTGCGGCATCGACGGGCAGCGCCGGCCGCAGACGCTCTCGGTTGATGAGTGGCTCGCGCTGCTGGTGGCTCTGGGGCCGCTGCCCGAGGCGATGTCACCTGCGGAGGCCGCCGCGAAGGCACAGTCGGCACGGAGCCGGGCCGCATCTGTGGGAGTAAAGAAGGCGCGGCGGTGAGTCCCTCGTCGGCTCCGACTCCGGCCTCGGCGCCGGCGCCGGCGCGCGGCCGCGTTCTGCGTTTCGCGCCGGCCAAGTTGAACCTGACCCTGGCCGTCGTGGGCCGGCGCGAAGACGGCTTCCACGCCCTGCATTCGGTCATGGCCCCGCTGTCGTTCGGCGACGCGGTGTCAGTGTCCGCGGCGCCAGTGTCCGCGGCGCCAGTTTCCGCCGCGCCGGTGTCCGCGGCGCCAGTGTCCGCCGTGTCAGTGTCCGCGGCGCCGGCGGGAGCGCACGGAACGGCCGCGGCCGACACCCTGCGCGTCGCAGGCCAGTCGGTGCCGGCCACGCCCGACAACCTCGTCCTGCTGGCGATCGCGGCGACCCGCGCCGCCGTCCGCGGCACGTGGCCCGGCGCCACGGGCGCGCGGACGGGCGCGAACCCTTCATTCGCGGGGCGCGGCGCCCCCGGCGCGCCAATCGCGTGGCCCGGCGCCCCCGGCGCGCCAATCGCGTGGCCCGACGCCCCGCTCGACCTGCCGCCTCTTGCGGCGCGCCTGACGAAGCGCATCCCCGTCGCAGCGGGCCTGGGCGGCGGCAGCAGCGACGCGGCGGCGACGGTGGCGGCGGCGCTCGAAGCGTGGGGCGCCGAGTTGTCCGCCGATGCCGTTCGCAGCCTGGCCGCGTCGCTGGGGTCGGACGTGCCGTTCTTCCTCGCCGGGGGGATCGCGCTCGTCACCGGCCGTGGCGAGTTCGTCGAGGCGCTGCGGGATCTCCAGGGAGAGGCCCCGGCCGTGCTACTCGTCACGCCGCGAGTCGCGGTCTCGACGCCCGCCGTCTTTGCCGCGTACGCCGGCGGCGCCCGCCCCGCAACCGCGGCGCTGGCCGCCTCGGAGAGTCTCGTCGACGACCTTCGGGCCGGCCTGCCCGCCTCGGCTCTCCTGGCGATGGCCGGGGAGCTGGCGGCCGCCAACGATTTGCTTCCGGCAACCCTCGAGGTCGTCCCGGCCCTGGCCGCCTTTCGTGCGGAACTCAGTCGCATCGTCGGCCGCCCCGTCGGCCAATCGGGATCGGGGCCGACGGCCTGGGTGCTCTATCCATCGCTCGCCACGGCGCGCAGGGCAGCCCGCTTCGTGCGGCTGGCGATCCGCGATGGCTCTCTGCCGGAGATCGGCGACGGCGTGCCCTTCGTCGCGGTCGGCACGATTCTCGCCGGCGAACCCCACGCCGGCCTCGGCGACCATCACAATGGTGTTCGTCGCATCTCGAAAGGTAGGTAGCAGCCATGCCTCGCCAGGAGGTTTCCGTGCCGGGGGCGCCGGCCGCCATCGGCCCGTACAGCCAGGCCATTGCCATCGAAGGCTTCGTCTTCTGCTCCGGTCAGCTCGGGATGGACCCGGCCACCGGCCAGCTGGTCGACGGCATCGCCAATCAGGCCGAGCGGGCCATGTTGAACCTGGAGGCCGTCCTCGCTGCAGCGGGCGCGTCGCTGGCCGACGTGGTGAAGACCACGATCTTCCTCAGCGATCTCGCCAACTTCGCCGCCGTCAACGACGTCTACGCCGGTCATGTGATCGCGCCGGCGCCGGCTCGAAGCACGGTCCAGGTGGCCGCCCTTCCGCGCGGCGCCCTGGTCGAGATCGAGGCGATCGCACGCCGCGCCGTTTGACCCGCCGCTTTCGCCGCTGCCGCCGCCCCGTCTCCGCCTCGCGCGGTGGCGCGGTTCCGTGCTACCGTCCGAAGTCATGAGCCAGTCCTCGCGAAAAGTTCTTCCGGTGGTGCTCGCAGCCGGCCTTGGGACGCGCATGAAGTCGAGCAAGCCCAAGGTCCTCCACGAGCTGTGCGGCCGCCCGATGCTGTCGTACGTGCTCGATGCCGCGGAGGGCCACGGCCGGCCGCTGGTCGTCTACTCCCCGGCGACCGCGGCGATCACCGAGGTCTTCGCCGATCGCGCCGACTTCGCGAGCCAGGAAGCGCCGCTGGGTACCGCCGACGCGGTCAAGGCCGCGCTCGCGGTCGCGCCGCTGGAGGTCGCCGAGGTCCTGGTCCTCTCCGGCGATGTGCCACTCGTTGACCCGGACCTGCTGGCGGAGCTGCTGGACCTGCGGCGCGCCCGAAATGCGGTCATGGCCATCGTCAGCGTTCACGCCCTCGATCCCCACGGGCTCGGCCGCGTCATCCGCAGCGACGATGGCGGGGAAGTGCTGCGCATCGTCGAGCAGAAGGACGGCACACCGGAAGAGCTCGCGATCGACGAGATAAGCGCCGGTATCTACGCCTTCGACGCCGCGTGGCTGCGCCGGCGGATCGGAGACGTGCTGCCGTCGCCGGTTTCGGGCGAGTTCTACCTGCCGGCGCTGGTCGAGCTGGCGCGCGCCGATCGTCGGTCGGTCGTGTCCCTCGAGGTCGAAGACGACGGCACCCTCAACGGTATCAACGACCGGCGGCAGCTTGCGGAGGCCGAGTTCACGCTTAGGATGGCCATCAACGAAGCGCACATGATGTCCGGCGTTTCGATGGTCGACCCGGCCACCGTCTACGTCGACGCTTCGGTCAAGCTGGCGAATGACATCACGATCGAGCCGAACGTGATCCTTCGCGGCCGCACGCGTATCGGCTCCGGGACGTGCATCGGAGCCGGCAGCCAGATCATCGACACGGTCGTGGGCCGCGACTGCGTCATCTGGGCCAGCGTCCTCGAGTCATCGGAAGTGGAGGACGGGGTCCACGTCGGGCCGTTCTCGCACCTTCGGGCCGGCTCGTCGATCGGCCGCAATGTCCGGCTCGGCAACTTCGCGGAAGTCAAGGCCAGTCGCCTGGAGCCGGGCGTCCAGCAGCACCACTTCAGCTACATCGGCGACGCGGAACTGGGAGAGAGAACCAACGTCGGCGCCGGCACCATCACGTGCAACTACGACGGCGTCCGAAAGCACAAGACGGTCGTCGGCAAGCGGGTCTTCCTGGGTTCGGACACGATGCTGGTCGCTCCGGTAGTGATCGGCGACGACGCTCGCACCGGCGCGGGCTCCGTGGTGACCAAAGATGTGCCCGCCGGCAAGCTGGCTCTCGGCGTGCCGGCCCGGATACGTGAAGATCGGCGATCTGGCGACATGCCACCGCCGGACAAGGCCGAATGAGCGACATCGTCCTGCAGCTGCTGGTCGTCCTCTTCCTCGTCTTCGTCGAGGCGGTTTTCGTCGCGGCCGAGATCGCGCTGGTGAGCCTCCGCCACAGCCGCATCGAGCAGATGATCGACGAGGGTCAACGCGGAGCCCGTCGTGTCCGGCGGCTCGTCCAGGACCCCGGCCGATTCCTCGCCGTCGCCCAGATCGCCGTCACGTTCGTCGGCTTCCTTGCTTCGGCATACGCAGCCGTCAATCTGGCGGACCATCTGGCCAAGAACTTGGTTGGCATCCCGGTTGTCCAGAACTACTCCGAAGGCGTCGCCCTCCTGATCGTTACCGTCCTGATGTCCCTGCTCTTCATTGTCTTCGGTGAGCTGGTTCCCAAGACGCTTGCCCTGGCCCACCCGGATCAGATGGCGCTGGCGCTGGCCGGCCCGATCGACATGCTGGGCCGGATCCTGGCTCCGCTGGTGAAGCTGCTCACCTGGCTGACCCGCAAGATCGCGGGCGGCTTCGGTGCGGACCCACGGCAGGCTCAGATCAGCACGTCGGAACTGAAGCTGATCGTGGAACGCGGCGGAGAGCAGGGGATCCTCGAGGCGGAAGAGGAGCAGATGATCAGTGCCGTGATCGGACTCGGCGGCCGGCGGGTCCACGAGGTCATGGTCCCGCGCACGGACATGACGGCCCTGGCGGTCACGGCCAGCATGGACGAGGTCATCGATACGTTCGTTCGCGAGGGCCACAGCCGGATCCCGGTCTACAAGGAGACCATCGACGAGATCGTCGGCATCCTCCTTGCCAAAGACCTGCTGCCCTTCCTAAAGGGCGTCGATCAGAAGCCGAATCTGCGCAAGCTGCTGCGGCCGCCGCTCTTCGTGCCGGAGTCGATGTCGATCGACGACCTGCTCCACAAGCTCCAGGGCCGGCGAATCCACCTCGCGATCGTGCTCGACGAGTACGGCGGCACAGCGGGCATGGTCACGATCGAGGACCTGCTCGAGGAGATCGTCGGCGAGATCCAGGACGAGTTCGACGAAGAGGAGCCGATGACGGTTCGCCT
>Ga0182021_10001795_pt1 | contig 24945 bp, 18 predicted proteins | sample 612E3MmetaG_FD_120493 | JGI IMG/M metagenome (GOLD analysis project Ga0182021, IMG submission 120493) | Permafrost microbial communities from Stordalen Mire, Sweden - 612E3M metaG (Illumina Assembly) | ecosystem: Environmental > Terrestrial > Soil > Wetlands > Permafrost | place: Sweden... | reverse complement strand
CTGGAGTTCGAAAAATTCAGGGGAATAGGCGTGGAGAAAGTTTATATAATCAGCAGAAAAAGCGATAGTTTGCCGCATATCAGCGAAGAGCTGAGGATCCTCGGGATAAATGACAAAGGAATATTTGATAAACTTGGTATTTCACTTGATGCAATGCTTAGTAAAGGATTCATGAAAAGACTTGAAGCTTATGCTGCAGAAGCAAAAGAACTTATCCCACTTACATATGTCTGGGTCCCTGATTTTAAAGATGATTTTATGTTATTTAATTTCGAAGATCTTGAAAAGCAATATGAAGTTACAACCCAGTGGGCTAAAACTCATGATCCCGAGCCACTTGGAAATTTTCTTCTGCCTTATCTTATAAAGAAAAAGTAGAACCTCTTTAAACATCAATTCCTGTCATATCAATACTTAACATAAATTTCAACCAACCTGAGGAATGGTTTACTGATATCAGAGAAAAAATTATACTACTATTTCTATTAATAACATCTTAATCAATTATTAACGAAATCTTAATCTGTAAATATCATCATATTCATAATTTTGGATCAGAAAGGTGACGGATACTTGTTGACTATAAAGCTGAACAATATCCATTTTAATGTGTTCTAATTACATTTAAACAAAACTTAAGCTTCCGACATGCCTGAAAATTGGTTAAGGTCTAAAAGAGAGTTTGACATCACGTTCAGTTGAAGACAAACAGGATAATTTCTGTCTGTTGGACATTTTGCCATCAACTATTAACAAAGAAAGACTAAAACTTGATTGTCAGAGTTTTAAAATTTACAAATATTTAATGGTCAAAATGGAATATAATTGAAAAATGTTATGTCTATTGATAAGAATAAGTTTATGATAATGCTATAACTGTTTAAACAGAATATAAATGAAAGAATTCAATCAGTTATCAAAAGGGACAATTCCAGGATCAGATCAAAAGGGGGAAATTAACTCAGATTCACCTCAAGCTGTTTTCCCGGGAACAATTGAATTAAGATCCCTGCTTTGTTTTTTCCTGTTAATCTCAGTTGGTCATTATCTTAATGCGCAGGTTAAAGTCTGGAGTGTTGATGATTGTATTAATTATGCCCTTGAAAAGAATATTCAAATTCAGAAAGCACTGGTAAGTAATAAAATAAGTGAAATAAATCTGGATTTTTCAAAATCGGCATGGTACCCTTCATTAAGCGGTTCTGTCAGACAGAATTTTGATTGGAGCAATCAGAATAACACCACTACAGGATCCACGGTTTTCAGGGAAGGCAATGGTACAAACATTTCTGTAAATTCAGGGATGACGGTATTTAATGGTAATAAATTGCGGAATAATGTTAAAAAATCCCAGACTGATTATGAAGCAGATAAATATAATACTGAAATTATCAGAGAGAATATTCGCCTGAGTGTTCTGAATGCATACCTGCAGGTTCTCTATTCAGAGGAATCTGTAAAAAACAGCAACAACCAGATTACTTCAACAATAGAACAATTGAATCTGGCAGGTGAAAGATTAAAACTTGGCGCAATAGCAAATTCAGATTATCTTCAGGTAAAATCCCAGCTTGCTACAGAAAAGCAGACTCTTGCCACTGCTGAAAGCCAGCTTGCCATAAACAAGATCACTCTGATGCAGCTGATGGAGCTGCAGGATTACAGTGATTTTTCAATTGAAAGACCTAATCTGGACAGTCTTATCAACCAGAAAAGGGTACCTGATCCAAAAGATGTCTTTCAGGTCTCTCTGGGAATAAGACCGGAAGTAAAGAATGCGGAGCTTCTCAATAAAAGTTCACAGATAAGTGTTGAAATTGCGAGAGCTAATTTTTTCCCGGATATTACTTTAAATGCAGGTATATCTACTTTGTATTCAGGTCCTAATTCAGGATCATCATACGGATCTCAGATCGGAAACAATATAAGTCCGGGAATAGGGCTTACTGCTTCAATTCCGATATATCTTAATAAGCAGGTGAGGACGAATGTTAAAATAGCAAAAAGGAACACTGAAAATGCCGGACTTGATGAGTTAAATGTTAAAAATCAACTCAGGAAATCGATTGAACAGGCTTGCCAGGATGTTACTTCATCCCAGATTGAATACGAAGCAAGCGCTGAGGCATACAATGCAGTCAAAGAGTCGTTCGATGTCGCTTCAGAAAAGTATTTCCAGGGTCTTATGAATTCAGTTGATTTTCTTATACAAAAGACTTCATACATATCTTCCGAAAGCGCATATCTTCAATCAAAGTATAAACTGGTATTCAGTTATAAAGTGCTTGATTATTATCTGGGATTGCCCCTGTCATTCAAGAATGCCAAGTAATATTTATAAATAAAACAAAATAGTGATGAAAAGGAGAATAAAAATCAGAAGTTCAGCAATAATCATAATTGGCCTGTCGGTATTTTTTGCAGTATTTTCATGCCATAAAGGCAATACATCTTATACATTTGAAACAGCAGTTGCAAAAAAGGGTACCATAGTTAATACAATTACTGCAACAGGTACTGTTGAGGCTGATACAACAGTATTGATAGGTACACAGGTTTCAGGAGTAATTAACAAGATTTATGTCGATTTCAATTCCTCAGTTAAAAAGGGTCAATTATTGGCTGAACTTGATAAAACACCGCTGGAGACCCAGGTACAGCAGGCTCAGGCTGCTCTTGATGATGCAAAGAGTGAAGTGGAATTTCAGACAGCAACCTATGAAAGATATAAGGCTCTGATTAATAAGAAGCTTGTAGCTCAGGCTGATTATGATCAGGTTAAGTATAATTATGATAAAGCAAAGGCAAACCTAAAGACCGCTCAGGCAGGATATGACAAATCAAGAGTAAACCTGAGCTATGCTTCAATCTATTCTCCAATAGTTGGTGTTATTCTGAACCGTGCTGTAGATCAGGGTCAGACAGTTGCAGCCAGTTTCAGCACCCCAAATCTTTTTACCATTGGAAATGATCTGACCAAGATGCAGGTTCAGGCTAACGTTGATGAAGCAGATATAGGACAGGTGAAGCAGGGTCAGCCTGTTACCTTTACGGTAGATGCTTACCCTGCCGAAACCTTTACAGGCGATGTACGACAGATCAGGCTGCAGCCGGTTGTAACATCAAATGTTGTCACATATACTGTAATTGTCAATGCACCCAATCCTGATAAAAAACTTATGCCCGGAATGACTGCGAACATTACTGTACTTGTTCAGAAGGTTGATAGCGTACTTATTGTACCGGGAAAAGCCCTCAGGTTTACTCCTGATCCTGTCTGGCTGGCTGAATATATGAAAAACAATCCTCCTCCGCAGAGACAGGGAACCGGGGGAGGAGGTCAGACCGGCACCGGTGAAAGGCAGCGGGTACCAGGAGCAGCAGGTCAGTCTAATCAAGGCGAATTCCAGTCCGGATCCCAGCCGGGGAAAAAGCCTGTTGTTGTATGGGTAAAAACAGGTGATAAGTTTCATCGTACCCGTGTTGTAACAGGAGCTATTGACGGTACAAACGCTGAAATAAAATCCGGCATTAATGAAGGGGATGAGGTTATCCTTTCAATGAGTCTTGCAGGCAAAGCCGTTGCTGCAACTACCACAACAACAAGTCCGTTCATGCCGACACGTCCGACTGGCGGGAGAGGAAGATAAAACTGATACCACATTTATGAAGAAGCTGATTGAAATAATAAAACTGAAAAAAGATTATTATGTGGGAGAAGTGACAGTTCATGCACTTCGCGGAGTTGATATGGACGTAAATGAAGGTGAGTTTGTTGCTATTATGGGAGCAAGCGGATCGGGAAAATCAACAATGCTGAACATTATAGGATGTCTCGATAAGCCCTCAGACGGTGATTATATTCTTGACGGAATTAATATTTCCGATCTTAACAGGAACGAACTTGCTGCTCTGCGGAACCGTAAACTCGGTTTTGTGTTCCAGACTTACAATCTTCTGCCAAGAACAAATGCTCTTGATAATGTTGAACTTCCATTGTTGTACAATTCAACGATAAAGACAAAGGAAAGAGTGGAGAGAGCTAAGCACGCGCTGGAATCTGTCGGTCTCAGTGACAGAATGTTCCATAAGCCTAATCAGCTCTCAGGAGGTCAGCAACAAAGAGTGGCAATTGCCAGATCGCTGGTTAACGACCCTGTTGTAATTCTTGCTGATGAAGCTACGGGAAATCTCGATACCCGTACATCTTATGAAATAATGGCTTTATTTCAGGATCTTAATCAAAAAGGAAAAACAATCGTCTTTGTTACTCATGAGCCTGATATTGCCAGGTGTGCAACCCGGAATATTATTTTTAAAGATGGTCTTATCCTGAGAGAAAGTGTAGTAAAAGATAGAATTGACGCACTCGAAATGCTTGCCAGTATTCCAATTGAAGAAGATTAGTTAACACAAGAACAATGAGTATTAAGAACCTTTTAAAAATTGCAATGAATGCTTTGTTAAGAAATAAACTCAGAGCTTTTCTTACAATGCTTGGTATTATTATAGGAGTTGCATCTGTTATTGCCATGCTTGGAATCGGTCAGGGATCCAAACTAAGCATCCAGCAGCAGATAGCAGGGATGGGATTAAATCTGGTAACTGTGGTCCCAGGGTCACAACAGAGAGGCGGGGTACAGTTCGGTGCTTCAACTATGCAGAGTCTGAAAGAGACCGATGTTAACGTAATTCTTTCAGATTGTCCTGCCGTTCTTGCAGCAACACCTGAAGTGAGAGGCAACGGACAGGCTGTATTTGGTGCATTAAACTGGCCGACATCTCTTTATGGGGAAAATGAGAGTTACCTCCAGATAAGAGAGAGGTCGGTTGAAAGTGGCCGTATGTTCACTTTCTCGGAACTTAGTGGAGCATCAAAAGTTTGTTTGCTTGGAAAGACTGTAGTGACGAATTTATTTGGTCCTGATGCAGATCCGCTCGGACAGGTTATTCGATTTAAAAAGATACCGTTTCTGGTAATTGGTGTTCTGGCTTCAAAAGGATTGAACACCTTTGGGCAGGACCAGGATGATTTAATACTGGCTCCATATACAACTGTCCAGAAAAGGGTTCTTGCAATAACATGGGTACAGAGTATTTATACATCAGCAGTTGATTCAAAATCAACTGATCTGGCAGCCAAACAGATAGAAGAAACTGTCCGCAGGCAGCATAAGATCAAAGCCTCCGATCAGGATGACTTTACCATCAGGAACCAGACCGAATTATTGTCTACTTTCAGTTCCGTAAGCAATATTCTTACAATTCTGTTGGGCGCAATAGCCGGAATTTCACTTCTCGTAGGAGGTATAGGTATCATGAACATTATGTACGTTTCTGTTACGGAGCGAACTAGGGAAATAGGTCTGCGCATGGCAATAGGAGGCAGGGGATCCGATATTTTGCTTCAGTTTCTTACCGAATCAATTTTACTTAGTATTACGGGAGGGGTAATAGGTATTCTGCTTGGTATTGCAGCATCAAAAATAATAGGAACGGCAATGTCATGGCCTGTTGTAGTACTGCCAAGTTCGGAAATCCTTTCATTTGCAGTATGTACGGTTATCGGGGTTTTCTTTGGCTGGTACCCTGCAAAAAAGGCATCAAATCTTGACCCTATCGATGCTTTGAGGTTTGAATGATTTGAAAGAGAAAATATTTTACAGGCAGTTATTTACTGGAATTTTCTATCACCCTTCTCAATAAGGTGTTTTTCAATTGCGTCATTATTTACCTTGATATCTCTGATAGTATAATAAGTCGTAATCAGTGGTTTGTCTATTCCGTTATCCTTCCCCATAGTTATGAAGCTGAGCAATTTTCTATTTATATCCAAAGTAATGGTACAGGGGACACAGTTTTTATCGTTTCCCTGAAATAACCATTTGTCCTTGCTGATATTCACTTCAATAAACTCTATAATATAAGCCTTTTCTATATAAGCCATTTCCTGCGTTGTTCCGAATATTCTTAATGTTAAAAGGTCTTTATCAATTTCCATTGACATATTCTCTTTTACCTGCATCGTCCGGAAATTGCCTCCCTTAGCAACATCCCATTTACTTACGACCATGGAATCAGCGGTCATAGAAATTTGTCCCCTGACAGCTAAAAACCCGGTCAGGAAAATTGAAATAAGCAAAATCTTTTTCATCGTTTCAAATTCTAAATTATCTTATGTCAAAGAATTTCTGGTTCATAAATCCGGAGATCCGGTGAAAGTTCTCCGGCCGCCGGTACAAACCAAACAGGCTATTTTTTATTAACCTGTTTCAGAGCTGTTTCATATCTGGCAGTTACAACATCCCAGTTAATCAGCTTCCAGAACGCATCAATATAGTCTGCTCTCCGGTTTTGATATTTAAGATAGTAAGCATGTTCCCAGACATCCATCACCAGCAAAGGTGTTCCTTTTTTTTCAGCGAGATCCATCAACGGATTATCATGGTTGGGAGTAGAGCATATAAACAGGTTGCCCTTTTCATCAAGACATAACCATGCCCATCCACTTGCAAATCTGGTTTTGCCGGCTTCGGAAAACAGTTTCTGGAATTCCTCAAATCTGCCAAATGATTTTACAATAGCGTTTAATAAGCTTCCGGAAGGCATACCGCCTCCGTTGGCTTTCATATTTTCCCAGTAAAGAAGATGATTATAATATCCTCCGCCATTGTTTCTTACAGCTACCGGATATTTACTTACTTCCCTGAAAATGTCATTAATACTCATGGATTCCATGGGTGTGCCTTTTATTGCACTCATGAAATTATCATAATAAGCTCTGTGATGTTTGGTATAATGTATTTCAACCGTCATCTTATCTATATACGGTTCAAGCGCATCATAAGCATATGGGAGTGGACTGAATTCCAATTTGCCGGCTATCTGTGTACCTGTCTCTCTCCTGGATGTTTGGTTTGATACAAAACCCAGGACATTTATGAAGTGAATAAACCCAAAGACCATTAAAACAATCAATACTCGTTTCATGAGATAAAGTTTTAGTTAAACATATGTGTAAAAGATGCAGATGTCATTATATTTCAGAGGATTTTTTAATGTATAATATTCTGATTCAAAAATATATGAATATTAAAGACGAGACATTAAGGTTGGATTAAGATGAGATTAATAAGATATTAAGAAACAGACGCTGGCTGTTTAATATGGCATTGCATATTTTAAATGATTCATTTGTTTATCGTACTATGAACTAATATATTGGGAATAAAAAAGAGGATGTCTCTTTTCAGTGTCTGAGACATCCTCTAAAACTTAACAAAGAACCCAAATTTCTATAGCTTTTTAAAAAAGAAAACAGTTCCGCCCGGATTAACCCTTAGCACAATTTTGCCGGTTCCTTTTGTCAGCTCAACAAAATAATTGTCCGAATCGTCAAATTGAATTCCATACATCACCATATCGGTTTCATTTATTTCATTATCATCATAGAAGATAACTGATCCGACAGTATAATCTTTGTACTTGTTCTTGATTTCTGTCTGCGCTGCAGCCGGCAAAGCAGTAAAAGCAGAAGGTGATGTCGTTCCAACCAGTCTTCCGTCGCTGTCATAAAAAGCGGTCATCATTTTACCATCTTTCGATGTAAATCTGGCTTCATCAAATGTTGCTACTCTTTTCCATGTTACATTTGGAAGATTACCAAAATCAGTCAGAAAACTACTTTTTGCTCTGGGATCCACATTGACTCCTTCAAGCTTCTTTAATTCTTTCTTTTCAGTTTTCTGTTCTTTCTTAGTTTCTTTTGAAGCATTTTGTGTTTGTCCTTGTACATGTACAGCAGACAAAACGAACAAAAATGTTACTAATAAAATTGCTAACCTTTTCATATTGAATATATTTATAAGTTTAACAGATCAAAATTACACCCCAATTTTGAATTAATTCTGAAGTTTAAAATAAATTTCAATTCTTATGGAATTGTTTCATTCAAATGTAACTCTCATGGATGTTTCAAGTCTGGTACTCAGCACGATCAATCAAATTAGTTCTAATCTGACTTAAAATTGTTGTCCCGAAATGTGATTATCATAATTGTACCGCCGGGTTCAGAAAAATGGCGAAGAAAAGCACATACCTGATAAATCTGTGAATCTTGAAACATTTGCTTAAAATTATGTAAGGGATGTAAGAAATAAGATTCTCACCTTTAAACATAATATATTGATATATGTATTACGAAACAGTATCAAACAAGTGAAAGCGTCGGGTTACATTTCACCGTGAGATTTGCAAATCAGGAAGGCGTAAATTTGTACAGACAAATTGTGGATTCTGATCCGGATTAAAGCAGCATAGAATTAAATCAATATAAATAATAAATAATAATTAAAACGATCAGGTAAAATGACAGCAAAAATGAAACTTCCGGAATCACATTTTAAATCAAAAACAGTGAAAAAAGTATTGATCGCACTGGATTATAATCCAACTGCTCAAAAAGTAGCTGAGGCAGGTTATTCACTTGCAAAATCGATGAATGCCGAAGTTATCCTTTTACATGTAATGACTGATCCGGTTTATTATTCCTCCCTGGGATATTCCCCTATAATGGGGTTTAACGGTTATATTGACATGGGTCCGCTGGAACTGGAAAGTATAGATGGTTTGAAGAATGCCTCTCTTAAATATCTTAAAAAATCAAAGCAACACCTCGGGGATGAAGATATCGAAACAGTTGTTGCGGAAGGAGATTTTGCCGATGCTATATTAAAAACTGCCAAGGACTTACATATTGATCTTATTGTAATGGGATCTCATAGCAGGAGATGGCTGGATCAGGTACTGCTTGGTAGTGTGACAGAAAAGGTCTTACATCATACTAAAATTCCACTATATATAATACCTACCAAAGAGCATAAATCAAAATAAAACAATAGTTTGTAACCAAACGGGTTTTTGTAAAACTGACTGTATCAGGATATAGGTGCATGCTTATTCGTCAAAAGTTACTTTTTTTAATTCAGCCAGATCGTTAGCTCTTTTCCGGTACATTTTCTTATTAACCTTATCACCATGAACCTCGCTGATCCGGCTTAATCCAAAATAAGCGTAAGCTGCAAATTCGTCTCCATATTTACCAAAAAGAGACATTTCCTTAGCTCCTTTCAGATAAAATTCCTGAGATTGTTTATAATCCTGATACTTTTTCTCTTTCAGGATTCCATTAAAAACAGATAACTGAGCCTGGAAATAGGGATTACTGCTATTTGTAACATCAGGTGATACCATAAGACTTTCAGCTTCGTCGTACATTTTCATCAGCAGCAGATTCTTAATATACTCTCCCAGATATTCCAGATTTGCAGGGTATAACTCATGAAGATGCTTACTATAATAAAAAGCCTGTTGATAATTATTTTCATAGCTCATGAAAATATAAGAAAGAAGTGAATAGGCTTCAGCTTTTAACAGTATGGAGTTTGTTGCTGCGTTCTGAATCTGCTCCAACCCCGCAGATCTGTCCCCCTTCGGAAAAAGAATTGCCAGCGGTCTGTACAGTGGATGTACCTTTGGATATACTTCCCGGTAATAATTGTAGAAACCCGTAAAAAAATAGAAATCCGGAAAAACAGAGGTAAAACCGAATGCGCGCCTTGTGTACTTGTATGTACTTTTTGCGAGAGGAAATACATCACCGGAAAGTCCATTGTCGGCATAAAATGTAGCCAGTAGTCCCATGGCAGACAGATTCGCAAGTAAATTCTCAGCTTCTTCATGGGATTTATTGTTTTTTTCGCTTAATTCGATACATCTGCGCATGTCATGTTCAAAGGTAGTCCTGCCAGATGAGGCGGGCAGCAGCGGATAATTCTTCCAGTACGATATCAGTCCGTGGAGCATAACTGTGACTGGATTTTCAGGATACATTTTATTGATCTTTTCGTAGATTTGATCAGCATTATTGTATTCCATGTTGTAAATACATTCAATACCCTTCCTGACAAGCTTTAAAGAAGTTGTATCGCTAAGTATCTGAGCATTTAAAACAGCTGAACTTAAACAAGATAATAATCCGGTACATATGATAAGATATTTGAATCTGTTTTCCATTTGTAGGATCAATAGGAAGTTACTACACTCAAAAATAATTCCATTTGCATAAATATCAAAGTTTTGCAAATAACTTCATGACTATTAAGAGTAACCTGACAGATTGATGCTTTGTTCAATATTTAACATCATAATAAATAAAATTATTGTCTTAATATTATAAACGCTACTTAATATTTGGTATTTTCATGGCATAAATTAATAAGAATTATTACCCGATAAATATTTGCCTGACAAAATGTTATGAATAATAATTAAAAATGTTCAAGGATGGACCAATATTTAAGTGATCAGACAGTCAGACTGGTAGTTGCATCGGCCTTCTTTATAGTATTACTTGTAATTATATTTTTCATTTACAGGTATTTGATCTTATTCTTAAGAAAAAAGGTTTCTAAAACGCCCGGAAAACTTGATGATTTTATTTTAAATCTGTTTCAGATACCCGCTTTATGGTTTTTATACTGGGTGCTTTTGGAAATTTTCACACAGATTTTTCTCAGAACGTTGCCATTTTTCTCCTTCTTATTGCATATCAATACTTTATTGCTTATTTTCTCAATCGCCTGGATTTCCTTTCAGTTTATTAAGGCTGGAGCATATTATTTACAGAACAGGCTTGATATCGCATCTGCAGATAACATTAATGCACGAAAAAGCCTTACACAGATAAAGGTATTCAAAGGTATTGCCGATTCGCTCATAGTTATTATTGCAATATCTGTGGGATTACTGACATTTGAAGAGGTGAGAAGCATTGGGATAAGTTTGCTGACCTCAGCCGGGATTATAGGGATAATTGTCGGATTTGCCGCTCAGAAAAGTATAGGCATGATCCTTGCCGGAATTCAGCTTGCAATTACTCAGCCAATCCGGTTGCAAGATATAGTCATTGTCGAAGAGGAATGGGGCAGGATTGAAGAAATAACACTTACTTATGTAGTGGTTAAAATATGGGATGAGAGGCGTTTGATACTGCCTGTGACCTGGTTCCTGGAAAAACCTTTCCAGAACTGGACACGGGCAAATACAGATATTATGGGAACTGTTTTCATTTATGTTGACTATGGATTCCCTGTTGAGAGTATTAGACAGGAATTATCTGAGATGTTGAAAGACAATCCAAACTGGGATGGGCGTTCAGCTAATGTACAGGTAACGAAAACATCCGAACAGGGTAAAGAAATAAGAATATTATTAAGTAGCGCCGATGCTTCAAAAAATTGGAATCTCAGAGCATCTGTAAGAGAGAAGCTTATTGATTTTATTAATTTAAATTATCCTGATGCATTTGCAAAAATAAGGATCAAAAATGTGTAAAGTGAATTTCTGAACTGTACAGGAAACACTGTTTCATAGGGTTTATCAGGTATGCTGTTATATTCAGCATTTTTCGTGAACCATACAAAAATAAAAACCAGATTCTTTAGGATTTATCCCAACAAAATCAGATAGATGTTGTTAGTTAATAGTGATTTATATATAATTGTTATAAGGACAAATATATTAATCAGTTTACCAGCAAAGCGGTAAGGGAATTCATTATAATCAGATTTTTCAGCTGGAGGATATTGAATTTTGATTACCGCATAATAAATGATAACCCGGATTCAGCAGATTTAAAATTGAAAATAGCTAAAGATGCCGGTCAGTTTAATTCAGGTTTAAACATTATGAAATAAAATCTTTGTGATGAATAAGAAAATTTTTTCACGTACAGCAATCCCAAAGCTACACCAAGTGACCAAACTAACAGTCATGATCAGTGAAGACGCTATTGGAAGAACGCAAAAAGCAAATTATTTTTTGTTGGAAATAGCCGGTATGTTTCTTTTCCTGTTGCGGACAATTAAAGAGACTTTTTCCCGCGATTTTGAATTCAGGGAATTCTGGCGACAGTGTTTTCAAATTGGATATAAATCTTTACCTCTTATATCAGTTACGGGGATCATTATGGGTTTGGTGCTTACGATTCAATCACGTCCTGTGCTTGTTGATTTCAGAGCCGTTAATCTTCTCCCCGGAATGGTTGCCGTATCTCTTATCAGGGAAATGGGTCCGGTAATTACAGCACTTATCTGTGCCGGTAAAGTTGGTTCGGGAATGGGAGCAGAGTTAGGTTCCATGAAAGTTACCGAACAGATTGACGCAATGGAAGTATCGTCTATTAATCCCATACGGTTTTTAGTTGTAACAAGAGTTCTTGCGGCGACTTTTATGATACCATTGCTGGTCATTTTTGCAGATACTCTTGGCATTTTGGGTTGCTGGGCAGGAATTAATATTAAAGGGGATGCGACATTTGTTCTCTTTTGTTCACAGGCGTTCAGTCATGTAAGGTTTATAGATTTCTTTCCGGCTGTTATTAAATCATTTGTTTTCGGTGGGATTATCGGATTAGTAGGATGCTATAAAGGATACAATGCAGGCCGCGGAACAGAAAGCGTTGGTATTGCCGCAAACTCTGCAGTTGTTCTTGCTTCACTCCTGGTTATAATTACTGATTTGATTGCCGTTCAGATCACGGATATGATGATAGTATGATTACAAAATCAGAAACAGGAATCCTTCTTCAATTGAAATTAGTATAAAAAAATTATAATAAAATATTAGTCATGGATACACAATCACGAAACTTCAAAGTGCGTTTGGGGCTTTTTATTGCAGTAGGAACAGCGCTTTTCTTTCTTGCCACATTTATCATCGGGGAGCAGAAAAATTTATTTAATCCGGTTTTTAAACTCACCACAACATTTCATAATGTGAGCGGACTACAGGTTGGAAATAATGTTCGTTTTTCGGGGATTATTGTAGGGTCTGTTAATAATATAAGTATCATTAATGATTCAACCGTTAAGGTCGAAATGGCGATCAAAAAAAGTGTAAATGAGTTCATTAAATCTGATTGTAAAGTTACAATCGGTCTGGAGGGGTTTATAGGTGACCGCCTTCTAATTATTATGCAGGGCAGCTCTAATGCTCCGATTGCAAGAGATGGCCAGCAGCTTGGGTCAAAAGAACCGGTTGAAACAGAAGACATTATGGCAGGTGTAAAATCTACGGCAACGAATGCTGAAACTATTTCGAAGCAACTTATAGAATTTATGAATAAGGTAAACAACAGAAGAGGAACAATAGTCAGACTGATTCAGGATTCATCTGTAGTTGAGAATCTGGATCAGACTGTGATAAATTTTAAAAATATTTCCAAAGGCTTGGATGAAAGTTTGAATTCTGGCACAAAAAAAATTCTGTCGAGTTTGCAGGTTACAGCAGATAATGCCGAAAATATTTCAAAACAAATGGTAGACGTTATGTCCATGATAAACAGTGATAATAGCTCCCTGACCAAATTCATTCAGGATTCATCCATCCTGCAAAATCTTGAACAAATTATGGTGAATCTTAAAAATGGTTCAAAAGGTTTTGATGAAAATATGAATGCGGCCAGGGAAAGTTTCTTTTTAAAGAGATATTTTGTAAGGAAAGAGAAGGATGCACAAAAAGCTAAGAATGATTCCCTAAAAGTGAAATCAAAAGATTAAAAGTGCTATAAAATGAACTGCCGGAATGTGAAATTCTAGATTGAAATTTGAGTATGCTCCGAAAAGTCATTAACTTTTTAACTGATACTTAAAAAATGTCCCGTCAGAAAGTATGCCTTCGATTGATGTAAAGTTTTCTCCGTCTGAAGTAATGTCCCTGATATCCGATGCGTTGTTTACAGCTTTTCCGTTAACCTTTAAAATAATAGAACCCTTATTTATTCCGGCCTCTTTTAATTTTCCTTCACCCAAATCGGTTACTTTTACTCCAAAATCAATACCATATTTCCTTTTCTCCCTCCGCGTAAGCGGTATTAATTTAGAACCAAGAACTACATCGCCCGAACTTTCGCGAACCACATAGGTACTCTTCTCAAAATTTTTAAGTACAACTGATACCGTATTCTCTTTACCCATTCTGATGTATGTAATATTTATTTTATCACCCGGACTATGCTGGCTGATAATTTCCTGGAGTTCGGAAGGGCTTGCAACATTTGCCCCATTTATCTTTACTATTATATCTTTTGCTTTAATGCCAGCTTCTTCTGCTGAACTTCCCGGATCAACGGATGCTACATAGGCACCACTTACATTACTCAGATTTTCTTTTTTGGCAATATCAGAATTCACCTCCTGAATCTTTACTCCGATCAGAGCTCTTTGTACTTTTCCGAACTGATGAAGATCACCTGCAATTTTTTTTACAATATTTACCGGAATAGCAAAAGAATTGCCTGAGTAAGTACCTGTAGGTGAGACTATTGCTGCTGTAATTCCTACCAGCTCTGCTTTTGTGTCAACAAGAGCTCCGCCACTGTTTCCCATATTCATGGCAGCATCTGTCTGAATATATGATTCTATCCTGTAATTTCCTTCAAAATTCAGGCTTCGGCCTTTTGCGCTTATTATTCCTGCTGTTACTGTTGTACCAATGTTAAAAGGATTACCAACAGCCAGTACCCACTCGCCAAGCCTGAGTTTGTCTGAATCGCCGTATCTGATTACAGGAAGGTTTTCTCCATTAATTTTGAGTAAAGCAATATCAGTATCAGGGTCCCTTCCCACAAGAGTGGCAATATAAGTTTTGTTATTATTAAGAGTCACCTGTATTGAGTCTGCTTCTACAATAACATGATTATTGGTAATTATATATCCATCAGGTGAGATTATTACACCTGATCCGAAACCTGTAACTTTTCTTGGTTGTGGGTTTGCATTGTTCCCATAAAAAAATTCAAATAACGGATTGTCAGATTCATTCCCCCCTGAAACAGTTGATCTCACTCTTACATGCACAACTGCCTGAACAGTTTGTTCGGCAGCATAAATGAAATCAACAGGTCCTTCCGGTCCCTGAGAAGGGGTCATTGCTTCAGGAACAGTTCCCTCTGTTGTTCCGAATCCAGGATTAACCGGGGTCTGCCCTGACCTGTTTGACAAACGTGAATAGACAAACAGAATAACGATAATTGCAATGATCGTAATGAGAGTCGTGACAAGAATAGTTTTGTTTTTCATTGTTTGAAACTTATTTAAGCATATGATAAGACAAAATTACATATCCTATTTTTACCGGTATTAAAAACAAATTAAGAAGAGCTTAAGAAACAATTAATATGGTAACTAGTTTGCTGCTCATGCCTACTTCGGTCTGAGCCGTATCAGTGCAGAAATATTTATGGTTTATTTGTTCTGGTTGGGACTTTCTATAATTTAGTTGTCCAGATTATGAGTTAAATCATATTCTAATTCGGGATCAATATTCTGTTGTTCTACTTTCCTGGCTTTTTCCATTAATTCTTCATGATGAGCCACCAGATATTCGAGCTTCCTTTTACCATACGAAAAACGGGTAATTATTACGAACAATACGGGAACAATTATTATAGCAAGTGAAGAGGCTGTAACCATGCCCCCCAGAACAGTAAATCCTATTGTGTTACGGGCAACCGCACCAGCTCCTGTCGCAAATACTAATGGCAGAACACCGAGAATGAATGCCATGGAAGTCATAATAATCGGACGTAACCGCAGCCTGACTGCTTCCAGTGTCGATTTTATAAGTTCTTCACCGCGGTCAACCCGCATCTTGGCAAATTCCACAATGAGAATGGCATTCTTGGCTGAAAGTCCGATAAGAGTAATAAATCCGATCTGTGCATAAACATTGTTGGTGAGACGTGGTATAAAAGTAAGGAGGAGGATAGCGCCAAAAGCGCTTGTTGGTACGGCAAGCAATACTGAAAAAGGGACAGACCAGCTTTCGTAGAGAGCCGCCAGAAACAAAAACACGAAAATGATGGAAAAAATGAAGATGTATATAGTAGTTGACCCTGCTTTAATTTCTTCATAGCTGAGTCCTGAAAACTCATAATTATATCCTCGTGGCAAATATTTTTCAGCTGTTTGTCTCAGTGCTTCTATTCCCTGCCCTGTGCTATACCCCGGAGGTGTTGAACCATTCACTTCAGCAGAGCGGAAAATATTAAAATGCGGAATCAGTGGTGCAACTCCCGTGGGCTTGTAGCTTATCAGAGTGCTGAGAGGTAACACATCTCCCGCCCGGTTGCGGACGTAATATTTTTCCATATTTGAAATAAGGGCACGGAATATAGTATCCGCCTGAACCACCACATGGTAAGTACGGTCGTAAAGTGTGAAATTATTAACAAATAAACTGCCCATATAGGCTTGCATAGTTGTAAAAATGTCAGCGATGTTGACTCCCATTTTTTCACTTTTTACACGATCAATGTTTAGATCATAACTGGGAGTATGTGCTGAGTAATAACTAAATGCCGTACTGATAGCAGGATTTTTCTGTGCCTCGGATACAAAATTTTTTACCACTTTTTCAAAGGCATGAACATCATCACTGGTATTGCCCTGTTCTATCTGCATACTGAATCCGGCAGCCTGCCCGATTCCCCGGATAGGCGGCGGCGGAATTACCACTACATTTGCATTCTTTATTCCCTCAATTGCAATGCGTTTTTTTATAACTCCCAGAATTCCCGGTATCTGCTCTTCCGGTTTAGTACGCTCTTTCCATGGTTTGAGCATGATAAAAAAGGTACCATCGTTTGAATTATTTCCGGCATTAAGTATGTTCAGACCGGATAAAGCTGCAAAGTGATTGATCCCGGGGGTGGAAGACACTATTTTCATCAGTTTCGTAAGAAGTTCCACAGACTGGGTTGTTGAAGATGCCTCTGGTAACTGATAGGTGATATAAAGACGCCCGTCATCTTCAGCAGGGACAAAACCTTTAGGCTTGCTTTTAAATAAAAATATCGCACCGATACAGATACAAAGAAGCAGAATAACAATATATCCTGACGCTTTAATACAACGCTTCACGGTATTGGAATATTTGTCAGCCATCTTTTCAAACCAGATGTTGAAAAGATTTAGAATCTTTCCAATCCGGCTTGAAGGTTTATCAGATTTAGATGGCTCTAAAAGAAGAGTACAGAGAGCCGGAGTTAAAGATAAGGCTACGAATGCCGAAAGAACTACCGATATGGCAATGGTTATGGCAAATTGCTGATACATACGACCCACTATTCCAGGTATAAAGCCAACCGGAACAAAAACAGCAGCCAGAATGAGGGCTATGGCAACGACCGGGGCTGAGATATCCTTCATTGCCCGATATGTAGCTTCTTTAGCAGACATATTGTATTTGTCTATATTATGCTGAACTGCCTCCACAACGATAATTGCATCATCTACCACTATACCAATGGCGAGCACGAACCCGAACATGGTCAGTGTGTTAATAGTAAATCCAAGTGGCATGAAGAAGCAGAAGGTACCTAAAATGGAAACGGGAATAGCAAGTACAGGGATCAACGAGGAACGCAGGTTCTGCAGAAAGAGCAATACCACTAAAGCCACAAGACCCAATGCCTTCAGCAGAGTGGATATTACATCATGCATTGATGTTTTGATAACTGTAATCGATTCGAATGGTACCTTGTAATCAACATCGGCAGGGAATGATTTTTTTAGTTTCTCCAATGTTGCATATATATTATCTGCTGTTTCAATTGCATTACTGCCCGGCGCCTGGTAAACCATAAGGTAAGAAGCCCGTTTTCCATCAACAAAGGAGTTACTGGAAAAGGAAAATTTGCCAAGTTCTACCCTTGCTACATCCTTCAGGAAAATGAGTTCACCTGTGGATGGAACCGTTTTTACAATAACATTTTCAAAATCCGAAACCTTACTTAACTGCCCGTTTACTAAAATACCCAATTCATAGATCTGAGCCGGGCGCTGGGGCGGAGCTCCTGCTGATCCTGCGGCTACCTGTACATTTTGGGCATTCAGAGAACTAATGACATCCTGCGGTGTTAAATTATGTGATGCCATTTTCTCGGGATTCATCCAGATACGCATGCTGAATTTATCGGTACGTGAGTTTATATCACCAACGCCGGGCACACGGAGAAGAGCATCTTCTACAAATATATTTGCATAATTATCGAGGAAAGTAATGTTATGAGTTCCATTAGGTGAATAGATTGCTACCATAAGGAGCATACTGGGATTCCGGGCCCGCACCGTTAGTCCAAGCCGGCTAACCACGGAAGGCAGCAGCGGTGTCGCAATCCCTACGCGGTTTTGGACATTTAATGCTGCGATATGAACATTAGTTCCAACATTAAATACAACATTAACATTCATTTGGCCGGTATTTGTACTGGTGCTCTGCATGTATTCCATTCCCGGGGTTCCGTTTACCTGCTCTTCGATAGGTGTGGCTACAGTTTGTTCAACTGTTTCAGCATCAGCACCCGTGTATTGTCCGGATATGGATACCACCGGGGGTGTGATATTAGGATATTGATCAACAGCCAGATTTGCAATACATAAAATGCCTGAAATAATCATTATAACAGATATAACGATGGCAGTAACAGGCCTTTTGATAAATGTATTGGCAATCATTCCTGACCAGCTTTACCGGATTCACGCGATTTTTGTATCTCGTACTCTAATTCGGGATCAATATTTTGTTGTTCAACTTTCTGTGCTTTCTCCATTAGTTCTTCATGATGTTCCTGCAGGAATGCAAGCTTCTTCGGACCGTACGACACACGTGTGATAAGTACAAACAGGACAGGAACAATGAATATGGCAAGAGTGGAAGCTGCCAGCATGCCACCGAGAACTGTAAACCCAATTGTTCTTCGTGCAATAGCTCCCGCCCCTGTGGCAAATGCAAGAGGTAAAACACCCAGCAGAAATGCCATGGAGGTCATTACAATTGGTCGCAGACGAAGTTTAACTGCCTCGAGGGTGGAATTAATGAGTTCTTCCCCCCGGTCAACACGAACTTTTGCAAATTCCACAATAAGGATAGCATTCTTGGCAGCAAGACCTATCAGTGTAATAAGTCCTATCTGTGCGTATACATTGTTGGTTATGTGAGGAAGGAATATTAGCGTGATTATAGCTCCAAAAGCGCCTATGGGAACTGCAAGCAATACAGAAAACGGGACTGACCAGCTTTCATATAATGCTGCGAGAAAAAGAAATACGAAAAGAATAGAGAATAAAAAAATATAAAAAGTGGAGGATCCTTCCTGGATTTCTTCAAAGCTTAATCCTGAATACTCATAGGCATAACCTTCAGGCAAAACTTTAGCAGCTATTTTATCAAGTGCGTTTAATGTCTGGGACCCGCTATATCCTGCCGGGGAAGCACCATTTATTTCTGCAGAGCGGAAAATATTGAAATGCGATATAAGAGGTGCGGCATCTGTCGGATTATAACTGATCAGAGTCCCGAGTGGTACCATATTCCCTGCCTGGTTACGTACATAATATTTGTCAATATCCGATACCAGTTGGCGGAACATGGTATCTGCCTGAATTACTACATGGAAGGTACGGTTATACGTCGTAAAATCATTGATGTACATGCTTCCCATATATGCCTGAATTGTTGTAAATACGTCAGCAATATTTACCCCAAGCTTTTCGGATTTTTCCCGGTCCACCGTAAGATTGAAGTTGGGTGAGTGAGCAGAATAATAACTGAATGCTTTCAGGATCGCCGGATCTTTATTTGCCTCGGTTACAAAATTATTTACCACTTTCTCAAAGGCATGAACATCATCATTTGTATTACGTTGTTCTATCTGTAAACTAAAACCGACAGTTGATCCCACGCCAGGAATCGGTGAAGGCTGAATAACCTGAATACTGGCATTTTTTATTCCGGCTTCAGAAATACGTTTTTGCAGAACACCTATGATACCCGGTACCTGTTCACTTGATACAGATCGCTCATCCCATGGTTTAAGCTGGCAATAGATTGTGCCACAATTTGAGCTGGTAGCATTAGTCACTACATTCAATCCTGACAATGCGGCATAATGCCCTACACCAGGGGTGGATGCGATGACTTGCATCAGCTTAGTCATTACTTCAACTGATTGAACAGTAGAATATGCCGGAGGTAGCTGATAAGTTACATATAGATTACCATCGTCTTCGGAAGGAATAAAGCTGGTGGCTTTATGTTTAAATAAAAACAATGCTCCAATGCAAATACAAATCAGCAAAATGACTACATACCTTGATCCTTTTATGCTGCGCTTTACACCGGTGGAATAATTTGCAGTCAGCTTTTCAAACCAGTCGTTGAAAAGATAGAAAAATTTTCCCGGCCATTTCGAAGATGACTTATAAGATTGAGATGGTTTTAGCAGTAGGGAGCAGAGCGCAGGTGTTAGCGATAAGGCAATAAATGCAGAAAGTATTACCGATATGGCGATTGTAATTGCAAATTGCTGGTATAAATGTCCGACTATGCCTGGTATGAAGCCAACTGGAACAAATACGGCTGCCAGTATGAGGGCAATTGCGACAACCGGTGCCGATATATCCTTCATAGCCTGATAAGTAGCCTCTTTAGCTGACATATGTTTATCATCAATATAATGCTGCACCGCCTCAACCACGATAATTGCATCATCCACCACAATACCGATAGCCAGAACAAAACCGAACATGGTTAGGGTGTTAATTGTAAATCCTAGCGGTATAAAAAATATGAAGGTCCCTAAAATCGAAACAGGAATAGCCAGGACAGGAATAAGTGTTGAACGCGGGCTCTGAAGAAACAGGAAAACAACCAGTGCAACGAGTCCAAGCGCTTTCAAAAGTGTGCGTACAACATCTCTCATTGAAACTTTTACAACTGTTACCGATTCGAAGGGTACTTTGTAATCAACATCCGAAGGGAACGATTTTTTAAGTCGCGCCAATACCTTATAAATACCATTTGCCGTTTCAAGTGCATTGCTTCCTGGCGACTGGTAAATCAGCAGACAGGAAGCCCGCATTCCATCAACGAATGAATTACTGGAAAAAGTAAATTTGCCCAGCTCTACTCTTGCCACATCTTTCAGAAAAACCAATTCACCGGTAGCCGGTATGGTTTTTAAAATAACATTTTCGAAATCCGGTACTTTACTTAACCTGCCATTTACAAGAATACCTAACTCATAAGTTTGTGTTTTTTGTTGCGGAGGTACCCCGGCAGAGCCGGCAGCTACCTGAACATTTTGTGCATTTAGTGCGGAAATAACATCCTGCGGAGTTAAGCTGAAGGAAGCCATTTTTTCAGGATTCATCCAGATCCGCATACTGAAATCATCAGTATATGTATAGATACTGCTTACACCCGGCACACGAAGCAATGCATCCTCTACGAATATATTGGAATAATTATCGAGAAATGTAATGTCGTGAGTTCCCCTTGGTGCGTAAAGAGCAACCATCATAAGCATGCGCGGATTAAGGGCCCTGACAGTAAGGCCCAGGCGGCTTACCGCTGCAGGTATCAAAGGTGTGGCAATACTGACACGGTTTTGAACATCAAGTGTGGCAATATCAATATTAGTTCCAATTTTGAAGGTTATGTTCATTGACATTAACCCGTTATTGGTATTATTGCTTTGCATATATTCCATCCCCGGTGTACCGTTTACCTGCTGTTCTATAGGAGTAGCAACCGTTTGCTCAACGGTCAGTGCATCGGCTCCGGTAAACTGACCATTAACCTGTACAACAGGTGGTGTGATATCAGGATATTGCTCTATGGATGAGTTCAGAATACTGATTATGCCGCTGATCACCAGGACAACAGAAATAACTATGGCAGTTACCGGCCTCTTAATAAAGGTATTGGCTATCATAGTTTATTCATCATCTAATCTTTCTTACGGTTCCGGGTATCTTTTTGATCTCCGGCAGACGGGCGCTGTTCCGATTCTGTGATTTGTGATCCGTTATGCAGCGACTGTACACCGTCAACGACTATCTTATCGCCTTCCCTGATTCCTTTTTTTATGATCACGTCTGGCCCTATTGTAACACCCGGCTGAACCTTTTTCTGATATGCAAACAAAACATGCTCTGTTTTCGATGCAGTTGACTCTTTGTCTGAAGCAGTTGTATTTACCATCACAGAATCTACCGCAGCATAGACAAAATACTCGCCCATTTCTTCAACAACTGCCTTGTTTGGAACGAGGAACTGTGGACTGGAATCCTGATTGCGTACTTTTATTACGCAACTCATACCAGCACGTAAAATGCCTTTAGGATTAGGAAAAACGAGTCTGATCCTTATGGTGCCGGTCTGAAAATTAACAGCACGGTCGATCACAGAAATTTTTCCCTCTTGAGAGAAATAAGAGTTGTCGGATAACATAAGTGTAAAAAGTGAATCGGGTAATTCAATTTTATTGTTTTGAAGATTTTCAAAATATAACAATTGCTTTTCATTAATTAAAAAGTCAACTCCCATCGGGTCATCGGTGGAAATGGTATTTAGTACCGTAACGCCGGGTACTGTATAATCTCCGGGTTTAACCTGACTGAAACCTATTGTTCCGTCAAATGGAGCTGTAATAATTGAATAGATCAGGTTTGTTTTGGCGTTATTCACTGCCTCAGCTGCGGATTTATATGAATTTTTTGCATTTTCCAGAGTTATAACTGCATGATCATAAATCTGTTTTGCAATTGCCTTATTATTTATAAGGTACTCGTAGCGATCAGCATCCTGCTGAGCTTGTTTTAAATTCCCCTCCTCGATTTTAAGATTTGCGATTGCTTCATTAAGGTTACCTTCATATATTCTTCTGTCAATTTCGTAAAGTTTCTCCCCTTTTTTAATATGCCTGCCTTCATTGAAAAAAATCCCTGTAATATAACCCTGAACCTGTGAGATAAGCTCTACCTGTTTTAGAGCAACGGTCGTTGAAGTGTACCTGTCATAATATACGACCGGCCTGGCTTTAACTGTAAACAGGTTTACCGGTACGGGAGAGGGGAGTGGTGCCTGCTTATGCCTGCATGAAAAAAGAAACAGACAACTGATAAATGATAGTGTAATGTGGAATCTGTACATAAATACGGTTATTTTTGAAGTTTTAATGATTGTAGGGGATTACTCCAATAGCTTTCTCCAGATCAATTTTACTGGAAAGAAGCTGGAATAATGCGTTTATATAGCCTATTTCTGCTGTTATCAGATTTGACTCTGCCACAATTATGTTCAGGTAATCAACTATTCCCTGCCTGTATTGCATAGTAACAGTCCGGTAGACGGTTTTCGCGTGCATTTCATTATCTTTCAATACATACAAATTATACAGGTTGCTTTTATAGTTGGCTAAAGCTGAAGAATATTCTGTAAAAATCTGTGATTTTAGTTTACTCTCATCCCAGTCTGCAATTTGTTCCTGCAGTTTCGACTTCTTTAAATTTCCGGTGCGGAAAAAGCCGGTGAATATCGGAAAGCTGAATGTTAACCCCCCATAGGAATAAGGATAAGCGGTTTTAAAAAGAGTAGAAAATGTATTACTCTGGTATTCATAAAAATAATTGTATATGGCTGATACAGTTGGCAGAAATGAAAGTTTATAATAATTTGTCACCTGATGCTGTAGTTTTTTTGCTGTTTGAAGCTGTTGATACTCAATGCGTCTTTCATATTGTAAAATAAGTGTGGTATCGAAAGCAATCTCCTGCATCATTTGCGCCGTATCAATTGCCACGTTAAAATGTTGTCCGGGCGGATACCCCATGGTCTGTTTCAGTGCGCCATAATCAGGTGATATATTTTCGGTTTGCTGTCTCAATTGCGACTTTGAATTATTCAGAGTGATGACAGCCTGTTCATAATCTGTGATATCTACAATACCTCCGACATATTGATGATATGCGTCCCGGACATTCCTTCCGAGACGAGCGGTATCTTCTTTCAATATATTAATCTGCTCAAGGGTAAGCAGTAGATTATAAAATGATTTGCTCACGGTTGAAACAATATTTATTTTAGCACTGTCAGTATTCTGTTCAGCTTGCATATTATATAAATGAGCGCTCTTTGCAGCATGCATAAGCTCTGGATTAAATATTGTCTGCGACGCTGACAGAACAGGGATAAAAGTATTGATAACTCCCGGATGAGTTCGTACCGGCGGACCACCGGGATTGGTCTGGTCAGTAATAAAAGAGGTAGGCAATTTAAAATAATGTAACAGGTTACCCGAAAGATCTAATTGTGGCATCCATCCTGATAAGCTGATGTGATTATTGATTCTGACAACAGACCTGTTAATTAATGATTGATTCAGGGCCGGCTGGTACTTCATTGCATAATCAATGCATTGCTCAAGTGTAAAAATAGGTATCGAGTCTGATTTGTATTCAGATTGAGAACAGACATTTAACGGAATATTTAAAAGAAGGGAAATGATAGAGATTATTACTTTTATTCTTTCCATGGTTCGAATACAATATCTGTAGTAATAACAATTAAAATTGTATAATGATCGAACCACAAATTAAATAAATACGTTCAATGTCATCTGAGCAGTCAGATCAACGTTTATCGGATACCTGATCGTTTTATTTTTTTTGTCAAATTAAATGCACACATATATATTGAGTTACGAAATTATTATATCAAACCGTAAAGTATATTCCATTTAGGTGATATTGAGTCTGAAACAGCAATAATTCTAAATCTCTTCTTAATCCTTACTTAATTAAGACTTAATTCAACATAAAATTTTAATAAATACTTTTGAATGAAATTTTCTCGGAATAAATTCAATAACGCTTGCTTTTAATCATGATTTATACAGAACATTAAATTAAAGAGTATATGAAAACATTTAAAAAAATCAGTATTACCATTATGACTTTGATGTTTTTTATGGTATTATCCGGTATCGGTACTGCAACTTTACAGGCTCAGGAAGGCCGTTTCAGAAATCCTGACTGGGCG
>Ga0182021_10001794_pt1 | contig 24948 bp, 16 predicted proteins | sample 612E3MmetaG_FD_120493 | JGI IMG/M metagenome (GOLD analysis project Ga0182021, IMG submission 120493) | Permafrost microbial communities from Stordalen Mire, Sweden - 612E3M metaG (Illumina Assembly) | ecosystem: Environmental > Terrestrial > Soil > Wetlands > Permafrost | place: Sweden... | reverse complement strand
AGGGATGCGTCGACGGAACAGTGACGACGAAGTTCGAGCCCGTAGCGCTCTCAGTCGTGATTTTGACCAGAGAACAGCGAGATTTCCTAGCAGGGCTCTTTATCGACTCATTGAAACCCAGTAAGCATCCAGTAAGCACGAGCATCAGAATTGGGCTAAAATGGGCTTGGCTAGGCCGAAAACAGAATTCCGTAACCTATTGATAATTAATACTATTCTGCACTATCCTGAATCAGGGCGAATTGGCTGTTCGTGCCTTACAAGCAAGGGATCGGTGGTTCGAAACCTCCTTCGCCCACCCGCAAAAGCGTTCAAGAGAAAGCCTAGGAAAATCCCCCCTGGCCCGACCTTGCATTTGGGCTCTTGATGAGCATCTGGTCAACCCGACCGGGAGATCCGAATCCGAGCGAGCCCCACAGCTGTGCCTTTCGGCCAAGTTCATCGGCCTGCGGAACTGCGGTGCAACGCGGCCTCTCGCAAAATCTCTGAATAAGCCACAGGATTTTCTTGGAGAATTCGTCCGTGCACAAACGTGTTCTTGCGGTCCGCGCACCGCCTGTTAGCATGCGCCCCGTCGCTGCACGGTGCAGCGTCCTCACGTAAGGGGTGGTCACCAGACCCGTCGGAAGAAGGAGAGAGAGTATGCAGAAAACGAGGCTACCGATGAAGAAGCTCCTTGCACCCCTGCTGCTCGCGGTTGCGCTCGCGCTGGCGCAGGGAGCCGCCCCAGCCTTTGCCGGGACCAATCAGGACACCTTCCAGGTCACGGCCAGCGTCGTCCCCTCCTGCCGCTTCACGACCGCGGTCGACGTCAACTTCGGGAATTTGGATGTCTACGGCTTCGGGACGAAGCTGGCCAACGGAAGCGTGTCGGTGCTCTGCACCAAGGCTGGCAGCTACACGATCGAGCTCGACAACGGGGTCAATCCGGACGGCTCCGGCAACCGCCAGATGGCCAATGGCACCGCGGTCCTGCCGTACGAGCTCTACCAGGACCAGGCGACCACCAAGGTCTGGAAGAGCGGGAATGATGCCCTCGCTTTTGCCGGGGATGGCCTCATCGACGCCATGACGGTGTACGGGGTCCTCGTGTGGACGCAGGACATGCTGCCAAACGCGCCCGTTGGGTCCTATGCCGACACCGTGACCGCGACGGTCAATTACTAAGACACTAAGGCCGTCCGGTCGTCGCCGGTCGCCTGGCCGACGCGCTCTCACCCCCGCGGCCCCTCCGGCCGCACCTCCCAACCCTCTTGGGGCATCGCCCCGCAGAAGGAGATGGAACCATGAAGAAGCTCCTCGTAGTTGTTGCAGCCGTCCTGGGCCTCGCCGCCCTGGCCGTCGGCCCTGCCCTGGCCGGCACGGACACCACCACCTTCCAGGTGACGGCGAACGTCATTCCAAGCTGCAAGTTCACCGCCGCCACCCCCATGCAGTTCGGCAACCTGGACGTTCCGACGGCGCAACTGAACGGGAACGTCAACGCCACCAGCACGATCAGCGTGCTGTGCACGGCCGGCGGCAGCTACTCCATCGACCTGGACAACGGGCTCCACGTGGGCGCCAGCGGCCAGCGCCAGATGCAGCGCGACGGCCACACCGACACCCTCGCCTATGAGATCTTCCAGGACGCCCCTCGCCAGAACCTCTGGAAGGCGGGCAATGGCCAGAATGTCCCCTTCACGGGTGACGGCCTGGCGGACAGCTTCACCGCTTATGGGCAGCTGCCCTGGAACGTGTCGCTCCTGCCCTCCGCTCCGGTGGGGAGCTACAGCGACACCATCACGGCGACCGTCAACTACTAGCCGCCCCACCCCGTCCCTCTCTTCCACCCGGCTGGAAAGGTGACCCCCTCATGTGGACATCCGTCCGGACCACCCGCCGTGCGCTGACGCTTCTCCTCCTGCTGGCCGGGCTGGGCGAGGGCGCCCAGCCCGGGCTGGCGGGAGCCCTCGAACTCACCCTGGCTCCCATCCAGGTCTACCTCGCGCCCACCCAGAAGTCTGCCATCCTGCGGATCGGGAACCCGAACCCTCAGCCCCTCACCGTCCAGGTGACCGTCTTTACCTGGTCCCAGGATGCCGAGGGCAACGACAAGCTCGAGCCCACCACTGACCTCCTCGTCTTCCCACAGATGCTCAGGCTTAATGCCTCGTCGGAGCGAAATGTCCGGGTCGGGACGACGAATCCCGATCGCTCCACGGAGCGCACATTCCGGCTCCTCATCGAGCCGGTGCTGACCACCACTCCGCTCCCCGATGACACCGGCAAGCCAACCCGCTCCGCCATCACCACCATCATCACCCGGTCCTCGGTCCCGGTGTTCATCGAACCCACCAAGGCCACCCCGGCTCCCCTCACGGCCGCGGCCACCCTGGAAGCCGGCACGGTGCGCCTCCGGATCACCAACCCCGGAAGGGTCCACCTTCCACCCCCCCGCATCACCCTCAAAGGATACGCGTCGGGTGATGAGCTCGTCCTGGATGGCGAACACAAAGCCTGGTACGTCCTCGGCGGCTCCACGCGGACCGAGACGATCGCGCTTCCCGCCGAGACGTGTCCGCAGCTCACCCGTCTGGTCCTGGACCTCCGGAGTGGACAGCAGACCGAGACCCTCACGGTCCCCGTCACGCCCGATCGCTGCGCGCCGTAAGCGGGACGCGGTGCGCGGCCTCCTCCTCGGGGTGCTCCTCCTGCTGCCCGCCACCGCGTTCGCCGTGGACCAGCGGGCGCTCCTGAGCCTCAGCGTCAACAGCGAAGACCGCGGCGAGGCCCCGGTGCTCCTCCGGGACGAGGAGATCTACCTGCGCGTCGAGGATCTCGAAGCCGCACGCCTCGCGGTCCCGCTCGGCCGCCGGATCGACTTCGCCGGCGATCGCTACGTGCTCCTCAGCTCCCTCGCTCCCGAGATCACCGGCACGTTCGACGAGGAGAGGCTCCAGGTGACCCTCGTGGCACCCGCGGCGCTCTTCCGCACCACCGTCACCCAGCTGGCCGCTCAGAAACCCGAGGGCTTCCGGATCGCCCGCGACCCCAGCGCGTACCTCAACTATGCCCTGCAGAGCACCGACCTGCAGCCGCCGGACGTTTTCCTGGAAACCGGCCTGCGCCTGCTGGGCAGGAGCCTCTTCTTCGCGACCGCCTCCCAGACCGCCACGCTGGGCCTCACGCGCGGCCTCACGAGCCTCAGCGTCGATGACGAGGCCCAGCTGACCCGGCTCAGCCTCGGGGATACCCTCATCAGCACCACCCTGCTCGGCTCCGGCGGCATCTTTGCCGGCGTCACCTACCGGCGCGAGTACGGCCTGGATCCCTACGTCATCTCTCGTCCCGACCACCTGCTCACCGGTAGCGCCACGACCCCCTCGCTTGCCAAGATCTACGTCAATGGCATGCTCGTCCGCCAGGAGAGCGTCCCCGCCGGTCCCTTCGAGTTCCACCAGCTCACCATCCCGAGCGGCGCCCGTGAGGTGCAGATCGTGGTCCGCGACGCCTTCGGCCGCGAGACCACCACCTCCACCTCCGCCTACATCGTCCCCACCCTCCTGGCGCCCGGCCAGCACGACTACACCTACACTGCAGGCTTCCCGCGGCTTCCCACCACCCAGGACCACCCCTGGGGCCTGTACGCCCCCCCGGCCCTGGTGGGCCTCCATCGCTACGGCGTCTCGGATTCCCTCACCGCCGGCGCGCGGCTCGAGGCCGGTCCAAATACCCTCAGCGCCGGCCCCGTCCTCACTCTCGGCCACCCGTGGGGACAGCTGGACCTCGAGACCGCCGCCAGTATCCAGGCCCGGCGGGGCGGCGCGGCCGCGAGCGCCACCTACACGTATGCGGCCCCCCGCTTCGGCGTCGGGCTCTCCGCACGCCTGGTCAGTCCCCGGTATGCCACGAGTTCGACCCCGGCCACGGCCGACCGGGTCACGCTGGCCGTCGGTCCCTTTGCCAGCTACGAACTCACCTCCACCTGGAGCATCGGGGCCTCGGCCACCACCCAGCGCACCCGCGACAACGGCGGCATGCACGCCCTTCGTCTGAGCAGTGGCCTCGGGCTGACCAAGAACCTCTCGGCCCTCGTCACGCTCGACTACACAAGCCAAAGCTTCGGCAAGCGGGACCTCCAGGGCATGCTCATGCTGACCTACTCCTTCGGCAACCAGCTCACCGCCCAGGTCGAGACCCATCAGGATGCCCGGACCGGCCCCTCCGTCAGCACCACGGTCGAGAAGAGCCTCCCCGTGGGCGACGGGATCGGCTACCGTCTCCGGGGCTCCTACGCGAGGGACGGCTCCGCTGCCGGGGACGGACTCCTCCAGTACCAAGGCAAGTACGGCTTCGCCGAGGCCAATGTCACCGGAGACCAGACGGGGACCCTGCACCATACCCTGCACTATGCCGGCGGCATGGCCGTCGTGAACGGCTACGCCGCCCTCGGCCGTCCCGTGGACCAAGGCTTTGCCGTCGTGAAGCTCGAGGACCTGCCGGATGTCCACGTGACCGTCAACAACGCCGGCGTGGGCACGACCAACGGCCACGGCACGCTCCTCCTCCCGAGTCTCCTCCCGTACTACGGCAACACCGTCGCCCTCGTCACCGAGGACATCCCGGTCGATCGGAGCCTTGAGGCCATCACGAAGTTGGCCGTCCCCCCGCTCCATGGCGGGGCCCTCGTTGAGTTCCGGGCCCCCCGCGTCCGGGGCCTCCAGGGCACCATCCACCCCACGGTGCCCGACCTCCCGACCGACTTTGGGCCTGGGGCCATCAGCCTCACGGTCAACGACAAGCCGATCGAGGCCGTCGTGGGCCGCCATGGCGAGTTCTACCTGGAGGACATCCCGCCGGGCGACCACGATCTCACCGTGGAATTTCCGAACCTCACCTGTCACGTCCACCTGCAGGTCCCGGATACCGCCGAGTCCCTGCGCAGCCTTGGAGAGCTCCCATGCGTGCCCGCACACTGACACTCCTCCTCACCATGCTCCTCGTAGCGCCCCTGCTCTCCGTCCCCTCCGCTTCGGCTGGTGCCTGTCACCTGACCGCAACCCAGATCGACTTCGGACAGTTCAACCCCCTCAACGGCACCGCCCTGCAAGCGGTCGGCTACATCGCGTATCGATGCTCGATGAGCATCGCCAACGTCCGCATCGCCCTCTCCGCTGGCCAGAGCAACAACCCCGCACAGCGATCTCTCACCCCCCCTGGAGCCTCTCCCACCTTTCCCTACCTCTTGACCCTCGACCCGGCCCGGACTCAGATCTGGGGGGACGGCTTCAGCACCACGGTCGTCTACTCGGTTCCCACCGCACCGGCCAACACGCCAATCCAGATCCCCGTCTACGGCTATCTCCCCCCCGGCCCCGTGCCAGCCCTGGGTCGCCACACCGACACCATCACCGTGCAGCTCTCGTGGAATTGACCCTCCAGATTCCCAGGCCGGTTCCCCCAGCCATTCGAGTCGGGGCCTCGTGTATTTCAAGGGGCTCGTTGCCAAAAATTCCTTCCTCCCATCGAGTTTTTTCTCCCCGCGCAAAGAACTGCCGTTGTCCTCCCCAGGTTTCTTGGGAGAATGCCCCCAGCGTCGCACGGATGAACCGCGCGACACCGGGAGGCACCCCGTGATCCCTGTTATCCGCCGCCGCACCACCGCTTCTGCTCACCCGCGAGTCCCCCGCCAACCCGTCTCCCATCCATTGCCGGCGCCACGCGGCGCTCCAGCAGTCGCCCTGCTGGGCGTGCTCCTTCTCCTTGCCGGCCTCCCCACCCCCGCCCTCGCGCGCTGTCCCGACAGTAACGTCCTCGAGACCCTCCTCACCAACGTCTGCTGGGGCTGCATCTTTCCCTTCCGCCTCGGGGGCGCCACGCTGATCAGTGATGGCTTCCCCACGGATCCGGCCGCCCCCTCCTCCACCTTCTGCAGCTGCCCCGACCATCCGCTCCCCGGGGTCACCGTGAGCTTCAGCGAGCCCGCGCGCCTGATCGAGGTCGTCCGCGAGCCCTACTGCTTCCCCTCCCTCGGGGGCACCGAGCTCAAACCCAACTCCTACGAGCGGGCCGGGGAGTACATGGAGGCCACGAACGGCGACACCAGCCAAGCCGCCTTCTACCATGTGCACTACATTGGGTTTCCCTTGTGGTCGATCCTTGGGCTCACCGTCAGCATGGTAGGCCAATCCGTGAGCGACCTCACCACGGGCTTCTTCCCGGACCTCTCCAAGTGCTTCGTCTCGGGCGGCTACGACGTCGCCAGCTACAGCCTGCTCTACCTGAGCGAGCTCGACCCCACCTGGGCAGACGACGAACTGGCCGCGCTCCTCAACCCGGAGGCCATCCTGTTCTCCACCCCCGTGGCCCAGGCCATCTGCGCCGCGGACTGCGTGGCCGCGACCGCCGGCTTCCCCCTGGACCCCCTCTTCTGGTGCGATGGCTGCCAGGGCTCCATGTATCCCTTCACCGGCACCGTGGCCGGCCCCGTCGGGGAGGCCAATACGGCCGCCCTGCTCGCCGCACGGGCCCTGGCCAAGCTCAACCGCGGCTACTTCGAGGCGCTCACCTCCACCAGCGCCGCCCTCTGCGGGAAGGTGTATAGCGGCTTCATCCGGAAGTCCCAGTACCGGCTGCAGCTGCTCTACCCCCTGCCAAACACGACAGCCCCGCTCTGCTGTCCGCCCCTCGGACGCAGCGCGCTGCTCTGGGGAAGCGGCAAAGCCTATCCCGTGGACGGTGAGGACTTCTCGTTCCTGGTCTGGCGGCAGCGCGACTGCTGCGCCCGCTGAGGGCGACCGAGACGCGATACACTGTATCGCATTTCTCGGTCCATCACGCACCGCATCCGGAGCGTCAATGCGTTACACACCTCCTCGATGGCGCCCCGCTCACTATCCGCGCGTTCCCCGCATCCTGCTCTTCGGGGTCATCCTCCTCGTGACCCTCGCGGGCACAGGCCAGGCCCAGGGCCCCACGTCCGAGGTCTCTCCGCACCTCTACGTCTTCATCTCCTCCAGCCTCTCCAGCGGTGAACTCGTGGGGCTGGCCCGCGATAGCGCCTCTCTCGACGCCCCCATGCTCCTGCGCGGGCTCGTCGGCTCATCCCTTCAGGAGACCCTGCTCACCCTGAAGGATGTTGTCGCCCAAGGGGCCGGCCTCGAAGTCGATCCGCTGCTCTTCGAATCCTACGGCGTCGAGGCCGTCCCGGCCGTCGTGCTGACCTGCGGCGGCCGCGGGGAGGGGCCCTTCGCCCTCGTCTATGGTCTCTCCCCCTCCCAGGCGCTTCCCATACTCCGAAAGGCCCTTCCGGCATGCTGACGCAGCCGCCCTGCCGCCTCGTCCGGCGCGCGCTCCTCTCCTCCCTCTGCGGCGCCCTCGTCCTCGGCCCCCTCCCCGGGGGGCCGGGCGCCGCGCGCGCGGCGTGGCCCCCGGACTGGAGCTACCTCCAGCATGACCGCGGCTGGTACTTCTACAACGAGGAGTGGCCTCCGCACCCCGCCCCCCACCCCACCGAACCTCCGGACGCACCTGAGACGCCCGAGCCTCCTCCCTGGATCGAGCCACTGCATCCGGAGGACGCGGCCCCCACGCCCATGGCCGACATTCCCACCGAAGGACCCGCGCTCGAACAGTGGCTCGCCGAGCTCCCGGATACCCAGCTCGCTCGTCTCGTCCCCGAGGCGCCTGCCTCGGCCCTCCGCGCCTGGATTCCGGTGCTCATGGATCAGGCCCTCACCACGCTGGATCGGGTCAGCGTCCGGAAGTACCTCCTCGTCCAGCAGGAATCCATGCGCCGCTCGGAGACGTTCTCCCGCATCTGGCAGGAAGTGATCTGGACGGACGCCGGCTTCGACCGGCCGGACGCGATGCCCCTCGGCGACCTCGCGCACAGCGTCTACGACCAGGAGCGGGGCGCCCGCGAGCGCCAGGGGCTCGCCGCGCTGCGTGACAGCGTGAGTCTCCTGCTCGTGGTCCAACCCACCTGCCGCACCTGCGAGGTCGCCTGGAAGATCCTCAAGGACTGGGGGGCCCAGTACCAGTTCACAGTGCGCCCGATCGCCGCCTCCCTCCTCACGCTCGCCGACGGCACGGCCGTCCTCCCCTACCCCCAGATCGTCGACGCGCTTCAGGTGACCGAGTTTCCCAGCCTCTACCTCATCCAGCCCAGGAGCCGCTACCTCACGCGCCTCGGCACGGGCATCCTGACCGAGCAGGACCTGGCGACCCGCATCCTGCGCTTGATCCCCGAGGCCAATCCGGAAGGAGCCCTGACCCATGTCACCACGCTTTCCACAGCCGAGACGCCTCAGCCAAATCCGTGAAGGGGCCGCACGACCTGTCCTCGGTCTCGCCTGCCTCGCCCTCCTGCTCGCCGGCTGCGCGAGTGGCCCGTCCCCGAGCGAGCTCCAGGCCCGTGCTGCCTTAGCCGCCTGCCCGCTACAGGCCACGAGCCTTCAGCCCCTCCCCTCCGTTGCGCCTCCGGCCCCCCCGCCACTGCCTGCCGAGGAGCCCGCAGTGACGCGCCCATGGATGGAGGAGCAGCTCCGGAAGTTCGATGATCGGTACGCGGGGGCCGCCGCCGACATCCGGGCGGTCTTCGAGCAGGCCGTGGCGTCCCTGAAGTCCACCGTCAGCCCGGCGGACCTCACACCCCTCACGGCCGCCACCGGCAAGGTGGACAGCGACCTCACCAGCCTCGCGGCCCGCACCGAATCCCTCGTGAGCGGCCTCCAGGCGCGCCTGAAGGCCCTGGAGCAGGCGCTGGCCGAGGCGACCAAGCCGCCGACGGTCGGGTCAAGCGTCGCCAGCGACCCCGACACCCAGACATTCCTGGACGCGCTCAAGGCCCTGCAGGGGAGTCCCCGCCAGACCCTTCCCCTCCGCGCCTGGCTCGAGGACCACCCGAAGCATTCCAAGGCGCCCGAGGCGCTCTTGCAACTCGCCATGGGATTTCTCGACGGCGGGTATCCCACGGCCGCGCACTTTTATTTCTCCCGGCTGACCGAGCGCTATCCCACGAGTCCCCAGGCCGCCGAGGCCAAGGCCCTCGGTGCGCTGCCCAAGCCGCCGCCCCCACATCGGAAGCCTCCACGGAAACCGGTCGCCCCGTCCGCGACGGCACCGGGCGGGAAGCCGGAGGGCGATCCCACGCCGCTCGGTGCGGCCGGAGCGACCCACACTACTCCCTCGGTCCCCGCGGCCGCACCCGCGTCGCCCGCCGCCCCCCAGGCCCCTGCCACCAAGGAGAAGGCGCCGGGATCGGTTCCGGCATCATCGCAGGGCCCCGCCCCCGCGAAGACCACCTCCTCCACACCGGCCCTCCCCGCAGGCGCTCCCACAGATCACGTCAGCCCGAGCGGACTCCTGCCGCACCCGAACACCACGCCTCCCGTGTCCGCCGCGACCGCTCCCCCCATCCCCCCCTTGGCGGATCCGGCCGCCAAGCAGCTCAAGGAGTCCCCATGAGCTGCCCTCCCCTGTGGTCCTCCGCCGCGTCGGGTGGGCTCCGGCGCACCCTCCTCCCCTTTGCCCTGGTCCTCGCCGCCCTGGCGCCCTCGGCCGCCAGGGCGGCCGAGGGCTGCCTCGAGCGCGCCGCCGCCTGGGCCCAGGTCCACCCCACGCTCCTGCGGGCTATTGCCTGGGTCGAGAGCCGCGGGAATCCCACCGCGCTCAGCTGGAACGCGAACGGGAGCTACGACGCCGGCCTCATGCAGATCAACAGCTGGTGGTTCCACCACGGCCTGGCGTCCCTCTGGTCGCGGCTCGAAGAGCCGTGCGTGAATGTCGCCGCGGGGAGCTGGGTCATGAAGCAGTGCCGAGAGGAGTACGGCTACACCTGGCAGGCCGTCGGCTGCTACCACGCCGGCTCGGGCTGGCCCACGTCCCGGTCGCGGCGCCCGGCGGCCCTCCGCTACATCCGCCGGGTCCAGGACGTCATCCTGCGGGCCGAATCCGGCACGAGCGACACGTTTCTGCGCTTGCCCGCACCCGATCGAGAGGGGAGAGTGCCCCCGTCGGGCACGCCTGTTCCCTGAGCCCTTCGCGTCTCTGCCCGATCCTCACCCGCCAGATTCCCCCGTGCGTTTCAATGCCACCCGCCCGCCGCTTCCCCGCGGCGCGTTCGTGTTGCAGGCCATCTGTCGCCAGACCGCGAGACGGGATTCGCGGGCGGCCAGAGGCTGGGAAATGGTGGGTTCCCGGAAAGGAGCGGTTCCGATGGCTCCCTCAACTCGACCTCGCACACTCCTTCGGCCTCGGAGGCCCGCCCGCGGCTCGGCCTGGCGTGCCCCGGTGGCCATCCTTGCGCTTCTGGTTGGGCTGCTCCTCGGGAGTGCTCCGCCCGCATGGGCCCAGGTGACCCTCACGGCGTCCTCCTCGCTCATCAACTTCTCGACGGGGGTCATGAACCCATGGCCCGGCCTCTCCACCTCCGGAACGCACGTGTTCGTCCTCACCGGGATGATGTTCGATACGGTGATCGCCGGGAGTGCCCAGGACACTGGGCTGGCCTGTCAGAAGCAGCTCATGGCCGGCGTCCCGTGTTCCTATGTCGTGATCAAGTACCGGTCCAGCTGGACGGCCACGCCGGTCTACAGGGCCGCGAAGTGGCTGTACACCTATAACGGGACCACGTACGGCAGCCTGGACTCCCCGACCCAGATCACCGTGTCCGTGAACGACGCGTACCTCACGCAGCCGGGAGTGCTCGATCTCTACGTGATGGATGCCCTCACCGGGACCACCCAGGGCATCGCCTCCGTCCCCATCGTCAACCCTGTTCCGGTGCTGGATCCCACCACACCGCTCAGCGTGCCCACATACCGGGCCGGGCAGTCCTCCGCATACTCCGGCTACGTCAATGGCACCGGCCTGACCGGCAACTCCGTGGTCCTCTGGAATGGGGCGACGGGAATTGCCACCACGACCTGGACCACGCAGGCCGCCGTCGGCTGCACCCTCCCCTGCCTCGGCATCACCGTCCCCTCCAGCTACGTGGCAAACCCCGGGACCGTCACGATCACCGTCTACAACGCCGACCCCCTGGGCAGCGGCGGCGGCGGGACGAGTAACCCCGCAACGCTGACCCTCACCAATCCGCTTCCGAGCGTCGTGTCCCTCACGCCGACCTACGTGGGAAAGGGGTCCACGGACCTGCAACTGCAACTGAACGGCACCAACTTCGTGAGCGGAGCGACGGTCCAGTTCGACGGCACGACGTACACCCCGAGCGCCGTGACGCCGACGACGATGCTGGTCACGATCCCGCAGGCGCAGTTCGCGACGCCCCGCTCGCTCCTCGTGGGTGTCACCAACCCAACCCCCGGGGGCGGGCCGGGGGCTGCCGTGGCCTTCAACGTGGTCGACATCGTTCCCACGGTCACCACCCTGAGTCCCCTCAGCGCGCTCGTCGGCGGCGCCGGCTTCACGCTCACGGTGAACGGGTCCAGCTTCGACCAGGCGACGGCGACGGTCACCTGGGGAGGAACGCCCCTCGTCACGCAGTGGGTCAGCCTCTCGCAGGTGAAGGCCACGGTCCCCGCCGGGACCCTCGGCGCCGCCGGCACCGTCCCGATCGGGGTGCAGAACACCCTCAGTAGTGTGACCTACAAGTCGAACACCGTATCCTTCAGCGTCCAGAATCCGGCCCCGACCATCACCAGTCTCACCCCCTCCTCGCTCGGCGCCGGGAGCAGTGCCCAGTGGGTGACCATGACCGGCACGAATTTCGTGAATGGGGCAAGCGTCACCTGGGGAGCGGTGACCAAGGTGGGATCCACCGTCAGCGTCGTCAGCCCGACCGCGCTCTCCGTCTCCCTCACGGCACAGGACCTGGCCACCGCGGGGACTGTTGCGGTCTCGGTCACGAATCCGTCGCCCGGCGGGGGCACCTCCCCACCGGCCACGTTCTCGATCACGAACGCCGTTCCGACCCTCACGAGTCTCTCGCCTGCTTCCGCGCTGGCCGGCAGCCAGGCCATCTCGCTGACGGTCTCCGGGACAGGGTTCGTCTCCGGCTCGCAGATCCTCTGGGCGGGATCCGCGCTGCCCACCACCGTCACGAACGCCTCGACCTTGACGGCGACGATCCCGACCAGCAGCCTCACCACCGCCTCCAACGTTTCCGTGACCGTGACCACCCCGGCCCCGGGTGGCGGGACCTCGAACGCGCTCAGCTTCCAGATCCTCCCGCCCGTGACCATCCAGACCGGGGCCCTGCAGCCCGCCGGGAATGCGGTGGAAGTCCAGGTCTCCTGGAACGGCACCCCGACCAGCGGCAGCGTCACCTGCGGGCAGGGCACCGTCCTCGCCATGCTCCCGGGCACCTGCACCTACACGGCGGCGGGGACCTACACCCTGAGCGGGTCCTTCGTGCTCAACGGGACGAATTTCACCGCCCCCGCCGTCCAGCTCGTCGTCCCCGCTCTCACGCCGGCGCTCGGCGCGTTCGTCCCGACGGTGAACAGCCAGGCGGCGACCGGCACGGTCCAGGTCTACAACCTGCCGGCGCAGCTCGCGGTTCCCCTGGCGTTCAGCGTCCCGAGCGGCGTCGGGATCCTGGACACTCTGGATCTCTCCCGCTCGCGCGTGGTCATCAGCCTGAGCGGCCAACAACCCCAGAGCTGGCCGCTCCAGGCAGTCACCGCCGACAACCTGACCTATGCCCTGAAGAACAGTAGCGGTGGGACCACCGAGCCCCTGGCCGCCGGCGGCACCTACACCGTCACCCTAAACGGGCACCTGGCCACCTCGGGGCAGCCCGTCACCGCCTCCGCGACCTTCACAGTCAACGCCAACCCGGTCGCCCTCTCCGTGGGGACGCCCACCGGCCAAGGGATCGTCACCGTCAGCGTGAGCTGGCCGAGCGGCTTTCCCGGGACCGCCCTCTCCGTCACTTGCGGAACCCCCGGCACCCCGCAAACCTTCGCCGGGCCCAGCGGGGCCTGCCTGTACACGACGGGCGGCACGTTCCCCATCACCGGGACCTTCACGGACCCGACGGGCGACGCCGGGCTCCAGACGAGTCCCGCGTCCGTCATCATCCCCTGGCGGTCCCTGCAGGCGGCGCCCCTCGTCCCCCAGATCAACGGCGCGTCGCAGACCCAGCTCTACAGCCTGCCCGCGACCCTCACCGTCCCGCTGGCGCTCTCCCTCGCCGACGGGGACGGGATCTTCGATCCCCTCGATGTCGCCAACGCTAAGCTAGTCATCGCCCAGACGGGCCAGCCCACGCGCTACGCCAGCTTCACCCCGGGGACCGACCCCCTGCACTTCACGGCCACGGCCACGCTCCAGACGGCCGGGACCTACACGCTGAGCCTCACTGCCCAGACGCTGAACGGGAAACTCCCCATCGCCGCGACGCCGGTCGCCGTCACCCTCACCCTGACGACCGTGCAGCTCCAGCTGGACCCGGAGGCCTGGGACAGCGCGCAGCAAGCCGTGACCGTCCTGGTGCACTGGCCCACCCTCACGCCCGCCATCGGCAACCCCCAAACGGATTGCGGGACCAGCCCCGCCCAGAAGCTCGCCGGCTCCACCGTGCAGTGCGTCTTCACCAAGCCCGGCACGTTCACGGTGAGCGGCACCTTCACCGACCCGTACGGGAATCCCAATATCCCCACCAGCACGACATCGGTCTCGGTGGCCAGCATCCCCGTGCAGCTCGACCCCGCGCACCCCTTTGCGCCGGTGGTCGACGGCACCCCGGTGACGGCTCCCCTGACGGTCTACAGCAGCCCACTCCCGGTCACCTTCCCGGTGCGCCTTGTCCCGACGAGCCCCGTCGGGTTCGCCGACACCCTGGATCTCACTGCATCCAGCATCCAGGTCACGAAAGATGGCCTGGCCCTCCCGCCCCTGAGCCTCACCCAGCAGGACCGCCTGACCTTCCAGGCCAAGACGTCACTCACGGCGAGCGGGGCCTACACCTTCACGCTCCTGGCCAAGACCACGAGCGGGCAGCTCCTCGCTGCCACCGCCAGCCTCGCGCTCAGCATTCCCCCGCTGACCCTGACCCTCGATCCCCCGGTCCAGCAGGTGCTGAATACCCGCGTGGCCGTCGGGGTCCACTGGCCCGGCGCCCCGGTGACCAACCAGACCGTCACCTGCGGCCCCGGGGGGCCGACCTTCACCGGAACAGACGGGGTCTGCGTGTACACTAAGCCAGGAACCTATACCGTCACGGGCACCTTCACCGACACCCGGAACGTGCCCAGCGTCGCAACCGCTCCGGCGACGACGACCATTTCCGCCCTGGTGCCGACCGCCACCCCGCTCGCCCCCACGGTGAACGGACAGCCCGCCACCACGGTTCAGCTCTACAGCTTTCCGGCGGCGGCGGATGTTCCCGTGGTGCTGACAGTGGCCAACGGGGTCGGGATCCTCGACGAGCTCGACCTCGCTGCCTCCACGGTGCAGATGGCGCGAAACGGCGGGACGCCGACCCCGCTGCCGACCCTGGCGCGGACCGACGGGCTCCACTACGACGCCTCCGACGCCCTCACCCAGTCCGGCACCTATACCTTCCGCCTGCAGGGTGTGACCCTCACGGGCAAGACGGTGGCCACCGACTCGACCCCGCTCGTCCTGGCCCTGACGCCCCTCATGCTCATCGCGGGGGACCAGATCCCGCAGGGCCCGGCCGTCGCCGTGCCCATCAGCTGGCCGGATCACCCCGTCGTCACCGACATGGTCACCGACTGCGGGACCTCCGTCCCCCAGCACTTTTCCGGCGCGAGCGGGACCTGCGTGTACACGAAGGCCGGAGCCTTCACGGTCACCGGGAAGTTCACGGATCCCACCGGGACGCCCAACGCCTCCACGGCCCCCCTCGCGGTGAGCATCCAGACCCTGGCCCTCGCCCAGGCGACCCTCGTCCCGATGGTTGGCGGCCAACCGCTCGCCGCGGCGCCCATCTATGGGCTCCCCATCTCGGTGACCTTGCCGCTCACCCTCACCGCCGCGCCCGGCGTCGGCATCACGGATACCCTCAACCTGAGCACCTCGAAGATCACCGTGATGAAGGACGGGGCCTCGCTCGCACGCCTGCTCCTCACCAGCACCGACGCGCTGGACTACACGGCCACCCTCTCCGTGAGGGCCACCGGGACCTACACGTTCGTCCTGGACGGCCACACGAACGCGGGCGCCACGGTGAGCACGACCGTAACCGTGCCCGTCGCCCTCAACACGGTCACCCTCCAGGCGGATGCGCCCGTCCAGGACGGCCCGAACGTCTCGGTGACGGTTCACTGGCCGGCCGGCGCCCCCGCGGGGAACGTCAGCGTGAAGTGCGGCACCCCGGGCGCCCTGCCGATCCCCGGCGTGGCCCCCGTCTGCACATACTCTCGTGCGGGCAGCTACCAGGTCAGCGGCAGCTTCACCGATCCCACGACCAACAAGAGCGTCAGCGCCACGCCCCTCCCCATCACCGTGGCCTCGCTCCCCCCCGTCGGGACCCAGATCGCCCTGACGCTGAACGGCCAGTCCACGGCCATCGGGGTCGTCTCGACCACCCTGCCGGCCGTGCTGAACGCCACGATCAGCCTTGCGCCGTCCCCGGCGGTCGGGATCCTCGATCCGGTCTTCAAACAAACCGCCACCCTCACCCTCACTCGGCCCCAGGCATCCCCCCTCGTGTTCCCCATGGCCCTCTCGGACGATGGATCCACGCTGACCGCACAGCAACTCCTCAACGCCACAGGCGACTACCACGTGGCCTTCGCCGCGCGGACCCTCGGCAACGCCCCGCTCACCGGCGCCACAGATTTCAGCCTCTCCGGGGCCCCCATCACGCTTCAGCTCGGCAGTCCCACCCAGGTCGACCCCCAACACGTGGCCGTCCCGGTGAGCTTCCCCGACACGCTCCTCGGCTCGAAGTTCCTCGTCGACTGCGGGTCGCACCTCTCCCAGGTCCTGTCCGGCCAGGCGGTCACCTGCACCTACACCCAGCCCGGCACCTACCAGGTTCTCGGCTACTTCATGCCGCAGGGAACCACCACCCGGGCGCAGACCGAGTCGGCGGCCGTCACCATCCCGGCCATCCCTCCTCCCTACCTGAACGTGAACGTCACCGTCTTGAGCGGCGGCCAACAGAGCGAGGAGGACGGCAGCACGCCCGATGCCCGCAGCTACCACCTGGCTCCCACGAGCTACCCCGTGGACCTGAAGGTCGTTGTCAACCAGCCGGCCCTCCAGGACCCTACCGTGGTCGGCCTTCCGGCCCTGTTCGATCCCGCCGCCGGCGGCAAGTTGACCCTCACCCTCCTGGCCGGAGGCGACGGGCAACCGCTCGCCACGCCTCCCTCGACGACCCTCGGGGTGCCCTTTGACGACGCGTCCCAGGCCTTCAAGCTGCAGACCACCCTCCGAGGGTTTGCCCTGAACGGCGGGACCCCTCACCTGGCCGGGACCTATCGCCTGACCTTTACTGCAAAGCTCGCTGATGGCACCCCACTCAGCCAGAGTGCCATGCTCCGCGTGGATGAGCCGGCCCTGCAGGCCCAGGGACTCCTCTACGGGGTGATCGGCCCCTACACCCCCTCCACCTACAACTATCGGGTGACCGTGCTCCAGCTTCCCGTGACCCACGACCGGATCAGCACCAACTGGACCGCCACGAGCCTGGACGATCCCAGCGCCCCCCCGGTGAAATCCACCAGCGGCTCGACAAACTTCACGGTCACCTTCGCGACGGCGGGCCACTACCGCGTGACCCTGTCGGTCACCGGCACCGTGAGCGGCTCTTACACCTGGTCCGATGACGTCACGGTCCTCGACCCCCCGGCCGGTGCGCCGTACATCACCATCAGTTCCGGCGGCGCCCAGCGCCCCCCCGTCCAGTACCTCCTGCGGACCGTCGTGCCCGCGGGCGTCATTCCGGACGGGGACCGCATCACCACGACCACCTTCGCCATGGACGGGGTGCAGATCAGTCACCCCTGGAACCGCGTGACGGTCACCACCCCCGGCCAGCACACGATCGCGGGGACGATCAACACTGCCGGTGGGCTGCAGCTCACCGCCGCCCAGCTCATCAACGTGCTGCCCAATATGGTGCCCCAGGGGATCCCCATCAACGGCAACTCTATCGACTGCAGCAAGACCCTGATCGCCGCCGGCAGCGCCACCCTCCGCTGCCTCGCAAGTGGCGTGGACCCGGACGGTCGCATCGTGATACGCCACTGGGTCGTGCCGGAGCTGAAGATCGACCAGAACGGCGGCTGGTCCCTGAAGGTGCCTGTCACGAACCCGCCGCCCACGGCGACCGTGCACCTCTACATCACGGATGACTCCGGGGCCACGGTGGATCTCGGCCCCGTCCCGGTCACCCTCCAACCCAGCCCATCTGGGAGTTGACGGGGCCCGGCCTGTACGTCCGGAAAGCCCCGAAAGCCCCCAGGCGAGCTTAGAGGGATCGGAACCCTGAGACCCCCGATCCCGCCCTGGGATCGCGGGTCTCCTCTACCCCGGGACACCCTCGCGGCTTACCGCAAGAGCCCCTGCACCCGACGCACCCACCCCATGACCGCATTCTCCCCTGCTCCCCCCTCACTCTTTTCGAAAAGAAACGCGCCCCGTGCACAAACGGGTCCTATCGCGCCGCCGGCAATTTGGTACAAGGGACGCGGCACACGACGGATCGCGCTCGCCGCGAGTGCCGACCTCCTCACCCCTCGCCCGCTGCTCCCCGGGCCGTTTCGCGAGCACCCGCAGTGTTTCGTTCGCCTGGTCCACGCAGCACAGGAGGCACACTCGTGACCACTCGCTCAGCACTCCGCTTACGCGCACCGGCTCTCACCCTCGGGCTGCTTGCCGTCGTGCTCCTCCTCCCCGCGCTCGCGGGTGCGGCCAGCCTCGAGGAGACCGCCCAGCGGCTCTTCCCCCAGTCCAAGGTGGATGCGGTGGAACCCACGCCGATCCCGAACCTCTACGAGGTCCGGTCCGGGAAGAGCCTCGTCTACATGGACGGCACCGGCCGCTACGTCTTCGTCGGGGAGCTCTACGATTTCACCACTCGCACGAACCTCACCGCCCAGAGGCTCCTCGCCCGCACCGCGGTGAACTTTCAGGACCTGCCGTTTGCCCAGGCCATCCACCTCGGATCCGCCCAGGCGACGAAGCGCCTGGCGCTGTTCGACGATGTCGACTGTCCCTTCTGCCGCAAGTTCCACGCGGAGGTCCTGCCCCGCTTGCTGCGCGACGGCGTCGGCGTCGACGTGTTCTTGTTCCCGATTGCCCAGCTGCATCCGCAGGCGGAGCAGAAGAGTCAGGCGATTTGGTGCAGCCCCGACCGCGTCGCCGCGCTCAACGCGGCGATGGACGGCACCCTCGAAGTTGAGGCGTCCGCCGCCTGTGGCACGCCCCTGGCCGCCATCGCCGCCCTCGCCAACAAGCTTGGCATCCAGGGGACCCCGACCTTCATCCTCGACACCGGGCTCCGCCTGGATGGGTACCTGGCCTACGACGCGTTCATGGCACGCTGGCAGTCCTCGGGTACGAAGTAGGTTCCCACTCCAACCCCTCTCACAGAAGGAGCATGCCCATGCGTCGCATCCGGTCGTTCCTCCGCTCGCACCGGCACACCCTGCGCCTGGCTGGCCGGGTCCTTGCGTTCGCTGCGGCCTTCGTCCTGGTCCGCACGGCCCTCGCCCACGCAGGCAACGACATCACCTTCGATGACCTGAACACGCTGATCTCGGGCTGGACGAAAGGCTCCCTGGGGAAGGCCCTGGCCCTGATCGCGCTGATCATGGGGATCGGGGTAGCCGCCGCCCGGCAGTCCTTCGGCGCCCTTTTCGGCGGCGTCGGCGTGGCGGCGGCGGCGACCATCGGGCCCGGCGTGATCGACCAGGTGATCAGCGCCCTCTTCTAGCCCACGACCCTGACCGACCACCCGCCGCGTCACCCGTGGTCGCCATCCCTGCCGCGTGGACGGGTCTCGCGATGCCCGGAGTGTGGCAGGCAGGCTCTCGGCATGCTCCGCACCCGCGGGACGCCGCCCCAGGGCCAGGCGGTGGTGTCGTTCCCGGCAGCTCCCGGCGCCACCGGCTCCTCGCGGGCGTGCCTCCCAGCGGGAGCGACTCCTGACGGCCGCGCGCGTGCCGGGTTCTCCATGCTCCACGGGGAAACGTGCCCCGTTCCCAGGAGGGCATTTCGGTGAACCGCTCTGTGCGTCCAGCAGTCCCCTCTCCCCGTGTGCCCTCTGCTTCTCGCGCGCTTCCGGCCGTGCCCGGCCCGTGGTCCTCCGCCAGCGACGGGTCGGGCCGACCGGAAGGGCGTGGGATCCCGCCGCACTGGCCCCTCCGCCTCCCCCATCGGTGCCATGGCGGTCTTGGGCCCGCGCGGCTCCTCGGCGCGCTCCTCGGTCTCCTCGTCCTGATCGTCCTCTGGGCGCCCCCCGCTCGCGCGGGCATGGACGCCGGCATCGACGCCTTCCTGCGGGACTGGGAGGCGCAGATGTCCTCGTCCCCCGCTGGGTTCTTCGAGGGGCAATCGCGCGGCTTCGTTTCGGGCGGGAGCTTCCAGATGCGCTTCCCGAACCGCAACCCCACGCCCTTCACGATCAGCATGCCCAGCCTCTCCGCGGGCTGCGGGGGGATCTCGCTCATGGGCGGGGGCTTCAGCTTCATCAACATGGAGGCCTTCACCCAGTACCTGCAGTCCATCGCGCAGAACGCCATGGGGATGGCCTTCAACATGGCCCTCACCACGCTCTGCCCGCAGTGCGCCACCGTCCTCTCCAAGCTCGAGCAGGTGGCCCGGGACGTGGCCGGCAACCTGAAGAGCTCGTGCCAGATGACCCGCAACCTCTTCCAGGCCGCCGGGCTGACGCCCGACAAGTTCGCCCAGACCGCCTTCGAGAACTGCAAGCAGATCAACGAGAGCCTGGGGGCCGTCGCCGACTGGTGGGGCGGGGATTCGGTCTGCCGGGATCCAAGCGCCGCCCAGCAGGCCGATCAGCGGGAGGAGCAGCGCTGGCGGGCGGCCGGCTCCAACCCCTTCGACCCGCCGAAGTCCACCAGCCTCAACATCTTCTGGTCCGGCTACTCACGCATCCAGGGGAACCTCCCCGAATACACCCAGGCCTTCGGCGAGCAACTCATGTCCCTCTTCGGCACGGTGGTCACCAACCTCGATACCGGCGGCCCGACGCCCTACGTCAGCACGCTCTCCGTCCTCGACCTGATCGATGGCTATGACGCCAAGCAGAGCTACGCCTGTGACACGGGTGATCTCTGCCTGAACCCGCAGACCACCCTGCCGCCCGCGTATGTCGGGCTGGCCACCACCATCCGCAGCCAGCTCGTGACCTACAAGGCCGCCCTGGCCAACCGACAGCGCACCGCCCTCAGCCAGTACCTCACGAGCGACGTGATGGGGATCCCCCTGGTCCGCCTCATGGTGACGAGCACCAACGTCCCCGGCGCCAGCGACATGATCATCAACTTGGTCAGCCGCTATGTCGCGATCCAGCTCCTCCGGGTCTACACCCGGCAGATCGGCGATGCGATCTTCGCCGAGACGCAACGGGTGAAGCACAGCGGCGAGCTGGAGACCTTCAACAAGATGTTCGAGATGAACCGGAAGGCGATGGACCAGGAGTTCGATCTGGCCGAGGGGCAACTCCTCAAGGGGCTGCGCGTCATGCAGGAGCTTACCACCCTGACGAATGCCAACGCGGGGAGCAGCAGCAGCATGTTTGCCCGGCACGCGAGTTTCTCGGGGCAGCTCCTGCGGAACGCCTCGCCGATGGGGCACTGATGTCGAGGGAACGTGTTTCCTGCCGCCGCCTCGTCTGTGCCGGCCTCGTCGCGGGACTGCTCCTCACCATGGCGGCCCCGGCGAACGCCAGCACCATCTGGGAGATCTACACCTACGGGAACGGGGAGCTCCTCACCTCGGCCTTTCAGGGGATTGCCCTCTTCGCGAGCAACGGGCTCCAGTCGGCCCTGAAGATGGCCGCCCTGGTGGCCCTCCTGGCCGCCCTCTTCGCGAGCATCCCCGCGGTCCTCGGCGGGCAGCAGGCCCTCCTGGCCGTTCCCTACACCGCGCTCACCGCGGGCATCGTGGGGATCCTCTGCAGCCCCAGTTTCCGCGTGCAGGTGGCCATCATCGACCGGGTGGCCCTCAGCCAGACCGTCGTGGACGGCGTCCCCTTGCCCATTGCCGCGATCGGGTACATCAGCAGTGCGTTCGGCGAGCGCCTGGCCGAGAAGGTGGAGGAGGCGATCTACCCGGTGGACTACTACGGCAAGTTCACCGAATCGGGGCTCGGCTGGGGCCCGCGTGTGGTCCAGACCACGCTGGGCGTGAACCTGCTCGACCTCAGCCTGGCCACGGACCTCGACGCCTACATCCGGCTCTGCGTGATCCCCGACGTCCAGGACGGCACCAAGAGCGTGGATCAGATCGTCAAGGCCACCACCGCGGAGGCCATGCTCGGCGGCACGAACCCGGCCATTCCGATCCTCCTGCCCTCCCAGTGCAACGGCGATGGGCTCCCGAGCGGCTGCACCCCCGCCCCGCCCGACCAGCGCTGTCCAGACGCCGTCACGCAGAGCATCCTCCCCCGCCTCGGACAGGCCAGCGTGGATCCCGCCCTCCTCGCCCTCATCGCGCAGCAGATCGGGAAGTCGGACCCGAGCGACGTGCTGCCGTCCATCGAAGAGACCGTCTCGGACATCCTGGGCATCCAGCAGGACGCCGTCGAGCTCCTCAAGCTTCGCTTCGCGGCCAATCAACTCATGCCCTCCATCCAGGCCAATGCAGCCCTGGGCGGCCAGAACGGGATCCTCACCGCCTGGGCCATCAGTGCCGCGGAGGCGCAGCAGACCGCCTCGTGGCTCACCGCCGGGCTCCTCCTGCAGCAGGTCCTCCCGTTCTTCCACGCCACGCTGGAGTTCCTCTTCTACGGCTTCCTGCTCTTCGGCATCCCGCTCATGATCGTCATGCCCCGCATCTTCCCCCAGGTGATGGGCAACGCCCTCTGGCTCCAGCTCTGGCCCCTGGCGTATGTCTTTGCCAACCGGATCCTCTACTCCCAGGCCCTCAAGGCGGGACTGTACAGCACCCAGATGCACTGGGGGATGTCGGTCGCCGCCACCCAGCCCATCACCACCACGTTCAACTATGCGTACGCGGCCTCCGGGTTCCCCGTGGCCGTCGGCGTGCTCCTCCTGGGGGGCATGATCTTCGGCGGGAGCTACGCCATGACCAAGGTGGTCCAGCATGCCCCGTGGCAGGTGGGAGCCGGCATGGGGACCGAGGCGGCCATGGGGAACGTGAGTGCGGGCAACGTGAGCCTGGAGCAAGCCACCCTCGCCCCCCACACCGAGGTCGTGGGCCGCGACGTGCTGGGGAACCCGGCCGCCCTGGAGAGCGTCGGCCCGCGGGCCCACCCGGTCAGCGCCACGTCCACTGGTCCCCTCGGCCGGTCGCTGGCCGTGGGCACTGGCAGCGCGACCGTCCTCGACCTGGAGTCCCCCGACCGCGTCCGCCTGACGCTCTCCGAGCAGGGGGTCGCCGTGCAGGATCCCTACCTCACCTACGAGGTGGCCCAGCAGGAGGCCGTCCGCTCGAGCGCCGCGGCCGGCACGGCACTGAGCAGCGCCACCCGGAGCGAGGCGAGCGCGAGTGCCACGGTCTCGCAGCAGACGGCCGAGGCGTACCAGCGGCTCACGAGCCTGAGCACGAGCACCGGCGACACCCGGGCCTCGGGCCTCGCCCAGGCAGTGCAGCGCAGCTCCTCCCGGAACGTCGAGTACGCCCTCCGGCAGGCCATCGGCGACCAGCAGGTCCACTCCGAGCTGGACGCGCGCGGGGTCACGGGCGATCTGAGCTTTGGGCTCAAGGCCCTCGGGAGCGGCATCGGGGGGAGCCTCCAGGTCCAGGCCAGGGGCTCGGACGGCCGGAGCCACACCTTCGCGCTCACCCAGGATCAGGCGCGAAGCTTCGCCGAGCACTTCGCCCGCAGCACCAGCCGCGATGAGACCTGGCGCCATTCCATGGCGGAGGCGGAGAGCTACCTCCGGAGCCATGGCGACTCCTTCAATCTTGGGGAGAGCGTGAGTGCCGTGCGGAGTGCCGCCACCTCGCGGCAGCAGGCCGAGGAGCTTCGCACCTCGGCCGAGCAGTCCCAGCAGGTCGCGCGGGCCCTCGCGCAGAACCGGGAGGGGGACATGGTCCGGGCCGCCTGGGAGCGGTGGGGCTACGCGGCCCGGTACGGGGATCTCCTGAGCCAGCGCCGGACCGACCTCCACCCGGAGGGCCGGGCCCACGTGGCGGAATTCTTTGCCCGCTACCGGGACACCCTGCTGTCCCCGGATCCCGCCGCGGCGGCCGAGCGAGGTCTGCTGGCCATGGAGGCCAATCGGCAGTTCCCGCAGGACCAGGGGGTGATGATGCGGACCCGGGAGGAGATCGCCACGGAGAAAGCGCAGCTCGAAACCGCGAGCTCCACCCTGACGCGACCCACGAGCGAGGCCCTCCCCTACCAGCTGAAGGAGCAGGAGGCCGCGGAGCCGCCAGGATCTCCCGGTCCCGTGGCGAAGGACGTGGACCAGCACCTCCACCCCGGGGCCAGTGCCGCCGCACCGCACCGCTCTCCCGCCAAGCCCCGGGACGACCACGGCGAAAACCCTGGCGGGTATCCGGTCCCGCCCCTATCCACCATGCAGAGCACGCAGCAGCAGATGCAACGGGACTCCGCGCCCCGCGAGACCGGGACGCTGGCCCGCGATGCGGCCCTGGGGTCGCTCCAGTCGTACAAGAACGCGCTCGTCACGGTGGGGGACACCCACCACGCGACCCCCTTCTGGAAGATCGCGGCCAAGGGCACGGCCGAGTTCATCACGGGCACGGTCACGGGACTCCTCGGCGACAGTTCCAAGAAACCGCCGGAGCGGCCGAAGATCCCCTGACAACTTCTTCTCGATTGCAGGCACCGGAATGCGATACACTGTATCGCATCTCCACGCGGTCCCCTCCGCGCGTCGCGGAGGCTAGACATCACCGCGGGTGAGGCATCGATGCGCTGGATCATCGCAGTCGATCAGAAACGCAATGCCCAGACCGTGGCGTGGTGCCAGACGTTTGCGAAAGGCTACGACTGCTCCTCCGTCGAGTGGATCCGGCTCGACACCGGTCGGCATCTTCCCGGACGTCGGCCGCCTCAGGGTGTCTATGGCCGCTGCTACTACCCCTCCCGTGACAGGCGCACCTTCCGGGTGTCTTGCCAGGTCCCCGGCCCCTTCCCCCACCGGCTGATCTCGAAGCGGCAGCCCCTGTACGAGGGCCGAGACCCGGCTTGGCTCAGCATCCCGAGGGGCTGGGAATCCAACGGCGTCGGCGAGGCGGTCCGGCCCGATGGAACCGTCGTCCGCTGGAACAGCGTCTTCGCGTACACCCGGCTCGCCACCCAAGCCGAGGGGATCATCTGGATCTTCGGGCACGAGATGTTCCACTTCCTCCGCCGCTCGCGCCAGATTCCGGGACGGAACGGAGAGTGGCAGGCGGATATCTTCGGGGACGCGCTCCTGCAGGCCTACCGCGAGGGGTTGTCCCCCTCGGAAACATGGTCCTAGCCCGCCAGCATTGATCCAGGCAGTCAAGACCACAGACAAGAGCGGCTACCTCCACCCGGCGTTGTGAGGATGGGGGTAGCCGCTCAGTTTCACATCAGAAAAGGCAGACTCTCGACCGGAAAGGCAACCTACTTCTTGCCGCCGAGCACCGCGTCCTTCATGACCTTGGCGACCCGGAAGCGGACGACACGCCGAGCAGGGATCTTGATGGCCTCGCCAGTCTGGGGATTCCGGCCCATGCGGGCTTTCCGGTTGACCAGGACCAGCTTGCCCAGCCCCGGAATGGTGAAGCCGTTCTTGGCTTCCTTGGCCGCCAGCCTGGCCTGCTCGTCCAGGAAGGCAGCCGCCGTCTTGCGGGGAATGGCCAACTTCTCCGCGT
>Ga0182021_10001793_pt1 | contig 24949 bp, 19 predicted proteins | sample 612E3MmetaG_FD_120493 | JGI IMG/M metagenome (GOLD analysis project Ga0182021, IMG submission 120493) | Permafrost microbial communities from Stordalen Mire, Sweden - 612E3M metaG (Illumina Assembly) | ecosystem: Environmental > Terrestrial > Soil > Wetlands > Permafrost | place: Sweden... | reverse complement strand
TACCGGCAGCAACCATATTATAACTTATTACGGCTATTGGAATAATTTCCGTTCCCATAACCAGCTTGGTATAAAATTAAAATTAAAACAACTGAGGTTTCCGTCCAATGCTTCAATCACTTTGCCTGTTACAATAATTAATCCATATAATCACCCTGTGCAATTCAGGGAGAATAAATTCATGGACTCCTGGCTGGTCTGTAATATTCACTATAAGGATAAATTTGTGGCTGAAATGGTACCCTCAACTGATATTACCCGGATGATCATCACCGGAGCCACAAAAGATACGAGTATTCGTTTCCTCACACCTTCAGTACCGGGGAAATATTATTTTTGTGTTTCTGTTTCAACTGGATGGGTACCTCCACCCAGGAATATGAATTATCAAATGATGGAAATTTACTGATGAGGACTATCGACTGGTATATAATCCGGAAGTTCCTTGGGACTTTCTTCTTTACGTTGATGCTTCTGATTTTTATCGTAGTAATTTTTGACATATCGGAAAAAATAGACGATTTCCTTCGCAGCAATGCACCAATAAGCGCCATCATTTTCGATTACTACTTTAATTTTATTCCTTATTTCATTAATCTTTTCAGTTATCTGCTGACGTTTATCGCGGTGATCTTTTTCACCTCACGGATGGCCGGGAATTCAGAAATAATCGCTATCCTGGCCAGCGGTATCAGTTTCAGGAGATTGCTTTTCCCATATATCCTCTCTGCCATTATTCTTGGCTTGATTTCCTTTCTCCTTGCCAATTTCATTATTCCGTTCACCAACCAGAAAATGTTCAATTTTGAAAAAAAGTACATCCATGATCCGAAAGAGTTTAATGATATGAATATTCACCGGCAGATCAGTCCGGGAACTTTTATCTACCTTGAAAACTTTAATACCCACACCGATAACGGGTGGAAATTCTCAATAGAAAGATTTGAGAACAATGAACTGGTGTTTAAACTTAAGGCCGAGCGGCTTGACTGGGACAGTGTACGTCAGCATTGGATCATATCGAATTATTATGAACGGAAAATAAAAGGGGACAAAGAAAGTATTCTTAAGGGAACTAAACTGGATACCTTGTTGCCCCTGGTCCCGGCCGATTTTACTGAGGATGTTGAAGAAGTGAAGATCATGAATTATTTTGTGCTGAATCAGCATATAAGGAAAAAAGAGCTGAGAGGCGATCCCGACGTTATGAAATTTAAAGTCAAGGGATACAGCAGGATCTCCGATCCTTTTGCCACGCTAATTCTGACACTGATAGCGGTCGCTGTTTCTTCCCGCAAGGTCCGGGGTGGAATAGGATATCACCTTGGATTTGGCCTTGCCCTGACTTTCCTCTATATCCTTTTTATGCAAATATCCACAGTATTTGCCACGTTCGGTAATCTTCCCCCCCTTATTGCAGTTTGGATCCCAAACATGCTTTTTGGGATCATAGCGGGTATTCTTTTATGGCTGGCGCCAAAGTAAGTGGTGAAATCGTCAGTTGTGACTCTGTGACTCTGTCACTTTGTGCCTTCAAAATCCGTCGAATAAACAATTTCAAAGCTGTGAGGACATCCAGACGAAACAGCCGGGAAAAAGGCCTTCCAGCCGGGGGGCTTGCCTGAACAAACCATAAACAGCCGAGCCACTGCCGCTCATCGAAGAATAAACGGCATTATTTTCGTAAAGAATCTCTTTAATACGCCGTATAAGCGGGTACTTTTTGCAAATGATCTCCTCGAAATCATTGATCAACAATTCCTTCCATCTGCTGACAGGTTGTCTGATGATCTCTTCAACGGATGTTGCAGGTTCGGCAGGGTGAACCATGGAATAGGCTTCAGCAGTATTTATGTATACAGGCGGGACGACGATCATCAGGAAAAACCCTTGGAGGTTGACGGCAACTTCAGCCAAAACATCTCCCCTTCCCTTTGCAACAACCGGTATGTTTTCAATAAAAAAAACACAGTCACTGCCTAAGCTGGAGGCAAAATCTTTCAGTTCATCGGTTTTCAATCCGAGAAGGAACATTTCATTCAGTGCTTTCAGGATAAATGCTCCGTCGGAAGATCCTCCTCCCAATCCGGATCCCACAGGAATGGCCTTGTTAAGATGTACAGTGACCGCTGGTATCCTGAAACGAGACTTCATAAGTTCAAAGGCCTTAATGCAAAGGTTTGAACCAGGATCGCCGGGAATAGGAATCCCGGAGCCGGAAAACCTGAACTGGCCATCCGCCGGGTAATTAATTTCAATTGTATCGCTTAAACCGGCCGGATAAAACACAGATTCGATATCATGAAAACCGTCCTTCCTTTTTCTCACAACTTTGAGCCCCAGATTTATTTTACAGTTCGGTTTCAGGATCATGACATCATTGTGATTTTTCGTCCGGGAAACTGGCCGGCCGGGCAAATGCAGGGTTTGTAACAAAACTGCTGTCGGTCAGGGTCAGTATAAAAGCCTTCAGGTCCGATTTCTGGGACGGAGTAAGCATAACCCCATGATTTGCGATGTGGTGCATCAGAGGGCTTATACTTGGAGACCATACAAGCTTTGAACTGTAAAAGTCAATGACTTCATCCAGGGTGCTGTACCTTCCGTCATGCATATAGGGAGCGGTAAATGCAATGTTTCTGATGGTCGGCGCCACATAAGCCCCTTTGTCCATTTCATCCCCGGTAAAGCCATAACGGTCAAGAGGGTCAGTAAAAACACTGTCCTTCCCATTGTTATAGAACAGGTTTGTGGTAAACAAAGGATTACCCTCCCCGCCGTGACAGTGAAAGCAATCGGCACCCATTTCGGTCATGAACAGGACATATCCGTTACGTTCCTTTGCCGAAAGATCCACTTTCCCGTCAAGATACCTGTCGAATTTTGAATCAGCTGATATCAGGGTACGGACAAATTGAGCAATGGCCCTGCCCATATTTTTCGCAGTGATTATTTTGCTTCCAAATGCTTTTTCAAAAAGTTCAGGATACCCCTTGATATTCTGTATTATTGCTTTTGAACGGTTGGTGTCACCTGCCATCTCGCTGGGGGATTCAATTACCATCCAGACAATATCTTCCAGCTGCCTTGCCACTTTCAACGGGTTTCCTTCAGCCAGGGAGCCATTCCACAGGTAACCGTTGTTCACCCATACTATGTTGATCAGGGGAAGCATAAAGTGAGGCGTGAAGATACCTGTAAGCCCGTAAGGATGCCCGCCGGGAAATCTTGGATTATCCGTTCCGCATACAAAAGAGTGGGACTGAACATGGCAGGTTGAACAGCTCATCAATGAATCCGGATTGTTTCTCCCGGACAGCCTTCCGTCATAAAAAAGGAACCGTCCGAGTTCCACACCCTCTATAGTCATCGGATTATCGGCAGGAATGTTTAATTGCGTAGGGAAATACCTCGGTATTGTAATCATGTACGGCTGCGGTTTATCGGAACTGCTGACCGCCGTGTCCTTTTTACAGGCAGAAATGACTGTGACCAGGAGAATGAATGCTGTCAGGTTCCTGAACGACATTGGCCGGTTTTTGTGTTTTTGTATCAAAGGCCGGGGGAGCTTGGCAGTGGCATTATTTCACTTTGGATTTTAAGGTACTGGATGAACGAATGCTGAAAGCATTTTTTCCGTTCAAACAGGCTGCATGGATTGCATCCTGGTCCTGCATCATCATATCCGGATGCTTTGCGAAATCAAACTCGTTTTCTCCGGTAAACCATTTGTTAACATCCATGCTGATAATCATCAATTTCGTTTCACCCTCACCTAATGAAAACGATGAGGCCGGTATGTTTATGTAAAAGAAGTTCTGAACGTACCCTATTATGGAATCGGTATTTGTGCTTTTACCTTTATAGATCTGCCCTATCCCCAGGTGAAAATCAAAAGGCATGGTCATGTTCATTGAATCTTTTTTCCAGTCAAGGTTTAATTTCATATAATGATAGCCTCCGCCAAGAACATCCGGCCAGCTCATATCCCTTTCAGGAGGATTGGGAAAGCGATTGGAGACATTCTTAACTGCATTTATACCAAAGGTAAAGGTTATCGAATCATAACTTCCCGAAGGGATATTGTCGGTCAAAAACCAATACAGACTTGACGGTATCCTTGCATCAATATAATGTATCCCGTCATTGGCTTTAATTGAAATATTTTCACCGTTTTGACTGTGAAGAACAATATCTGAGATAAAATACTGCAGGTCGGTCACTTTATAATGATCACCTGAAGAGTTCATGTATTTCAATGTGTCCAGGACAAGGGGGGAACCATCGACCGTATTCCCGAAACTGAAAAACAGTCGGGTAGGTTCGGGCGGACCATCCTTTTCAACACCCGATTTTGAACATGAAAAAGCTGAAATTGCTATCCACCCGATACAAAAAAAAACAATTGAATTTGAAAGTATTTTTGTCCTTCTTTTTGAGCGCTTCGGTTTCATTATTCAAGCCTCCAGTTAATTTCCGGTTTATCCATTTGCCTGAGCAATTCATTTGTCCGCGAAAAATGCCTGCAGCCAAAGAACCCACGGTTTGCTGAAAATGGGGAAGGATGGGGTGCTGTAAGAATAAAATGTTTTGACCGGTCAATCATCTGTACTTTGGCTTCTGCAAATTTACCCCATAAAACGAATATCAGGCCCTGTTTATTGGATGAAAGATGCTTTATTGCTTCATTCGTGAAAATTTCCCAGCCCTTATTCTGGTGTGATCCCGCCTGGTTCTCCCTGACTGTAAGTGTTGCATTAAGCAATAACACCCCCTGCTTTGCCCAGTTTGTCAGGTTCCCGCTTCGGGGTATAGGTATACCCAGATCATTCTCAATCTCTTTAAAAATATTCAGGAGAGATGGTGGTTTGGTGACACCGTCCGGTACCGAAAAACAAAGACCATGAGCCTCGCCGTATCCGTGATAGGGATCCTGGCCCAGGATTACAACTTTAACCTGGTCAAATGGAGTCTGGTTAAAGGAATTGAATATCAGAGAGCCGGGTGGGAAAATTCTGTAGCGTCTTTTTTCTTCCAACAGAAAAGACTTAAGCTCAGCCATATATGGTTTTCCGAACTCGTCACTCAGCACTCGTTTCCAACTTTCTTCGAGAACCGGATTAAGTTGTTCCATTGTATGGTAATTTGTTTATAAACTTAGTGAAGTTGATAACTTTAGACAATAATAAGCTGAATTGATGGTTATTTAGATATTAATGACTATATTTGCACCTTAAAATAAATCAGGATCTTACATGAAAAAGATATTATTTTTACTGCTTTCGGTAGTGGTTTTGGGTCTTGTCAGCTCATGTATGTCAAATAAAAGCTGTGCCGCATACGGCGAAAAACAAAGATACCAAATTGAGCGTCGCTGACGCTTGCATGATCCTGAAATTTGAGGCTGTCCCGCAGATCAACAGGACAGCCTTTTTATTTATCCAAAAACCTGCCGAACACATTTCTTTTGTAATTTTGTCCAGCTGCCAGATTCAGAATGAAAAAACCGATAGTCATCGTCTTTATTCTTCTTTTTGCTGAATGCAGTATTTCAGGCCAGGACATAATGCCCCGGGTTTCCGACAGCGTTGCCGATAATGTGTTATTTGAAAGGCAGTGGAGTCTTGGTGCACAGTTAAATTCAAACGGATGGGGTTTGAAATTCCACAAAGGCTATAACCTGACAGCCCTGAAGCAGTTTATGTGGGAGCTGGAATGGTCCACCTATAAATCGGCCAAAGAAGTCAAGATTGTCAATCAAATGTATTCCAATTCGAAGCCGTTTATTTTCGGGAAGCTTAATTATGTTTCATTTCTCAGGGGTGGTGTTGGGTTAAATAAAATACTGAACAGAAAGCCTTACTGGGGAGGTGTGCAGGTAAGCTGGATATTTTACGGTGGATTGAGCGTTGGAATTACAAAACCAGCATATATATATGTGGTCTATCCGACCACCGGTTTTAATTATACACTCAGGGAACAGAAATATTCACCTGATATCAATTCCGATTATATTTATGGAAGGGGGTCATTTCTATCCGGGATACTGGAACTGAATTTTTTTCCGGGGGTATATTCAAAAACAGGATTCGACTTTGAATTTGGGTCAAAGAACAGGATGATATCTTCCCTGGAGGTTGGAGGAATCCTTGATTTCAGTCCAATTCCGATTCCGATAATGGCTTTCAATTCCAAGCAAAGCTTTTTTCTGACAGTATATCTGAGTGCGATGTTCGGTAAGAGATACAACAGGTAGATGATGAAATGGGAATGAATATCGTTCGGCGAAGCTGTAATGAACCCCATTGAAATGAAAAATTTTGTGAATTATTTTGAAAAACGAATATCGAATCAGTTTTTTAAATCACCGGTTTTCGGGAACTCTATTTTGCCACTTGGCTGTTTTGTCTTATTTCTCCATGATTAAAAGTCCTGACTATTCCATCCGGAAGCATCACACATAATCTTCCGTAAGCATCAACCCCACTTATCCGCCCAGTGAATTTGCATTGACCTGCGGTAAATTCCATCTCCTGTCCATATCCATAGAGACAAGCAGTATAATCAGCATCTGTTGAGGCAAATTCTCCCTTTCTCAGCCTGGAATACTCACACACCAGGTTATCGAAGTATCTGTCAAGAACTTCACGGGCATCAAAGTTGATCCCGGTGACCTGCTTTAATGAAACAGGGTCAGGGATCCAGGCCGGAAATCTCTCCTGGTTCAGGTTTATCCCGATACCAATAATGGTGTGTTGAATTGTATTTGACAATATGTTATGTTCAATTAGGATCCCGGCAACTTTGCCGGTTCCTGTATAAATATCGTTGGGCCATTTGATCCGAGTCACGTTATCATTTAAAAGCCTTCTGACAGTATTCACCACTGACAAGGAGACTGCTTTATTCAGCATAAACTGAGATTCAGGAGAAAGGAATGAAGGGTGAAGGATAATGCTGAAAGTAAGGCTCTTGCCCTTTTCTGACAACCATTGATTTTCGCCCTGGCCCTTTCCTGCTTATTGTTCCCTTGCCCAGATCACAGTTCCTTCAGATGGGTTAGAATTTTGAAGTAGCTTCAGGGCACAGGAATTGCTGGAATCAACGCGCTCTACTTCAAGAATATCAAACTTCATTCACCGGAGATATTTGCTGCAAACATAAAGATAAAATCAGAAGTGATATCACTTCCTGCATTTAGGCGGATTAATATTAAAAAGCGGATTAATATTAAAAAATCATGGATAATTACATAAATCATATTCCCATAAATAAATGGGCGGAGGATGATCGTCCCAGGGAAAAAATGGAACTGAAAGGGCGTCATGCTCTCAGTGATGCCGAACTCCTGGCAATCCTGATCGCCACCGGTACCAGGAGTGAATCGGCGGTGGACCTCTCTAAAAGATTATTGCAGAAGGCAGGCAACAATCTTATAGAACTTTCAAAATTCTGCCTCAGTGACCTCTTAAAGGAAAAAGGCATAGGAAGGGCAAAGGCAATGACCATTATGGCGGCACTGGAACTTGGACGGAGAAGGAATGAATCAGGGGCAATATGCCTGGAAAAGATCACCCAAAGCAGGCAGGCTTATGAAATTTTCAGAAGCCTGATGGGCGAGATTCAATATGAACAATTCTGGATGCTTCTGCTGAACCGGGGGAACCGCCTGATACGTAAGATCCCAATCAGTGAAGGTGGAATTTCAGGAACTGTTGTCGATCCTAAAAAGATATTTAACATTGTCCTGGAATTTCATGCTTCTTCAATTATCGTAGGCCACAACCATCCCTCCGGGAACCTTGAACCCAGCGAAGCCGACACCAGGCTGACCAAAAAAATCCGTGATGCCGGAACACTTCTTGATGTTGCGCTGCTTGACCATATCATTGTCGGCGACGACAGCTATTACAGTTTTGCTGACCAGGGAGGGATATAAAGGAGTGATGAGTGATGAGCCACGAATAATGAGTGAATAGCGATTGGCGATTAGTGAAGAGTTGACAGCGGCATGGGAATTCGACTTGAAGCTGAAGGAGAATTTAAACGGTTTCAGAGGGATTCATTGAGTGTTTCGAAAGTATATCCTTCCGAAAGGGCGAATTCAATAAATTTCGGTAGTGCTGATAGCAGATTCCGGCCTGCCTTCACAGAATCGTGAAAGACAATGATCGAACCGGGAGAGAGGTTCTCCTTTGCATTCCTGAGGCATTGCTCAGTGCCAACTGCATGATGGTAATCCATCGTCAGGACGGACCATAGTACAAACCGGAAATCTTTTTTTAACAGAAGAAACTGGGAGGGCGTGAACCTGCCGTGAGGAGGCCGGAAAAGCTTGCTGTCAAAGAAATCCCTGCAATGCATGACGTTATTGTAATAGGCGCCCGGTGATGTTTTCCAACCATTGATATGATCGAAGGAATGGTTCCCCACTGCATGCCCATCCGATAAAACCCGGTCAAAGATATCCTTATGTTTGCGAACATTGTCCCCCACGCAGAAAAAGGTCGCTTTGATTTCAAAATCACGGAGTATTGCCAGCACATCCGGAGTAACCTCCGGCACCGGCCCATCGTCGAAAGTCAGATAGGAAACCTTCTTGTTTGTGGGGACCTGGCAGAGAAGATATCCGGGGCTGAGGACCCTGTAGAACCATGGTGGACGGACTGTGTACATAATGGTTTAATCAGGCCTGTAGACCTTGTTTACATACAATTCATAATACTTGTTCAGATTCTCTTCAGCCGAATTCGCGAGGATTTCCTGGTTTGCCGTTTTAGTTATTACTCCTGTGCGCTGAAGTGTGAAAAGACTTTCCTGCATCTGCGTTTCCATATCCTTAAAGTCATCATCTGAAAAAGAGAAATAATATGCAAGCTCATCAACCGAATTCCGGATCAGTTTTTCAGCAAGCTTATTTGCTTTCCCCACTTCCCCTGTTTTATAATATCCTTCAGCAAGTGAAACCACGAAATAGTCAAATGGAATTGTGTTATCGGGCATTTCAGACAGACAGCGGCTGATGACTTTTTTGGCGGAGTCCTTTTTCCCTTCCAGGATCAGGGCATTAGCCAGACGGGCATAGATACTTCTCAGGTTCATGACCATCCTGATATTATTTTCATCCAGGTAAACCCGGGGGTTATTCATTCCGCCGAATGTGAACTTATTCATCAGGTTATCATACATCACCGATGTATTTACATCCCCCGGTTCCCCTTCCGGCGCATTTGCCCTGACCGGCAGCAACCGGTAGGCAAGTCCTTCCTGGTGAAAATATTTTTCCAGTCCGAGGTAGGTTTCCTGTCCTGTCGTAACAACAAAATAAACCGGGCGTTTCCAGTTATTTGTGGCCAGGAGATCGAGGATCATAAGGTTTGCTTTCTCTATACCTTCCCGGTTGATCTTCCAGGAGAGGTCTTCAATGCGGTTTTTATATTCAGGCGGTACAGCACCGGTACGGATAAGCATAGAAGAATCGGACCTCAGCGCGAATTTCCTGCCGGGAAAATAATCGATAGTCCCCATTCCCCGGGCATCCATCTTTAAACGGTTTTCATCTGTATTCAGCATCTCCATCAACTGCCTGATATCCAAATAACTGTCCTTAAACGCCGGATCCTCGATCAGGTAGGTTATATCATGATGACCCTGCCGGCAGTTATCTTCCGACAATGAAAAGGGAACAGGATCCGAATTATAGGATTTTCGTTTCATCTGTTGAATGTACCAATCGGTATTCAGAAGGCTGAGGTTGACAACCCTGACATCGGTCCTGATCCCTTCCACTTCCTGTGCATACCATAAAGGGAAGGTATCGTTATCCCCGTTTGTGAATAAGATGGCATTTGGAGCACAGGAATTAAGATAATCTCTTGCCATGGCAAGAGCTGTATAACGGCCCGAACGGTCGTGATCATCCCAGCCCTGATAAGCCATGATGAAAACTGTGAGAAAACCCAGGATCCCGGCAGCGATGGCCGCGATCCTCGACCCGCACCAACGTTGTAACCACAGAGTAAGCTGCGGAACACCAAGACCAATCCAGATTGCAAAAGCATAAAAAGAACCTGCGTAGGCATAATCTCTTTCCCTTGGCTGCGGCGAATACTGGTTAAGATATATCACTATGGCAAGACCGGTCATGAAAAACAGGAGGCCTATGATGATAAATAATTTATAATCCCTTCGAAGACTGAAATATATTCCAAAAAGACCAAGCAGCAAGGGGAGAAAAAAGAAACTGTTGTCAGCTTTATTCCTGCGGTTTTCCGGGATGTTCTGTCTTCCAAGCCGCAGCTGATCAATAAATCTTATCCCACTCTTCCAGTTTCCATTGATTTTATTGCCCGTACCCTGAAAATCATTTTGCTTTCCTGCGAAATTCCACATGAAATATCGGAAATACATATGCATGACCTGGTAATTCCACATGAAGGCAAGGTTTTCACCAAACGTAGGCTTGATGCGGGTTTCAACTCGGCCTCCTGTTTTGACTTCGACAGGGATGCCTTTTACCCTGCCCCATCGGATATACTCTTTGGCATGACGGACTTCGCGGTTTGACCACATCCTCGGAAAGAGAGTGGTAAATGCGGGGTCATACACGGGATTTACACCTTCATGCTTATCTGTGATCTCATAGCGGCCGGTTTTTTTATTTTTTGTATAAACGGGTGAGCCATTCGTATGATCAATGACAGGGGCATTATAATAAGGCCCGGCCAACAGGGGCCAGTCGCCGTATTGTTCGCGGTTAAGGTAAGCGAGAAGATACATGGCATTCTCCGGGTTGTTTTCATCGATCGGAACATCTGCATTGCTCCGGATAATAAGCAGAAAGAATGAAGAATAGCCTATCAGAAGGAATGTTAAAGCAAGAAGAACGGTATTCCAGGCCGGTTTTAATTTCCTGAAAGTGAATTTTAAGCCCAGCAAAATCCCGGTTATGAGGACAAGAAAGTAGAAGACAGTCCCGGAATTAAACGGCAAATGAAAGACATTCACAAAATTTAATTCGAACCAGGCGGCCAGGCTCAGTATTCCCGGGATGACCACCGACATCACCAAACCCAGGATAACTACCGAAATTGTCAGCGCCAGAAGGATCCCTTTCCAGTCAGGATTTTTATATTTCCTGAAATACCATATCATGGTCATGGAGGGTATGGTGAGCAGGTTCAGGAGATGAACCCCGATTGATAAGCCGACCAGATAAGCGATAAGGATCAGCCAGCGGTAATTATGCGGTTCATCTGCATGCTCATCCCACTTGAGCATGGCCCAGAATACGATGGCCGTGAAAAATGATGACATCCCGTAGACTTCGCCCTCCACTGCCGAGAACCAGAATGAATCCGTAAAGGTATAGGCCAGTGAACCGATAAGCCCTGCAAGGAAGATAAGCTGCATACGTTGTCTTGTCATTTCTCCTTCCCGGTGCAGAAGCTTTTTTACCAGCATAGTGATGCTCCAGAAAAGGAAAAGGATGGTAAATCCGCTGGAAATTGCCGACATCGTATTGACCATGCGTGCAACCCTGGTCACATCGCCGAAAGAGAACAGGGAGAAAAAACGTCCCAGCATCTGAAATAAGGGAGCTCCGGGGGCATGCCCGACTTCAAGTTTGAAACTGGTTGCAATATACTCACCGCAATCCCAGTAACTCATCGTAGGTTCTGATGTAATGATATATACCGCAGAGGCAATTGTAAACACCAGCCAGCCAAGGATGTTATTGAGCCGCTTGTAAGATTGCATAATTTGTCGCTTGGGAAGCCCAAAGGTAGTCAAAATGCCGATTATTTTATACATTTGCAGCCCAGGCCGGGCCTGGCTGTCAAATCATTATTAATGTTGATGGGGCAGTACCCCGGGATGTATCAGATATGAAAAAAACAAATACCTCAAAAAGGGCTGTATGAATAAACTCGTATTAATCCGTCATGGAGAAAGCACTTGGAACAAAGAGAACCGGTTTACCGGCTGGACTGATGTAGATCTTTCGGAGCGTGGTCTGAATGAAGCCAGGGAGGCAGGAATAACACTGAAGAAGGAAGGTTTTAACTTCAAGCTTGCCTTTACTTCTTACCTTACCAGGGCAATCCGCACATTATGGTTGATCCAGGAACAAATGGATCTTTTATGGATTCCTGTTTACAAGACCTGGCGCCTGAATGAAAAGCATTATGGTATTCTCCAGGGACTGAATAAGGCTGAAATGGTTGAGAAATACGGCGAAAAACAGGTTCTGATGTGGAGAAGGAGCTATGACATACCTCCTCCTCCCCTGCCTGATGATGACCCCAGGCATCCCAGGTTTGATCCCCGTTACCGTGACCTTGACCCAAAGGATATCCCGGCCACTGAAGCATTGAAGAATACTGTCGAACGGATTGTCCCATACTGGAAAGATGAGATGGAGCCCAGCCTGATCGTAAATAAGGAAATCCTTGTGGCAGCCCATGGCAACAGTCTCCGCGGAATCGTCAAATACCTTAAAAACATCTCGGATGAAGACATTATCGGCCTGAACCTTCCTACCGGAATTCCATACGTTTTCGAGTTCGACGATAATATGAACCTTTTAAAGGATTATTTCCTGGGAGACCCTGAAGTGATAAAAAAACTCATGGAAGAAGTAGCCAACCAGGGCAAAAAAAAATAATTAAGCCATTCATAATTGTCTTAAAAAGCAGTAATGATGCGGAAACGCTGGGTGATTCCCGATATCCATGGTTGCTCCAGAACACTTATCGCCCTGGTCAATAACCTGATCAAACCTTCCAGATACGATGAACTATATTTTCTGGGAGACTATGTGGACAGGGGACCAGACTCGAAAGGTGTGATCGACTTTATCCGATCCCTTCAGAACGACGGGTACAACATTACAGCGCTGAAGGGGAACCATGAGGATTTCATGATTGATGTATATGATGCGGAAATGACATCCAAAAACACATGGTGGCATCAGCTTGGAAACCGTAAGAAAAAGATCTGGATTGACATCGGAGGGAAACCTACCCTGGAAAGTTTCAATACTGCAAGTATAAGAAGTATCCCGCTGGATTATATTGAATGGATGCGTGGTCTGAAGTATTATGTCACTCTGGAAAATTTTATCCTTGTGCACGCGGGATTGAATTTTAAAATTGATGATCCCTTCACGGATCAGAGGGCAATGCTCTGGCTCCGGGATTATGAGATCAAACCGGAAAGGATAGGGAACCGCCGGATAATCCACGGCCATGTACCTGTAAACATGGAGCTGATTGCACTGACTGTGAAGAACAGGACCTCAAAATTCATTGACCTCGATAACGGCCCATACATTTCAGGTAAGGATGGCTTTGGTAATATGGTCGCTCTTGAACTGGATTCCCTGGAGATGGTGATACAAAATAACCTGGACCTGTAAGAGGTAGCGAAATAGCGATTTAGTGAAATAGTATTGGGCTTAACGGAAGGTTATTTTTTTATTTCCCCGATTGCTTTCTTCAGGCTCTCTTCTACCGGCAGGTAATTATAACTGGCCCAGAATGTTTCGTCAGCACTTCCGACAAGCTGGTCCCACCGTTGTTTCACCCCGGCCTGTTTATCTCCCCTGAAATTCCTGACTTTCACGGGATCGCGTGTCACATCTGTGACAACCAGGTCGTTTTTATATCCCATCAGGATTTTTTTGCCGGCGGATGGCAGAATGAATGTTATCCATTGTTCCAGGCGAATCGTGCTAAGGTACCAACCTCCGGTTCGTTTTGAATAGACAATTGTGAGATCCTGTAACGGCATGTCGGCTATCCATCCGTTTGTATTATTTATGAAGTAAGTCTTCTTTGCCTTTTCTTTTTCGTATTTGTCAAACGCCTGGAAACTCGGCCTGCATATTAACTTCATCAGGGCGAAAGAGTTTCCGTCGATATACATTTCACCTCTGAATCCCCTGATCTTTTTATCGGCCTGGTCAAAGGAGATATGATATATTTTTCCTCCTTCCGGGTTTGACAATTCTTCCATTTTATAAGTGTAAAACCTGAAAACCTCCTCGTCAAACATGGTCCGGAAGTTAATTTCAATCATATCATTAGAGAAAATGCAGCCCATGCAGCCTGCCATTTTTCCGACTTCGCCCATGGAATTGACCAGGTTGGTATCCGATATGACCCGGCCCCTGACAAGGTGGGTTTTATTGGACCGCTCAGAAGTGCTTTTAACGTCCTTCATTGTATTCTGGTCGAAATAACCTGCCTTCAGATCCTCTATGATAGCCTCAGAATATTCAGCTAGTTTTTTACCGGCAAATTTTTGTGAACGGTAGAAAGCGGTCAGCAAAAGCGAATCGGTTCCATAATTGACCGGGATGCGGTTGAACATCCGTCTCATCACTTCCTCGGGAGTCAGAGCCACAACTTCCACTTCATTAAGGCTGACCTCCTTTGGCTTCAGGCTGATGTGAACAGTTTTTCCTGCCAGCCCGCTTAAGGCAAGCTTCACCATTTCGTAGCCCAGGTAAGTTATTTCCACTGTGTCCCCGGAGCCGGCAACCGGGATAGCCAGATAAAACTTTCCTTCTTCATTGGTCACAGTTCCTCTTGTGGAATTGCTAAATGCGATCTGTGCAAACTGAAGCGGGCTGCCATTCACGGCATCAGTCACCCTGCCTGAAACAGCTATTGCCTCCTGTGCACCGGCATGAGAAAAAAGGAAGACTGCAAAAATGATTTGGAGCAGGGACTTGTCCATTGAACCTGACTTCAGAATTATTTGTAAAACTATGAAAATATTTTTTCAAAAAGCACTTCCCGAATCCTTTCATATTATTATCTTTATTATATTAGCCTATCCATACTTAATGGAACCACTTATGAAAAGGTGTCTTTATTTTGCATTCATTGCAATGTGCCTGATCGGATGTAAAAAGAAATCGGGGAACACCCAGGATATTGATTATTCCTGTGATTGCAGCAAATATGGCAAAAACATCATTACTATGATCATAGATCATCCTCTTTCACTCTTTCCGGCAAGCAATGATCGCGGGAACTGGGGTTACATGAACTCTGCAGGCAATATGGTAATCAATGCCTCCTTCAAGGACCTTAACTGGTTTTCTCACGACCTTGCAGTAGCCTGGCTGGAATCAAACAGTGAGCTCAAAGGCGGGGTTATTTCGACTGATGGGACCTTTGCAATAAACGCAATATTTCCCCAATTAGGAAATTATTTCTCCAAAGAAGGATTGATTCGTGTGGGAAATTCATATCAATACTGGGCATATATGAATGGGAATGGCGGGTTGATCACTACTTATAATTATTCTGAAGCACTTGACTTTTATGAAGGCAGGGCGGTCGTCAAGTACCTTAACCGGTATGGTGCCATCGATGGAAATGGGACAATGGTGATCCCCAACAACTATACCTATCTGGGGATATTCAGTGAAGGTAAGGCTTTCGCAGCAGATTTCAATGGCTGGCTTGGATATATCGGTTTAAACAATGATTATATCATCAGCCCCAGGTATTCCGCCACCGGAATATTTGTCAATGGATTTGCAGTAGTCAGGGATACAGTTTCTCCTCTTTTTGGTTTTATTAACAGCCGAGGAGACTACCTGGTTTCACCTGCATTTGATGATGCAGGCCCATTCTGGGAATATCTTGCCGCTGTTAAAATCAACAATAAATGGGGTTTTATCGATACCCTGGGAAATATGGCAATCCAACCCCAATTTGATGATATATTAAGTGGATTTTGTGAGAACCTTGCAGGAATAGAAATGGGGAATTTATGGGGTTATGCTGATAAAACCGGGAATACAGTCATTCAACCTCAGTTTAAGGAAATCGATGTATTTTACTGTGGATTGGCTATGGTACTCTTTGACGACATGCATACGGGATAATATTGATAAAACGGGTAAAACTATCTGGAAATCCCCGATACGCACACTGAAAGCTAATTTGGGTAACAACAGGCATATTGACCGTTTCAGGAGTACAATCGTGGAAAAGGCCGTCTTACCCTGAAAAATAACATATCTATTTTCCGGGTTTGTTATGAGTGATGCCACTGAAATACTGACTGCCCATGAAATTTGCTATTCCGGTTTGAACACCACACCGAAGTTTTTCTTCCCGTCAATCTCAACCCTTATCGGTTTCTCAAACCGGACATGACGGATGTACTCATCTTCAAAAAAGGCTGCCTGGCTGTTCAGGTAATCCAGGTTATAAAAGCCTTCGTTGATGAATGAATTAATTGTAAAATACCCCACGCGGAAAGAGGTCAGGTTCTGAAAGAAATGTGTTCCCTGGCTGGGATCTATACGGTATTTATCAAGTCCCGATTCAACGATCACCCTGGAATTGGAGATCTGCGGCCAGCGCACGGGTATTCCCAGCCAGGGATCACTGGAGCCCCATCTTCCGGGACCAACCAGAACATAGTACTTTTTCTCAGCCTGGAACCAATCGTTCCGTTTTTCAAGCCTTACCGCAATTTCACTGGTCTTTGAAGCATTCCATGTGTCGGGTTTTACATAGACAAGATCATGGATCCCTTTGATAATGCCGTTTCCAAGTGCGGTTGTGGAGATAAGGATTGTGTTCTCTGGTGTAATGCTGTTCTGATCAATATGGATAGTCTCATCCCTGCCGGCAATCGGACGGATCTGTAATAAGCTGAAGACCCTGGGATCCCCCCCCGGCATATCCAGATTTACTGCGAATTCAATTTCAACCGGCTTGTTCATTTCCCTTTGACCTATCTCAAGAACTTCCTGTAATATTTCGGCAAGAGGGAATGTACCATGCTGCAGCTGGGGCGAGAAGGTAATAAGGCGCTTACCCGATTGCATTATTCCTTCTTTAAGCTGGTGACTGTCATAATCAAATGTTGAAGCAACCAGCCTTAATACCGGGTCTCCCTCGGCATCTTTGATTTTAAGCTTCAGAAGGTTTATCGTATCATCCGTATCAGGTGAGAAACTTTCAGGCTTCAGGTCGAGGGCATAAAAGAATTTCTGGGTTTCACTCAGGGCAAGGTCAGGCGTGGAAAGCTGTAAAACTTTTTTGGGATACCTGGGCGAGAATCTCAGACCATTTCCGCCATCCACGATATACTTACCCAGTCCGAATGCGATATTTACAATGCCATCTTCGGGCTTTTCAGGTGCAATGGGATAGAAATTGATGGAGCGGGCAACCCCGGAAATAGCCGGATAGAAACGCTCATTGTATTTCATGCCAATGACTTCCTGAAGCACGACCCCCATTTTCTCTTCATCGATCATATTCAGGGTCGCAGTCATGTAAGATTTGCTGTCCTTGAAATATGCCGAAGCATATACACTTTTTATTGCTTCGCTCAGCTTTTCAATCATCAGCCTTTCGTTGGATTTGATGTTCGGGATCATATAGGTGGAATAGATCCCTGCAAAGGGCTGATAATGTGAATCCTCGAGCAGGCTGGAAGAACGGATTGCAATGGGTGTGCTCACGCAGGAGACGAAGGTGTAAAGGTCCTCATGGATACGGAACGGAAGCCGGGCCTTGATAAACCGGGCAAGAATCTCAGAGTCCTCGCGGTCAGAAAGAGCAATTTCATACAGGTTGTTGTCTTCCATGAACTCATCAAAAACATCCGTTCCTATAACAACAGTGCGGGGAATGGATATGATCACATCAGGATATTTGTATGAGAGCCTGTTCCTCTTGATCAGCGAGTCGAGAAAAGCCAGTCCGCGGGCTTTTCCGCCGATGGAACCTTCTCCGATCCGCGCGAACTGCAGATATTCATCATATTTTTCCCTGTCGAAATCAGCAATAACACCTTTGGCCTTGTTGATCCTGAAAGCGGTAATCCCGTCGAAAATATAGCGTTTGGCCTCGTCCATATCAGCAAAAGCTGAAGCCGAAACTTCCCTGAACATTTCAGCAATTGGAAATAATGCCCTTGCATTCAGCCATTTTGAGAAATGATTTCTCTGCATATGATACAACAGCGAATCATCAGGGATTTCAAAGATCTTGTCCTGCAGGGCTTTTAAATCATTCGCCCGGGTAATCTCCCTTCCCGAACCCGGATCAATGAAAACGAAATCTCCGAACGAGAAATGTTCATTGATATAATTTCTCAGTTCAATATTGAGTGTCTTGGAATTCTTATTGATAAAACCCACGGCAAGTTTTTCAGCCACTGCCTGGTATTCAGCATCCGTCGATTGAAAAAGTACAGGCATATACTGATCTTCGGCCCTGACTTTCTCCACAAACCTGATCCCGGCAGTCTTGTCCGTCACCCCCTCCCTTGTAAAACTTATATCCGTGATAATGCCAAGAAGGTTGAGTTTATATTTCTCCCACAAGGCCACCGCCTCTTCATAATTGGTAGCCAGGAGTATTTTTGTGCGACCCCGCATCCTGAGCATCTTCTGATGTTCGTTCAGACCTTCGGTCACAAAGGTTTTGGACTGCTTCAGCAGGATCTTATAGATATTCGGGAGATAGCTTGAATAAAAGCGGATGGAGTCTTCAACCAGTAATATGGCCTGTACGCCAAGCCTGACATCCTGGGCCATGTTCATCTTATCTTCTATCAGTTTGATGATAGCCAGCAGAATGTCTGCATTGCCCAGCCATGAAAAGACATAATCGATTGCGCTCAGGTTCTTTTCGGCCAGTTTAAGGTTAACTTCCCTGGAAAAAGGTGTCAGTACCACTATCGGGATCTTCGGATAAATGCTCTTGATCTTCATGGCAAGGTCGAACGTATCTGACTGCTCTATATTGAGCATGGAGATGACAAGCTCAATATTCTTATCCTCAAGAACTTCAAAAGCTTCTTTTTCAGAAGTGACCTTGATGAATTGCGGCGGATATCTCAGGTTAAGTGAAACGTACTCCATAAAGATCGTTTCATCTATCCTTCCATCCTCTTCCAGCATAAATGAATCATATGTGCTGGAGATGAGCAGGATCTGGTAGATCCTGCGTTTCATCATCTGGCCGAAAGAAGTATCAATAAAATAGTACTTCTTAGGATTTAAGGCATTTTGCTTCCCTGGCATCCCCTGAATGAAAATTTATACTAAGATACGGAAATCAATTTTCTTTCAATACAACTTCGTCGTATTCCACCTCGAATCTCAGTTTATGCCTTGATTCTTCGAGAGCCAGAGACTGCAGGAGTTGTTTTGCAAGAGGGTCGGATGCACGTTCGGCCAAAGCAGTGTACATCCTGAAGGCTGCTTTTTCCTTCTTCATTGCGAGGATCAGGGCATCCTGGTAATCCATGTTCGGTGAAGGCCTGACATCCACGAGGTACTCAGTAATCTTCAGGTCTCTTACTTTTTCATCACTGAGCTGCAATGTCCCGTCTTCCTTTAATTTAGTGAGGTTTGCTTTGTGACGCATTTCTTCCCCGGCAAATTCATGAAAAATTTTCTTTGCTTCCTGGTTTTTGGACTGGGATGCAAGCAACAGGTAAAAGTCAACGGCGGCTTGTTCTTCGCCGATGGCAAAATCAAGGATTTCGTTTATATTCTGGAATTCTTTCATTTGTGATTGTTTTAGAGTTAATTTATTTAATTTTAAGCGAATAGCAATAATTTTTATTCCTAATCATTAATCGCCAAACGCTATTCGCTATTCGCTAATTTTCCTTCAAACTCCTCCTCAAACCTTTTCATTATAGCGTCGCAGCCATAGTTAAACCGTCGGTGCTGATTGTCTTTTCCGGTAATCCGGAGAAAGAGTTTCTTGTCGCTTTTTCTCCCAGGGAAAAGACTCACTGCTTCCATGAACAGTTCGGCAGGATCGGCAGTTGAATTAAATCCGAATTCATGAAGAAGTCCGCAAAGCTGCTGCAGGTTGTTCATTTCAACTTTTGAAGTCAATTCGGCCCCGAATTGCTGAATGACTTTCTGGGAGTTGGTAAAAGATCCCCCGGTTTCCGGCGGCAGGGATGCCGGCAGGATCAGGTCAGCCCGGGCTGCCGTCTCAGTCATGAAATAGTCCTGCACTGCCAGGAATTTAACAGCTTTAAATAAGGAAGTCACACCGGCTTTGTCTATTGCACATCCTGCCGGGTCTTCCCCGAAAATGAGAAGATTCATAAGTTTTCCTTCCCGGAGTTTGCTATGCAGGCATTCAGTCTCATACGTTACGTCATCCTCAGACCCCCATTTTTGTTTCAGCCGGGTGACATATCCTGCGTCGCTCAATGATTGTCCCGCGATCCCGAAATGGGGGCTCACTCCCATATCGAACAGGCCCTGGGAATTATTCTTTTCCCGGAGGGAGATAATCCCGCTGGCTGTTTTCCCAAGCTTCCCGGTAATCATGGCCAGGTTGAAGATTTCTTTTGATGCAGCACCTGAAATTTCCTTTTCCGAAAATACGATAATTGCATTCTGCTCTTTATTATAGCTTTCGGCAAACGTGGCTATCTGTTCAACCGTTACTCCGGCTTCATCGAGAAGCAACCCGAAGCTGATGCCCAGAAGCTGATTTTTATACTCCTCAAAACCATCAACCCGGTCACGCAGGAAAAGCCTGTTTTCAAGGCCCTTTGAAAGAATGTAATGATTTACTGCTTTTACGAAGCTGTAATATGACTTGATCTTTAGTTCCGAATCAACTTTATGGGCCATGCTGCTGTTTTTCCTGGCAGTTACCAGAAACTGGGGAATCTTTTTCAGATAATGGGTATTCTGGGCCATAAAGCCTGCCACAGCATGGTCGCGGTTAATTTCTGTCCCTATGTAGCAGATAAGGCCGGCGTTCCGGATTTCAGCAAGCGGGGTATTATTTTCGCAATTGTCCCGGTAGCTTTCGCCTCTTCCGAGGTAATGAAAACTTCCTACGTTATTGGTTTTGACAGCAAGCCTTGCAAGCTTGTGCACCAGGTACATTTCTTCGTTGGAAAGCCTTGCTCCTGCAAAGAAAGCAGTTTTGTCAGAAGCCGCCTTTGCGACATGCTCTTTGATCAGTCTGAAGGATTCTTCAAAGCTGATCTCCCTGAATTTCCCGTTCACTTTCAGCAAAGGTCTGATGATACGGGAAGCATCATTCAGGTAATTATATCCGAATTTCGGATAACGGCAGATACTGGCATCAGTATTGACCAGGCCTTTTTTCCCGGTCACTCCAAAGACGAAGCCGTTTACAGTATTCAGCTCAAGTGAACAACCTACCGAGCAATAATTACAGATGGTTTCAACAGGAATGGTTTTAACCGGACCGGGTTTGAAGATCACATTCTCGCTTATGGCACCGGTCGGGCAGGTGGATATGCACAAGCCGCAGGATTCGCAATGGGTATCCTGGAGGGCATCACCCATTGAAGGCGCCACATAGGTGTCAAAACCGCGGTTGATCAATCCAAGTGCATTGGCTCCTGCAACTTCCCGGCAGATCCTGACACAGCGGGCACATAAAATACATTTGTTGTTATCGATCTCAATATAGGGATGGCGAAAATCGGCCTGATGTTCCCTGAACTCTCCCTCAAAAGCTTTTTGAGAGACATTGTATTCAGTAGAATATTTCTGGAGGTCGCAGTTGAAGAAAGCGGTACATCCGCATTCAAGGCAGCGCTGGGTCTCATGAAAAGCCACCTGTTCCCCGCTATATCCCAGTTCCACCTCGCTGAAATTCATTCGTTCGTCAGCAGGGAGAGTCGGCATTTCCTCCCGACCTTGTTTCTCAAACCAATCCAGGTATTCCTTTGCGGCCTGCTTCCTGAAATTGTCACGTTTGCTCGTGAATGGTTTTTTCAAAGGGACGACAGGCAATCCCATGATAAACTGATGTGCACTGGTTGAGGCAATCCTTGCCTGGGCAATGGCTTCGATGATAGTTGCAGGGCCGGTCACCCCGTCACCGGCGGCAAAAACAAAGGGAATGCCGGTTTGCAGAGTGTTTTTATCAGCATCGATGTCGCCCCATTTGTTGATCACCAGCTGACCGGCTACAGCATACTTGTTAATGTCATCTATGAAATTCACATCCGTTTTTTGCCCGATGGCAGCAAGGATATAATCCACTTTCAGGTCAAAGTCGGAACCCTCAACCGGAACCGGCCTGCGGCGCCCGGAAGCATCTGGTTCCCCAAGTTCCATTTTTATACAGGTAAGTGTTTCGACTTCCCCCTTTTCATTTTTATTGATCTTCTTCGGAAGGGTAAGGAACATGTATTCCACTCCCTCAAGTTTGGATTCATGGATCTCAATCGGGTTCGCAGGCATTTCCTTCTCCGTACGGCGGTATATCACGTAAACTTTATCGGCGTTGCAGCGGATGGAAGTACGGCAGCAATCCATAGCGGTATTTCCGCCGCCTACCACAGCAATAGTCTTGCCCTTAAAATCATATCTCTGGCCTGTTATTTCCATATTCTTAAGGAAGTCAATGCCGGAGAAAACATTTTGAGCATCATCTCCCTCGCAGCCGACACCTGTGCCTTTCTGTGAGCCGATTGCAAGTATCAGGGCATCGTAATTATCCATTATATCCTTATAGCTCAGGTTATCCCCGAATTTCTTATTATAGAAGATATTCACCCCCAGATCAGTGATGTTCTTTACTTCCTGGTCCAGTATATCGTTCGGAAGGCGGTATTCGGGTATACCATACCGAAGCCATCCTCCTGATTTCGGGGCGGCTTCGTAAATATCAGCCTGGTGCCCCTCGGTTTGCAGGAAATATCCTGCCGACAAGCCTCCCGGACCAGCACCTATCACCGCGACTTTTTTGCCGGTGGATGGTTTCACAACTGGTACAAATTTATAGGGAGATTCCAGGTCATGATCAGCAACAAACCGTTTCAGGTAGTCAATACCAACAGGGGTGCCTTCTTCAAGAAAGTTCCTCCTGCATTCACGTTCACAGGGGCGAACGCAAACGCGCCCGCAGATGGCAGGCAGAGGATTGGTTTCCTTGATCAGGGCGACAGCATTGCTGTACATCCCCTTTTCAATAAGGGAGATATATCCCTGGACATCCACACCCGCAGGACATGTTTGTTTGCATGGACCGAGACAATCAGCATAATGGTTGCTGAGCATTAACTCCAGCGCCATTTTTCTTGATTTCCTGATGCCTTCACTGTCGGTGATGATCTTCATGTTCTCAGTGATCCTGGTGGAACAGGAAGGTTGATGGCCGCGCATTCCCTCAACCTCAACCACGCAGATATAACAGGATGTGAAAGGCTCAAGGCGTTCATCATTGCAAAGGGTCGGTATCTCAACCCCGTGACGGTCAGCAAGTTCAAGAATGGATTCACCCGGGAATCCTTTTACAATGTTTCCGTTTAAGGTGATATTCAAGAAATTATCAGTCATCTAATAAAAGTTTTATGCTTAGTTTTTTTAGACTTTATTTAATCGCTATTCGCCATTCGCTAATCGCTATTTTTCAAGTTTAGTATTTCTGTAACTCATGGCTTATGGCTCATGGCTCATAACTTATGTCAGTATAATTGAGCTGAATTTACATTTGGAATAACAAACACCGCATTTGGTGCAGAGGGCCTGGTCAATAAAATGAGGTTTTTTGCGCTCACCTGTGATCGCCTTGGCCGGACAATTCTTAAGGCAAACAAGGCAGCCGGTACATTTTTCCTGGTCCACCGTATAGGTAAGCAAGGGACGGCATACTTTGGCCGGGCATTTCTTATGACCGATATGGGCTTCATATTCATCCCTGAAATATCTGATCGTGGTAAGCACAGGATTTGGAGCAGTCTGCCCAAGACCGCAAAGTGAATTATCCTTGATCTGGTAGGCCAGTTCCTCTAATTTTTCAATGTCGCCGGCTTTGCCGTTTCCATTGGTGATACGTTCGAGGATCTCAAGCATCCGCATAGTCCCCATCCGGCAGAAAGTACATTTACCGCAACTTTCCTTGCGTGTGAAATCCAGGAAGAATTTTGCCACATCCACCATGCAGGTGGTCTCATCCATTACAACCATTCCGCCTGAGCCCATGATGGCACCCGTTGCATTAACCGAATCGTAATCCACAACGGTATCGGAAAGATAGTCAGGTATACATCCGCCGGAAGGCCCGCCAAGCTGGACTGCCTTAAAACGCTTACCATCCTTGATCCCTCCGCCGAGCTTGAATATCACATCTTTGATGGTCATTCCCATGGGTACTTCCACAAGGCCTGAGCGTCTGATCTTACCGGCAAGGGCGAAGACCTTGGTGCCCTTGCTCTTTTCCGTTCCGTAACGGGCATATGCCGGGGCTCCGTTCAGAATGATCCAGGGGACATTGGCATAAGTTTCAACATTGTTGATGTTTGTCGGTTTTTTCCACAGCCCTGATGCTGCTGGAAATGGCGGGCGTTTACGGGGCATACCCCGTTCGCCTTCGATGGATGCAATAAGGGCTGTTTCTTCTCCGCATACAAAAGCGCCGGCTCCTTCCTTGATATAGATATCAAAGTCCCAGCCACTGACGCCAAAGATGTTTTTCCCGAGATACCCGTTTTCATGAGCCTGGCTGATAGCAATATTGAGCCTCCTGATAGCCAGCGGGTACTCGGCCCTGCAATAAATCACCCCGCCTGTGGCCTCAACCGCATAAGCTGCGATGATCATTCCTTCCAGGATGGAATGAGGATCACCTTCCAGCACCGACCTGTCCATGAATGCACCCGGGTCACCTTCATCTGCATTGCAGATCACATATTTCTGATCCGATTTATTGGCATTTGCAAATTTCCACTTCAATCCGGTTGGAAACCCACCACCGCCTCTTCCTCTCAGCCCGGAGTCGAGAATGGTCTGGATCACATCATCCCTCGAAATGTTCTCCTGAACGATCTTCTTTATCGCTGCATAACCACTCCTCTCCTCATAATCCGAGATGGATTCAGGATCCATATACCCGCAATTCCTCAGTACGATCTTTATTTGTGCCCGGATGAAATCATT
>Ga0182021_10001792_pt1 | contig 24950 bp, 17 predicted proteins | sample 612E3MmetaG_FD_120493 | JGI IMG/M metagenome (GOLD analysis project Ga0182021, IMG submission 120493) | Permafrost microbial communities from Stordalen Mire, Sweden - 612E3M metaG (Illumina Assembly) | ecosystem: Environmental > Terrestrial > Soil > Wetlands > Permafrost | place: Sweden... | reverse complement strand
GCTACCGTTTTTGCTGATTTGGGCAATACTGTTTGGGTGGTCGGCAGGACGAAGGAGAAAATCGAAAAGCTAAAAAGAGGTATTGCTCCATTCTATGAACCCGGGTTATCAGAGTTAGTCAAACGGAATGTTGATGCAGGGCGGCTCGTTTTTACACTTGATTATAAACAGGCGGTGGCCCCGTCCTCGATTATTTTTATCTGCGTCGGCACGCCGCCAAAGGCAACAGGGGAAGCAGATTTAACCAGCGTTTTTGCCGCTGCAGAAAGTATAGGAAAAGCGTTGGTTGGTTATAAAGTTGTCGTCACAAAAAGTACTGTTCCTCCCGGTACGAATCAAAAAGTTTCACAGGTCATAACGAAATATAAGCCTGAAGGTGCAACATTCGCTATCGCTTCGGTTCCTGAATTTTTACGAGAAGGGACTGCCATTGAGGATACGCTTCATCCTGATCGGGTAATTATTGGCACTACGTCTGATCGGGCACGAGAGCTATTATTGGAGCTTCATAAATCTATCGATGGTAAAAAAGTTTTATGCAATGTAGAAACCGCCGAGCTTATCAAGTATGCGAGCAATTCTTTGCTTTCGACAAAAATATCATTTGCAAATGCGGTAGCATTTCTTTCAGAAAAAGTGGGCGCGGACGTTGAGCAGGTATTGGAGGGTGTCGGCCTTGATCGGCGGATCGGACGCGGATTTCTTTATCCGGGTGTCGGCTACGGCGGCAGCTGTTTCCCTAAAGATGTGAAGGCGCTTATCGCGATATCGGAAGAGCATGGCTATAATTTTGCATTACTTAAAGCTGTGGATGAGGTGAATAAACAGGCAGGGAAGCATTTTGTCGATAAAATTCTTCGTCATTATAATAATAACCTTCACAAAAAAACACTCACGGTTCTCGGGCTTTCATTTAAGCCAAATACCGATGATATGCGGGAGGCCCCTTCAATTACGATCATCAATGAACTAGTCAAACAGGGGGCAAAAATTATCGCCTACGATCCCGTTGCTATGGATAACGCAAAACCACTATTGCCTAAAGATGTTTCGTTCGCAAAAAATCCATACGAGGCCGCAAATGGGGCTGACGGTGTTGTTGTATTGACGGAATGGAATGAGTTTCAGCAGTTAGATCTCGTCAAACTCGCAAAGGGTCTTAAATCTCTGGTGTTGTTTGACGGGCGCAATATCTATGAGCCTACACGTGTAAAGCAGCTTGGATTCATGTATTATGGTGTAGGGAGAATGTGACGGCGTTTCGGTGTCATCCCGAGTGAAGTCGAGGGATAATGCATATTTTAAGGAGGACGTATGGCAGCTAAAAAAGCGTTTATTACCGGTATTGCGGGATTTGTAGGAAGCCACTTGGCAGAACTACTGTTGTCGCAGGGCTATGAGGTATATGGATTACTCCGTGCGAGAAGTAAAACTGACCATATCGAGTCGATTATCAATAAACTGCATCTTGAGGATGCGGATTTGCTCGACACACATAGTCTTTACGCAACGATATCGCGGATAAAACCGATGTATATATTTCATCTGGCAGCACAATCGTTCGTTCCGACGTCGTGGGTATCTCCTTCGGTGACCTTGGAGGTTAATATTGTAGGTTCTGCGAATCTTTTTGAAGCGGTACGTATGGCAGGGATTGATCCTGTCATTCAGATTGCCTGTTCTTCAGAGGAATACGGATTGGTTCACGAAAACGAAATACCGATTAAAGAAACAAACCCATTACGACCGCTTAGTCCGTATGCGGTTTCTAAGCTCGCCATGGATTATCTGGGCTATCAATATTATCAGTCATATAAAGTGCGAGTAGTGCGAACCCGCGGATTTAACCATACCGGACCACGACGCGGTGATACGTTTGCTGAGTCGAATTTTGCCAAACAGATAGCACTTATTGAAAAAGGGAAACAAGATCCCATTATTCATGTCGGTAATCTGGATGCCAGTCGGGATTATACAGATGTGCGGGATATGGTGCGCGCGTATCTTTTAGCTGTTGAAAAGTGCGATCCCGGAGATGTGTATAATATCTGTACCGGTTCAACAATTAGGATCGGAGATATGCTCCAAATGCTCCTTTCCATGTCAAAGACAAAAGTTGAAATTAAGCCAGATCCGGCACGCATGCGTCCCTCCGATGTGCCGGTGTTACAGGGAGATAATAAAAAGTTTATTGCGAAGACCGGTTGGAAACCTGAGATACCGTTTAAAAAGACGATGGAAGACCTCCTGAACTATTGGCGAGAACGGGTTTAGTATTATTTATGAAGGTTGTCGTTGTCGTTCCCACGTATAACGAGCGAGAAAATATCGCTTCGCTCCTTAGCCAACTAACCCAAGCATTTAGCGTGGTGAAAAACCATGCCATATCTTATCTTGTTGTTGATGATACGTCTCCGGACGGAACGCGGGATGCTGTTGTTGCATATAAAAAAACGCATAAAAACGTTGAAATAATAACGGGTAAAAAAGAAGGATTAGGGAAAGCTATACTCCGCGGCATGACCTATGCCTTTGACCACATGGATGCTGATGCGGTGTTACAGATAGATGCGGATTTGTCGCATGACCCCAAGGTTGCACCAGAATTTTTGCGTGCTCTTGATCGCGGATATGATTTTGTTGTCGGAAGCAGATACATTAAAGGCGGCTCGATTCCGGAAAACTGGGGAATGCATCGAAAAATATACAGCGTCTTAGGAAACTCAATTGTGCGGTTCGGCTTAGGCCATATTCACGTTAATGATTGGACCGGTGGATTTCGCGCGTATACGAAAAAGTTTTATGTCGAGATACATTCCGAGCTGTCGAAATACAGCGGTTACGTTTTTCAAATAGCGTTTTTACATAAGGCAATCCATCACGGTGCCAAGATTTTAGAAGTTCCTTTTCATTTTACCGACCGACTTTACGGTCACTCAAAAATCGCTCCGGCAGAATATATCAAAAATATTTTTCTGTATATTTTTGAATCCCGAATGCAGGAATTATTTTCCGGATCTTTTTCTAAGTTTCTTATTGTCGGAGGAATTGGGTTCGCAATTAACGCTGTGCTCCTGATGATTTTTCATAATTGGGTTCATTTCACAGCATCAGTTGCTAACCTTATCGGAGCCGGTGTTGCGATTTTTTCAAACTATAATTTAAATAATTTATGGACATTCGGTCACAAAAAAATTTCCGGTTTCCGCCAGTACCTTCTGAAACTCCTGCAGTTTTACGCCACATCCGCATTCGGCGTTATTGTTATTCAAACTGGAATAATTGAACTTGGCGTCCGATTATATGGTGATCGGCACTATTTTATTTACTTCCTTGGTGGAACGGCGCTTCTCCTTGTTTGGAATTATTTCATGTATTCAAAAGTCATTTGGAAAAAATAAGTTGAAGTCACCTTGTACTATGAAACCAGTAAAACCCTTCATATTAAAATATTGGTCACAGATCGTACTTATCTTCATTCTTCTTCTCGGGGCGTATTTACGGCTCTATATGATTAGGAATTACATGACCTTTTTAGGAGATGAAGGCAGGGATGTTCTTATCGTCATGCACATGATTGTGAATCATAAATTCACTCTTTTGGGCCCAACGGCTTCCGTCGGAGGATTTTTCCTCGGGCCCATTTATTACTATTTTATGCTGCCTTTTCTTTGGGCCTTTAAACTTGACCCGGTAGGACCCGCTGTCATGGTTGCATTATTCGGTATTGCGACGATTTACCTCGTGTATAAAACCGGCACCGATTTTTTTAACAAATTAGCAGGCCTCATTGCCGCGAGTATCTATGCTGCATCCCCGCTCGTTATTGCGTACTCCCGATCATCCTGGAATCCGAATATTGTTCCGTTTTTTTCACTATGTTTACTTTACTACCTGTGGAAGCTCGTGGTTAAACCAGGTAAATATGATGCGATCATTATCGGTATCGCCCTAGGGATCGGGATCCAGTTGCATTACCTGTTTTTGTTTCTGTTCGTTGTTGTTGGTGTTTGGTATCTCCTGCAGATTCGGCGAATTCATTTTTTCCGGACCGTTATTAAAACAATCGTCGGATTCATCATAGGTTTTTTGCCCTTTTTAGCTTTTGAGGTACGGCACGGATTTCCGAATACGAAATCTATTATTCAGTTTTTACTTGCGGGTAAAGACACCGGATTTTCTTGGGCCCAATATTTCCCTACGATCAGCGACGTTATTTTCCGAATTTTTGCCCGGTTACTCTATCGAATTCCTGAGGAGCCGCTGTGGAACAATTATCCGCATTGGTATGTTCTTGTTCTCGTTATACTGACAAAAGCGACGATATATGTCCCCGTTCTCCTTTTTATTCTTATTACGGGATTATCTTTTAAAAAAGTCAGGACCAAAATAGCGAAGAGTTGGGTTTCAACTATTGATCGGGTGACGGGTCATTCCGGTTATTCTATTGAGGCGATATTTCTTCTCTTAGTTTGGTTTTTTACCGTCATTCTACTTTTCGGACTCTATCGGAAAGCGATTTACGATTATTACTTCGGGATCGTATTCTGGCTGCCTTTTCTTTTTTTGGGGTTTACATTGTCAAGACTTTGGATCGGTTCCGTCGGCAAAGTAATGACCGTTATTCTATGGGGGGCGCTCCTGTTCTTTAATTGGCAGGGACGCCCTTTCGTTTTTCCCCCGAACAACCAATTATCGCAGATTCAGACAATCGCACGCGTAGCGCTTGAAAGAACAGACGGTAAGCCGTTTAATTTTGCACTCATCACCGAAGGAAATTCTGATCATGCGTACCGGTACTTCTTTGAAATTTGGGGAAGAGCACCGGTTACTATAGAGCCCGCGGGTGCTGATCCGGACCGAAAGACGGTCACCAATCAGTTGATAGTGATTTGTGAAACCATGAACTGTAAACCGCTCGGGAACTCTCTGTGGGAAGTTGCCGGATTTGGCAGGGCAGATATTGTGGGTTCTTGGGACGTGCCGTTCGTAAAAATTTATAAACTAGTTCATTACAAAGGAACGTAGAGAATAGTATGCAATTATCCGTTGTTATTCCGGCATATAACGAAGAAAAAAATATCCGGTTGGGGTCGCTCGATAAAGTGTCGTTATATCTCGAGCATCAGCCGTATTCGTGGGAAGTAATTCTTGTTGATGACGGGTCGATTGACGGATCGTCAAAACTTCTTGATGATTTTACTCATACGAATAAGAATTTTCGTGTTATCCATAATCCGCATATGGGTAAGGCAAGTACAGTAATGACTGGTATGTTGACAGCTAAAGGCGATATCGTGCTGTTTACCGATCTTGACCAGGCAACGCCGATTTGTGAGGTTGAGAGGATACTGCCGTATTTTGAACAAGACTTTGATGTCGTTATCGGTTCAAGGAGTTCAAAACGTGAGGGAGCACCATTCTTCCGGCTTTTGATGGCCCGCGGTTTTATGATGCTGCGGGGTTCGATTTTAGGACTTAAGGGTATTATTGATACACAGTGCGGGTTTAAGGCGTTTAAACGTGAGGTTGCAAAAGATATATTTCATAGTTTGCGGCTATATGGTGAAAAACATAAAGTCGCTGGTTCCATGGTGACCGCGGGCTTTGATATTGAGGTAATTTTTCTTGCAAAAAAACGGGGATATAAAATCAAAGAGGTTCCGGTCGAATGGCACTATGTGGAGACAAGGCGTGTCAATCCCATTACTGACTCTATTCAGGGACTCGTTGATATTTTGCGGATCCGTTACAACGCATGGAAAGGGTATTATACATAAGTCATGACAAGAAGACGCGCATCACTATTTCCATTTTTGTTAGGCACCTACTCACTTGTAAGTATCGGCTTGTTTTTATTTTCTTATACCCAGGTTGATTTAAGTTTAACCCTAAGCCAGGTTAGTATCTTCCAGATGATCGAAAAAATATTTCAACATATCGGATTTTACCAGCGTCCGGTCGCGACAAGTTGGTTTATCGGGTTACTGATCGTTTATTTCGCACTTTATGCGATTGCGCTTATTGCAGTAAAACGTAAATTGATTTCAACGAAACAGTTATGGACGATCATCATCGTTCTTTCTGTTTTGACCATTTTTTCATATCCTGCCTTTTCATATGACATATATAATTACATGTTTACGGCAAAAACAGTGCTTGTCTATCACAAGAATCCGTATATGGTTATCCCTCTGCAGTTTACCGGAGTTGAACCATGGCTTTCATTTATGCGCTGGACACATCTTCCAAGCGCCTACACACCGCTCTGGATTTTTATCAGTCTTCCGGCGTATATACTCGGATTTGGTTACTTTCTCCTTATTCTTGAGAATTTCAAGCTTCTTGCCCTCGGGTTTTATCTTCTCACCATCTGGTTTATTGCAAAAATATTAGATATCCTTGATGTGGACAAAAGAGATCTCGGGGTTGCGATTTTTGCCCTTAATCCGCTCGTTATTTTTGAGACATTGGTAAGCGCACATAACGATATTGAGATGATGGCGTTTGCAATGATGTCACTGTTTTTTTACATCACAAAAAAACGAATACTGGCATATTTATTCCTGGCTCTTTCCGTCGGGGCAAAGTTAATGACCCTGTTTCTTTATCCTGTCATCGTTTTTGGCTACCGGCGGATATTCGCGCTTATCGCGATGTGTGTCGGACTAATTCTCGTCTTATTTCAGCGCGAAGTACTTGCATGGTATTTTATATGGATTATGCCGTTTATTGCGCTTCTACCTGATAACGAAGTAAGTATCATTGTGGCCTTCGGGGTTTCCTTAGGACTTCTTCTTCGCTATGCGCCCTATTTTTATTACGGGGACTGGAATAAACCGGTACCGACTATTGAGTTGTGGGTGACTCTTATACCTATCGGATTGTCTATGATTCTGTATGCTACCCAGCGGATGATTCGTCATAAACCTCTATTTTAGGCTGCTAATTTGATCTGAATTCTCCATTTCAGGTATAATTTGAATATGGGGATGAGGAAAAGAACCTGGACACTTGGCGGCCTGTTCGTGCTTCTACTATTAGGTGCGTATTTTGTGACGCGCCTTTATCATTTAACCCTTTTGCCTATATTTACCGATGAGGCTATTTATATCCGCTGGTCGCAGATCGGGAGTAGGGACGCCAGTTGGCGGTTCATCTCACTCGTTGACGGCAAACAGCCGATGTTTACATGGATTATGATGGTTGTTTTACGGTTTATTAAGGATCCGTTAACAGCAGGCAGGCTGGTTTCTGTAGGCGCCGGATTATTGAGCATGGTAGGAATTTGGTTCCTGAGCTTTGAGGTCACTCATAGTAAACGGGTGAGTTTTTTGACCAGCTTCATCTATCTCGTGTGTCCGTTTACGCTCATGTATGACCGGTTAGCGCTCTATGATTCGCTTGTTGCGGCGTTCTCCATCTGGAATCTGTATATGGCTATCCTCCTCGTCCGCTATGTGCGGCTTGATGTCGCCCTTATTTTGGGTATGACACTCGGCATGGGGATGCTCAACAAATCATCCGGTTTTTTGAGCTTATATATGCTTCCCGGGACGCTCCTTCTTTTTGACTGGAAAAAGAAAAAAATAATGTCGCGATTACTGCAATGGATAGGCTTGGTTCTGCTTTCAGCATTCCTGTCTGAGGTAATGTACAGCGTTTTGAGGCTGTCGCCGCTCTTTAATATGGTTACTGCAAAGGATGCGGTATTTGTCTATTCATTTAAGGAGTGGCTGTCTCATCCGTTTAACTTTCTTCAAGGTAACATGCATGGGCTTTTGGACTGGCTCATTCATTATTTAACTATTCCGGTTTTTATCACATCTTTTCTTCCGATTGTTTTTTTCCGGAAATTAACGAAAGAAAAAATTTTACTATATGGTTGGTGTTACGCTCCGATCGTGGCTTTAGCGTTATTTGGCCGGGTTCTTTATCCAAGATTTATTTTGTTTATGGCAATGCCACTTCTCGTATTAGTGTCAATCGGTTTAATTGAATTGGGGAAAAAGATACCGCAAAAGATAATTATGCTACTTTTATGCGTCGTTGTATTTGGTGCGAGTATTTGGACCGATTATTATATTCTAACTAATCCGTTGAAAGCTCCCATCCCCAAGGCTGATAGCGGTCAGCTTCTCAACGATTGGCCGGCCGGTTGGGGAGTGCGGGAAGTTAATGCATTTATCACCGAACATTCCAAAAACTCTAAAATAACCATCTATACCGATGGCACATTCGGCCTTCTTCCGTATGCATTTGAGATGTACCAGCTTGACAACCATAATGTGACCATTAAGAGCATCTGGCCGATTCCTCAGATTATCCCTGACGCGATGGTAAAAGATGCAGCAATCCACCCGACATATATGGTATTTAATCAACTGCAGATAATACCGGACTGGCCGATTTCGTTTATTTCCGCTTATCAAAAAGGTACGAATTCTGCGACAAAAATGAGATTATATCAAATAAATCCTGCACTCATTAAAAAATAGACCGATTCATTGTTATTTATGAGCCTTACTTTCAAAAAGCTCTTTCCATTTGTTGTGATCATATTTGTAGGGCTCATGCTTCTTCTGCCGTTATTTCATCGCGGATTCATAGTGACCGATGACGGCAGTTGGATGATCATTAGGTTAAGCGCGTTCTATCAAAGCTTCCGTGAGGGGCAGTTTCCCGTTCGTTTTTTAGGAAGACTGAATCATAGTTACGGATATCCCGTCGCTAATTTTCTATACCCCGGATTTCTTTATATTGGTTCCCTCATACATATTGCCGGCTTTTCGTTCGTAACGACGGTGAAAATAATCCTTGGCGTGTCTCTAGTATCCGGCGGCATTTGGATCTACCTGTGGTTACGGAAGTTTTTTAAAACGACGTCGAGTCTTTTCGGAGCCCTTTCTTTCATGACAGGGCCGTATTTGTTATTTGACCTTTACTCTCGGGGATCTGTCGGAGAATTACTTGCCTTCAGTGTGGCTGGGATGGGGCTATATAGCATTGAATTGGGTCAGCCTTGGCTGTTTTCTCTTTCTGTCGGGCTTCTTATTCTTGCCCATAATTCGCTTGCAGTCCTGTGTATAGGGTTTTACTGCGGGTATTTGTTGGTCCGTAAAGTGGCGCGAGAGTACTTCATTTGGTTGGTGTTCGGTATCGGAATGGCTTCTTTTTTCTGGATGCCCGCATTGTACGAACAAAAATATATTGTATTTGAACGGTCGATTATATCAAATCCGTTTGATTACTTTATTAAAAATACCAATATTTGGCTTCTCGGAATAAGCGGTATTATTGTTTCCGCCATTTTGTTGATCCGCCGTACGAAACATCAATTGCTTACGTATATGCTGTTGATAGGTATTTTCTCTATGGTTATGGCCACCTCGTTGACCTCATTTCTGTGGCATACTAAGCTTCTTGGTGTATTATTTCAATTTCCGTTCAGGTTATTGTCACTTTCTCTGTTCACAATGGCGTGGTTAACTGCATTGTATCTTGATTCTTTGAAAAAATTTTTACTTCCTGCCAGTATTGCCCTTATTCTTCTATGGACACTGCATCTGAACAGTATCTACAGGGGAATTAGCTACGAATATCATCCCGATACGTATTATTCGACGAATGAAGCCACAACGACCGTTCACGACGAGTATATGCCCAAATGGGTAACCGTATCGCCGATAAATCGCGCAGAAACCAGATTAGAGATATTGAAGGGGTCAGGCAACATTCGGGAGAACCAGGTGACGACGGAAAATATCGATGTTGTCGTTGATGCGAAGGATGAGAGCATTCTTCAGATAAACACGATGTATTACCCCGGGTGGGGAGTCAGTGTTGACGGAGAATTAGCAACAATTGATTATAAAAATGACTTAGGCCTTATCCGTGTAACTATTCCGGCAGGCGTTCATCATGTTATCGCAAGTTTTCGGGAAACAATATCGAGATTTATTGCAGATATGTGTTCGCTTGTTATCAGTATCATTTTTGTTATTGTGTCGATTTTATATTTGAAACGTAAGAAAAAGATTGCTCAAAAGACCGTTAAGAAGACAAAAAAGAGTTCATGAAATTTACATTGATAGGATTCATCGTTGTGTTGCTTTTGTCTTGGTTTCTCATTAAACCACTGGTCGGACCAGGATATTTTCCCATGCATGATGATACACAGGTTGCGCGCGTTGTTGTAATGGGAAGGGCGCTTCGTGAGGGACAATTTCCTGTGCGATGGGTTTCAGACCTCGGATACGGTTACGGATATCCCTTATACAACTTTTATGCCCCGCTCCCTTACTATTTCGGAGGTACACTCCATGCGTTTGGGGTAGACAGCATTGTAGCGACAAAAACTATGTTTGCCGCAGGCATCCTCCTCGCCGTTGTATTTTTTTATTTTTTTGCTGATTATATTTTCGGTACAATCAGCGCTATCGTCGGCACGTTGCTTTTCTCTTACGCACCCTATCATGCCGTTCAGGTGTATATCAGAGGGGCTGTTGGGGAATATTGGGCAATAGCATTTGCTCCACTCATACTCTGGGGATTTTCCCTTATCGTAAAGAAAAAAACATCTATAGGGATTGTTGTAGGTGGCATCGGGTTTGCGTGTGTCATTGTCTCACACACAATTTTGGGATTTTTAACTTCAGGATTAGTTATCGGAGGCATTCTTTTATATTCACTCTACGCATTCATCCGAAAGTCTTTTGATGCGCAGTTAATGATGCATTTATTCATGTCGGTTTTACTAGGCTTCGGGCTTAGCGCATTTTTTTGGCTTCCCGCTTTTGTTGAAATGGGATCGACATCCGTGTCATCTATGATTTCGCGCGCGCCAACGAATTTTTTCGATCATTTTGTATGTCCGTTGCAGTTATGGGATTCCCCGTGGGGTTATGCGGGTTCAGCGCCCGGGTGCGTCGACGGCATGTCATTTAAGCTCGGTAAACTCCAGTTAATAGTGACGATGATAGCCGCTTTGATGTGGGTAGTTTCACTAAAGAATAAAAAGAAGTCGACCATTACGGCGATGGCAACGATTGGAGTAATTCTTTTCGTATTATCTGTTGTAGGAATGATTGATGTTTCGAAATCATTATGGTTGATAGTGCCTTTTGTGTCGTTTATTCAATACCCGTGGCGTCTATTAGCCTTTGTAATGCTCGCCATGGGCATATCAGCAAGTTTTTTCATTTCAACGATACAGCAACGTACGCATCAGATATTACTTGCGATCGTGGTGGTCGGTATTTGTCTATTTATGAATGCAAAATTATTCGCGCCGCAATACCTGTATGCGCAGGATTCAAAAGCGTTTGAGACAACGGACGAACTTCGTTTTCGAATTTCCAAGATATCTGATGAATATTTGCCGCCGGGAATTAAAAAACCGATAAGTGCATCAGAGATTATAACAGCGCCAATTATAGGCAATGAAAATCTTAGAGTTACCGAAATTACCGATTCCGATACCAACTATAAAGCTATTCTTGAAAGTAACATTGACCAACAGACAGTTTTTCAGAAGGCCGTATTCCCCGGATGGATTTATAAAATAAACGGTCTCCTCGTTCGTCCTACCATTGTTCAGGGCGAGCCCCGCATGGTACTATCGAAGGGTAAATCGACATTTGAAGCGAGTCTTACCAATACTCCCATCCGCATTGTCGGAAATGTGTTGAGTGTTATTTCATTCGTTTTAGTCGGAGGAGTTCTCACATATGGGAAAAAAACCAAAACTTGATATCGTCATACCTGTTTTTAATGAAGAAGTTGAATTAGCGGATCACGTGGAGACGCTTATCCGCTATCTGCAATCATATTTAATGGATTTTGAATGGAGTATTACCATCGCAGATAACGCGTCGACGGATCAAACGCTTGCTATTGCTAAAATACTATCAAAACGATTCCGGCAAGTGCACGCAGTCCATCTGAAACAAAAAGGCAGGGGACGTGCAGTAAAATACGCCTGGCTTCACACCGATGCCGATATCCATTGTTATATGGATGTTGATCTCTCAACAGATCTCAAGCACTTTCCGCCTCTTGTTCGTTCACTGCTTCGTGGATATGATCTTGCTATCGGGACAAGGAACGCGAGAGCCTCCCGCGTGTACGGTAGAAATTGGCTACGGACACTGACCTCAAAAGTGTATATTTCTCTTATTAAACTGTTTTTTTGGGTCAAATTTAGCGATGCCCAGTGCGGTTTTAAGGCGATTACTGACCGTTGTGCAAAAAAGATTTTACCGTATACCGAGGATAATGCATGGTTTTTTGATACTGAATTATTGATTCTTTCTGAAAAGCTGGGATTTCGCATTTATGAAGAGGGAGTGACGTGGATCGACAACCCGGGTTCAACCGTGCGGGTTGTAAAAACGGCTCAGGGGGATTTGGAGGGTTTATGGCGATTATTGGTTATCAGACCATGGAAGAGAATGATATATGATTATGGAAGAAATTGATATCGCACTCATCAAAAAGAAATCGCTGTCGGGGATCGTAGCGCTGACTTCTCAAACATTTTTGTTACAGCTCATCGCTTTCGGCGCGACACTCCTTCTGACTATTTTCCTGACGCCCACCATATTCGGGATTTTTTATGTGGTTTCCGCGATCATTAATTTTTTGCAATATTTTGCCGATATCGGGCTCGCTGCTGCGCTCATTCAAAAAAAGGAACCCCTCACGCCGGAAGATCTGTCGACAACATTCACGATCCAGCAATTGCTTGTGTTCCCTATAAGCATCATTACGTTTGCGGTCGCACCGCTCGTTGCAGCTTTTTATAAACTAGATGCTGCCGGTGTTATGCTCTTACGCGCACTCGTCGTGTCGTTTTTTATCTCTTCACTTAAAACAATACCGTCAATTCTTCTTGAACGCAACCTAGAATTTAAAAAACTCGTCATTCCGCAAATTGTAGAGACAATAGGATTTTACCTCGTCGCAGTCATCATGGCCTGGAAAGGTTTTGGTATCACAAGTTTTACGTGGGCGGTTTGTGTGAGAGCGGTAGTAGGATTAATCGTTATCTACATTATTTCACCGTGGCGGATTCAGTTCGGAATATCAAAGCCGGTTGCGAAAAAACTCCTGAGGTTCGGCATCCCATTCCAAATGAATTCGTTTTTGGCTCTCCTTAAAGATGATCTTATGACCGTATTTTTAGGGAAAATATTGCCGTTTGCCCAGGTCGGATATATCGGGTGGGCGAAAAAATGGGCCGAAGTTCCGCTTCGGCTCATCATGGATAGTGTTATACAAGTCACGTTTCCAGCATTTTCCCGACTTCAGCATTCAAAAGAAATGCTCGGAAAAGCGATTGAAAAAACTCTTTTTGGTCTCGCGACTACGATAATTCCCATTTCAGTTGGCTTGCTATTTTTCGTTCAACCTGCGGTTTTCCTTATACCAAAATATGGGAAATGGGAGCCGGCGCTCGTTTCATTTTTCATCTTCGTTATCTCAGCGATAATCGCCGGGCTTTCGACCCCTCTCACTAATGCGCTTAATGCCGTCGGGCAAATTAAAATCACGATGATGCTTATGATTTTTTGGACGGTTGCAACGTGGATTTTGACAATAACACTGATTCACTTCATCGGATTTAACGGGTTTGCCGTCGGGCTCTTAATCCAATCTCTTACGATTTTTATCGTTGTTAAGATTACCCAGCGTTTTGCAGCTTTCTCATTTGTCGAATATATCAAATGGCCTGTATTGGCAGGTCTATTGCAGGGCGCCTTGTACTACGTGGCCCGCGGCAGCATGCCATACAGCATACCGCGGTTAGTTATCGTCGCCGGAGCGGGTGTTATACTGTACGGAGGTGTGGTTTGGGTGAAGCAGAAAGAACGGATTCTCGATATTATCCATATATCCCGGTAGCGTATGAAACAAACTATTTCGGTTGTTGTATCGGCATTTAATGAAGAAAGAACGCTCTCAAGGTGTCTAACCTCGGTATCGTTTGCCGATGAAATAATTGTTGTCGATAATACCTCATCAGATAAAACTCCTGAAATAGCCCATAAATTTACTAAATCAGTTTTTACTCGTCCTAACGAGTTAATGTTGAATAGTAATAAAAATTATGGCTTTACAAAGGTAAAAAGCGACTGGATTCTCAATTTGGATGCGGATGAAGAGATTCCGCCTGATCTTGCCAAGGAAATTCAATCGGTTGTAAGAAATAATCCGAAAGAGAATGGATTCTGGATTAAACGCAAAAACTATTCATTCGGCAAGTGGATTACTCATGGGTTGTGGTGGCCGGATAAGCAAATCCGTTTATTTAGGCGGGGAGCTGGGAAATTTCCGTGTATTCACATTCACGAATATATAGCTGTTGACGGTCAGGTGGGCGAATTAACACTGCCGTATGTCCACCATAATTATGAGTCGGTGCATCAATATTTGACAAAAATTGACCGCGCATCGACAAGTGAAGCGTTAACACTGAAAGAAATGAATCATCAGTTCGTTTGGTATGACGCAATCCGGTTTCCGTTATCGGATTTTCTAAAGATTTACTTCGCGGAAGGTGGGTTTAAAGATGGCCTACACGGATTGGTTCTTGCATTATTCCAGGCTTTTTATTCTTTTGCCGTTTTTGCAAAATATTGGGAAATGCAGGGGTTTCCTGATCGCGATATAACACCGAAAGCCATTGAGAGTGAACTTACTCAGAGAGGAAAAGAAGCAAGATATTGGATTTTGACGATGACCATCGGGGAATCAAAAAATGTGTTAAAAAAAATAAAAGGAAAATTTGAGAGAAAATTAATTGGGTTTCACTCATGAAACAAGCAACCGGTTTATGTATATATATTGTTGTTGTAAATTGGAACGGGAAAAAAGATACTGAAACCTGTTTGATTTCTCTTCATAAAATATTCAAATTTGGTCATGACGTGCATATTCTTGTTGTTGATAACGGATCATCGGATGATTCCGTAGTTTATTTTCAATCGAAATTTCCATGGGTTCAGGTAATTCCGACAGGCAAGAACTTAGGGTTTACCGGCGGTAATAATGTCGGCATCCAGCATGCCCTGGAACATAAAGCAGATTTTGTGTGGCTTTTGAATAACGACACGGAAGTGGACAAAGACGTTTTATCATTTTTGAACGTTTTTGATGACCCAACGGTTGGCGCCTGCGGTAGTAAAATTTACTTCGCGCCTGGCCATGAGTATCACAACGACCGGTATGCGAAAGAAGAGCGCGGACGGGTTTTTTGGTACGCGGGAGGGCTCGTCGATTGGGATAATATGTATGCATCACACCGAGGAGTAGATGAAGTCGATCACGGTCAATACGATGCCCCAATTGAAACACCATTTATCACCGGTTGCTCCTTCGTGGTTCGAAGTGACGTTGTACGAAGGGTCGGTATGCTTGATGATGCGTATTACCTTTATTTAGAAGATTTGGATTGGAGCCTCAGAATTCAAAAAGCCGGTTACAAGACGTTGTATGCGCCTACATCCATTGTCTGGCATGTGAATGCCGGTTCATCCGGGAGGCCGGGAAACCCATTGCATGAGTATTATTTTACCCGGAATAGATTGTTGTTTGGCCTCCGGTATGCTCCTTTGAGGACAAAAGTCGCATTGCTTCGGGAAGGAACCAAATTTCTATTCGGTAAATCACCTATACGCCGGAAAGCTATTATTGATGCCTTAACCGGTAGGTTTGGAAAACAGTATGAAAAGAAGAATACTTCTTAGTGCGATTGTTATTGCCAGAAATGAAGCAAAACGCTTGGAGGGGTGTTTACAGAGCCTTTCATGGGCAGATGAGTGCATTGTTATTGATAACGCTTCAACGGATGAAACAGCGCTTATCGCAAAAAAATGCGGCGCTATAGTTGTAAATGTACGGAGTAATAACTTTTCGCTGCTTCGGAATAACGGTGCTAAAGCAGCGCATGGTATATGGCTTCTTTACGTGGACGCCGATGAATTGGTCCCGCCGCCGCTTCGCGAAGAAATTATGAGCGAAATAACTGGTGAGCATGCTTCACGCGCTTATTTTATTCCCCGACAGAATTATTACCTCGGCTTGTTGTGGCCCAGTAGGGATGGTATGGTTCGCTTGATCCGAAACGATGCCCTCTCGCAGTGGGACGGAGTTCTGCATGAGCATGCGGTCGTTCATGGGCCAATTTCAACGCTTCGCAATTGCTTTATTCACAAAACGCACCGAACGCTTGAGGAAATGGTCGATAAAACTAATAAATGGTCTGCTTTAGAAGCAGAGTTACGGTTTAAAAGTCATCATCCACTCATTTCCTGGTGGAGACTTCTTCGCGTCATGATGACCGCTTTTTTTGATTCGTTTATCCGCCAGGGGGGCTGGAAAGCGGGTACGGTCGGGTTAATTGAAAGCATTTATCAGGCATTCAGCATGTTTATTACGTACGCGAAGCTTTGGGAACTGCAGAAAAGGACATCATGAGACAATTCCTTACGAGATTTTGGCCGATTATCGTGATTATCATTCTTTGGTTTGTTTTTTCCTCACCGTATTTTGTCCGCGGACTTATCCCGTTTCCGTCGAAATATTTAGTTACATTTTTTCCTCCTTGGAATGCCATGAACGGTATGCCTGTCAAAAATAATGCGATGCCGGATGTGATATCTCAGATGTATCCCTGGAGAAAACTTACTATCGATATCTGGAAGAACGGGGCAATACCGCTTTGGAATCCTTATAGTTTCTCCGGTACTCCGCTTGCAGCTAACTATCAATCGGCTGTATTTTCCCCGATGAACCTGCTATTTATGATTCTTCCGTTTATTGATGCATGGAGCGTTCTCATTCTTCTGCAACCTCTCATAGCAGGTATTGGAACCTATTTGTTTGTAAGAAGACTCTCCCGGTCAAAAACAGGGGCACTTATCGGAGCCATAGGATTTATGTTTTGCGGCTTTATGACAACCTGGATGGCATACGGCACGCTTGGTTACGCTATAGCATTTCTCCCATGGTCTTTATGGGCAGTCACAACTGACTTTATTAGGAAATCATCAATAGCCCGCTTAATTCTCGCAGCAAGCGTTGCATTATCGTTCGTTTCGGGGCATTTTCAGATCAGCCTGTATGTGATGGCGACGGTGGTGTTATATATCATTTTTAAAGCTGCAGATTCCCGCAAGTGGTTGCAGGGGGCCGCATTGCTTCTTTATAGTATCGGCGGATTATTTATTGCTGCACCGCAATTATTGCTAACACTTGATGCGTATAGGGCGTCAACACGGGGGGCGAGTTATGCAAAATTAGAGGTAATTCCCTGGCAATATATCGTGACCACATTCGCACCGGATTTCTTCGGCAATCCGGTGACACGGAACGACTGGTTCGGACATTATGCGGAATGGTCTTCCTATATAGGAGTTGTGCCTTTTCTTTTAGCGGTTTTCGGGAGTGTGAGGAATTTTAAATCGGACAAGAAATTTTTTATTACTCTCGCCGCTTTGGCATTACTTCTTGCGTATCCGACGCCGGTTAATGACCTTCTATTCCGGCTGAAAATACCGGCACTATCAACGAGCGCGGCTTCAAGAATTATCGTACTGTTTAGTTTTTCTCTTACCGTGCTTGCGTCTTATGGATTTGATGAACTTGTAGACTATTGGCGGTTCGGAAAAAAATCTCCGATTCGATTTATAGTTATTGCTCTGTTCGTTGTTATTTTTCTCTGGGTATTTCTGTTATTAGGAAAACCATTACCCATAGATAAATTAACAATCGCGAAGAGAAACTTCGTATTGCCAACGCTGTTTGCAATCGTAACTTTTGTGTTAATGTTTGCGGGATCTTTAAAGCAAAAATATATGCGTGTCGTCGTAACAGGTCTTATTTTGGGATTGATCCTTTTTGATTCGTACCGGTTCGTAACGAAGTGGATGCCGTTTGACCCCAGGCAGTATATTTATCCCGAAGAAAAATCATTGATGGTTCTTCAATCGAAAATCGGGAATGACCGGGTGTTCGGTAACATCGGGAATGAAGTAGGAGGAACGTTCCATTTGCCGCTTATCGAAGGATATGACGCTCTCTATCAGGGCCGCTACGCACAGTTCATTAATGCATCGTCAAACGGGTATATTTCCCCCGGAGGCCGTTCCGTCGTGTTATTTGATAAAGAGGGAATATATAAAACAGATATACTTCAACTGTTAGGCGTCCGTTATATTTACCACAGGATTAGCGACGGGAGAAATATTTGGGCATTTCCATTTTGGGAATATTTACCTGATTCATCTATGAAACAAATTTACTCTGATAACAGCTATGAGATATTTGAATATGTAAAGGCTTACCCACGGGCCTTTCTTGCTTCGTCCTTTACGACCATTCAAAGTGACACCGCAATTATTCAAACGCTTTTCGATAGCACTTTTGATCGGAGAGAATCATTGATACTTGAGAAGGAGCCTGCGATTAAGCCGAGAATCGGTTCAGGGTCAGCGGATATTGTGTCCTACAAACCAAACAACGTGACCGTAAAAACTTCTTCAGTAGTTCCAAAATTGCTTTTTTTGTCGGATGTATTTGATCCGGGATGGCACGCGACTGTTGATGGTAAGCCATCGGAGATCTATCGCGCAGACTATGATTTTCGTGCGGTGGCCATCCCGGCCGGTGGTCATATCGTTCAATTTGTTTATTTTCCGGATAGCCTGCGTGTCGGATTTATGTTTGCCGTAATGGGTTTTGTAATAATATTTTCTGGAGTGTTTTTAGCTTCCGTAATATGAAAATCGGTATATATAGTCCATATTTAGATTCTCTTGGAGGAGGGGAGCGTTATGTGTTTAGCCTGGCTGAACATTGGTCCCAAATACACAATGTTAGCGTGTTCTGGGATGATAATAAAGTGAAAGCTGAGGTTCAAAAGAGATTTAGTATTGACCTAGCAAAAGTGAGTATTGTCGCAAATGTGTTCCAGTTGGGAAATAGTATTGGGAAGTTAATGACCACGAGCTCATACGATCTTATTTTTTTCCTGAGTGACGGAAGTATTCCATTATCTGCTGCAAAATACAATATACTTCATTTTCAGGTGCCGTTTTCTCATATTTCGATGCCTTTTTGGAAAGCATTCCGTTATCAGCGGATTGTATGCAATTCGGAATTTACGAAAAAGCACCTTGATCCTCACCTTGTCATCCCCAGAACGGTTATTTACCCGCCTGTTGATGTGAGCGCACTAAAGCCCGGCAGAAAATCGAAGATACTTTTGTCAGTCGGCAGATTTAACGGGCATTATGGAGCAAAGAAACAGAATGTGCTCATCGAGACATTCCGTAAACTATATAAGAGCCCGCTCTTAAAGGGGTGGAAGCTTGTCATTGCGGGTGGATTATTATCAAGTGATACCGACTATTTCAATTCCCTGAAACTGAAAGCAAAAGGCTTGCCCGTCGAATTTTACCCTAATTGTTCGTACGAAACGCTTAATACTCACTATTCCGCCGCTTCTATCTATTGGCATGCAGCAGGCTACGGGGAAACAAAACCGGAACATATGGAGCATTTCGGAATAACGACAGTTGAGGCCATGGCAGCAGGAGCCGTACCGGTCGTTTTTGACGGAGGGGGGCAACCGGAAATAATTGCGAATCGGAAAAGCGGATTCCTCTGGAATACAACGGAGGAGCTGATCCAGGAAACCACGACACTCATTAAAAATACGGAGCTACGAAGCGCCATGGCAGCGGCTGCTCTCAAAAGTTCAACCGCATTCACGAAGGACCGATTTTGCCGGTCATTTGATGCATTATTATTAGATATAACGGGTACAAATAAAATAATATGAAATCATTATTACGTTTGAAACGTTTTAGCGACTGGATTTTTGTATTACTTTTTACGGTTATCGTGGGCGTATTTTTTTACCGGACGATTGTATTTGGTAAGTTGCCCGTTCCTTCCGATGCTCTTGTCGGACTCTATTCACCCTATAGAGATGCCTATGCGGTTCAATATCCAAATGGTATACCCTTCAAAAATTTTCTTATCACTGATCCCATCCGCCAGCAAATTCCCTGGCGCAAATCATTCACCGATTCTCTGCGGCAGGGAAAGATATCCTTGTGGGACCCGTATTCTTTCTCAGGAGCTCCGCTTTTAGCAAACATACAAAGCGGTGCACTTTATCCGTTAAATATATTATTTTTATTATTTCCGTTTGCGGCTGCCTGGACGATGCTTATCATAAGTCAGCCGTTGTTGTCAGGAATATTTTTGTATATATATCTGCGTCATAAGAAATTAGGCAACTTGCCCTCATTGTTCGGTGCAATTTGTTTTTCGTTTTCCGGATTTTCTATTGCATGGTTAACATGGGGGACAATGATTTCCTCATGGTTGTGGACTCCGTTGACTCTACTTGCGGTCGATAACATTTTTGACGAGAAGAACAGGAATCGAATGGTTTGGGCTTTTATTGCGGGATTATCGATCGCATGCTCGTTTTTCGCAGGTCACAGTCAGATTTTTCTCTATAGCACCCTTTTCATTGTTTTATACACCTTATGGTTCCACAGACGCGCATTTCTATTACGGAATTCCTATATGTATCTCACTGGCTTGTGCGTCGTATACATTCTGATAGCTCCGCAGATGTTCAGAATTATTGAATGGTTTCCTCAGACAAGTCGACTACTCACAAGTTCTGCATGGCAATCCGAAGGATTTTTTATTCCCTTCCGGCATCTCGTTCAATTTATTGCTCCCGATTATTTTGGAAATCCAGCAACACTCAATTATTGGGGAATGTGGAATTATGGTGAAATGGTTGGATATGTCGGAGTTGGGGGGCTACTATTGGCGCTCATCGGGATAGGGTCACAAACCATGTTTTGGCTATTCATGGTCATCATCAGCTTGCTTTTTGCTGTAGCATCACCGGTTGCCTATTTGCCATTTCAGCTTCATCTCCCGCTCATTTCATCTTTACAGCCGACAAGACTATTGGTCATCATTGATTTTAGTCTCTCGGTGCTTGCCGCATACGGATTATCTGCGATAACGGATACTATAAAACATAAAAAAGCATTTCAATGGGTTTCGGTTCTATTCCTTCTGTTGGTTGTTTTGTGGTTTGGCGCGTTTGCCCCGAAATTATTCGGTATTCCACTCGATAAGGTTATTTTAATAAAACGTAACCTCGTAGTGCCCACCGTTATATTTATCGGATCAGGCCTGCTCCTTATGTTACTGATTACGTTAAAGCGTCATAATAAATTTTTGCCGTTGTTAACTTCATGTATTATATTGTTCACTGTTGTCGACCTATTCAGATTCGGATGGAAATTTACGCCCTTTACAGACACTTCCTATTTTTTCCCGACGACAAAAATTATTTCATACCTGCAGAAGCAACCGAAGCCATTTCGTATTATGACGACGGATGACAGAATATTACCGCCGAACGTTAATGAATTTTACGGAATTGAATCGATTAACGGATACGATCCCCTTTATTCATCACGGTATGAGGAATTTGCTGCCGCTATGGGGCGGGGGTCACCGAATATTTCTCCACCATTCGGTTTTAACCGCATCCTCGTGCCGAAAAATGTGCAATCGCCGCTTCTTCCATTATTCAACGTTCAATATGTTCTTTCGTTTGATGATTTAAGTCGAATGGGATTTCAAAAAGTACTGACTGAAGGAAAAACAATGTTGTTTGTGGCCCCAAATTTCCTCCCGCGGGCGTATCTAGTAGAGCAGCCGATATTTTTGATAAATAAACAAGCCATCATGAATAAACTTTACAATCCGGCGTTCAAACCAGGTATATCCGCAGTTGTAGAATATCCCGTACAAACTATCAATGTTCCGCTTACAACCTCGGAAACAGTTGAGATAAAACGGTATGCTGATGATCAGATTTCTTTTAAGGTGAGTACGATGGTACCGAGGTTACTCGTTGTGAGTAATTCCTATATTTCCGGCTGGCATGCATACATTGACAAGAAAGCTACAGCGATATACCGTACGAATTATGTTTTCATGGGTGTTCTCGTGCCAACAGGGTCTCATTCAGTTGATCTAATATACCGTTAATTTCAAAGTTTATGAAAAATAATAATCATCCCCTGAGCGTTTCAATCGTCATCCCGAACTGGAACGGTGTTTATCTAATGAAAAAGCATCTGAAGAATGTTATTTTGGCGGCCCCAAAAGCGGAAATCGTCGTTGCTGACGATATGTCTTCTGATGGGTCAGTAGAATATTTACGTAACAGTTTCCCGAATGTCGTCGTTGTCGCTAATACAAAACGCGAAGGTTTTGCCGGGAACGTTAATTCCGGCGTTTTAAAAGCAACAGGTGATATCGTTATTCTTCTTAACACTGATGTTGAGCCGGATAAAGATTTTTTGCCGCCGCTTCTTCAGCATTTTTCTGATTCCAGGGTATTTGCCGTAGGTTGTCTGGAACGGAGTTTTGAGAATGGCGGCGTTATTCTGCGTGGTCGTGGATTAGCCCATTGGGAAAAGGGATATTATATTCATTCGCGGGGTGATGTGGGTGGAAGTGATACGGCGTGGGCCTCTGGCGGAAGCGCAGCTTTCCGGAGATCCATATGGAGTGAGCTGGACAGCATGGATAAGTTGTTTAATCCCTTTTACTGGGAAGATATTGATTTGTCATATCGCGCCCGGAAGATGGGTTGGGATATAATCTTTGAACCGAAGAGCATTGTGAATCACTATCATGAAGAGGGAAAAATTAAGAGTGAATTTACTCCCGATGATGTAAAACGAATAGCATACCGTAACCAATTTATTTTTATTTGGAAAAATCTGACCGATCTGTCAATAATGATAGATCATGTTTTTTGGACACCGGTTCGACTGTGTCAGTCGTTATTTCGTGGCGATTTCATACATATTCAGGGATTTTTTCTTGCACTGGGCATGCTTCCTTCCGCTCTCAAAAAGCGGCAAGCGCTAAAAGCAAAATGGAAGCGTTCTGATAAGGATTTAGCTCTCTAGTTAATCGCACACATGAATTTTATTATCGATTTTCTTCTTTTTTCCTTCGCGGTCATATTTCTGATGTTAATGCCTGCGGAGGGAATATTTTCTTTCGGATCGATTCCGTATTCCGGCTGGCGTCGTGTAACGCTTGGTTTAACAGTTGGAATAGTCTTAATGATCGGTCTGGCCTACGGCTTTGGGATGGCTGGTTTCCGGATAGGCGGGCCAATTACGTTAGCAGTTTTTGACGTTATCGCATTTCTCCGATGGAAAAGATGGTGGAAGAAAATACAAACTGGTTGGGAAGCTCCCCATGTACTTCTGTTGATATTCGCCTTTGTTTTTTCATTGTCCGTTGTAACGAGCGGTTGGATTGTGCCAAATGGTTTATTACTGCGCTCGGTTAACGGTCAGGATGGGATATGGAACATAGCCCTTGCGAGGGAGTTGAAAGAAAATTTTCCGCCGCAGCACCCGTCCATAGCAGGAGCACCTCTCAAGGGTTATCACATTTTTTATAATCTTTGGATTGGAGAGATAGCGCGAATTGTTCCCATATCAATCCTCAATCTTCATTATCACTTCGCAGCAATCCTGATGTCCCTTTTATTTGTTTATGGAATTTACGCACTTGCCGAGGCATTGTGTCGTAAGAAGAGTCTGGCGTTATGGGGAACTTTTTTCGCTATTTTCGGCGGTAGTTTTTCATTTATCCTGCCATACATATATCACAGACCCTTAAGTTTCGATGACAGCTTCGGAATTACACAGCCAATTTCGTTATTACTTAGCCCCTCAGTAACGTTATCTATCGTTGTTCTTATTTGGACGTATTTACTTCTTTGTGAATTTATTCACAGGAAAAGTTGGTTAATCGGGTTGTTGATTGTACTGCTTTCCGGTGTGAGTGTTGGAATTAAAGTGTACGCAGGTGTCATCGTTATGGGGACATTAAGTTTTATTTGCCTTTACGACGGTGTATTTAAAAAGCAATGGGTGATGCTTCTCATTCTTATTCTAAGCGGGATTGTTAGCGCCTTAGTTTTCTTTCCCCTTAATGCGTCATACGGTTTTCTCATATTCGAGTTTCTCTGGCCGCCTAACAGAGTTATGCAGGGAACATTGAATTTTACGAATTGGGAGCTTAAAAGACAGACGCTTCTTGCTATAGGCAGTGTGAAAGGCGTCCTAAAATTAGAATTCGAAGCAGTTGTTTTTTTTCTATTGGGAAATATCGGAACACGGATTATCGGTTTTTTTGGATTTATTCCGTTTCCGAAAAAGTTTAATACGCTTACATGGGCAATACTACTCACATTATGCATATCCTTTATTATGCCCATGTTGTTTATTCAACCCATTGGGGCGTATAACATGATTCAGTTTTTTTGGTATTTTATGGTATTTATCGGTATTTTGTGCGGTATTGGCATCGGAAGAATCGTAGAAAAACTCTCCAAAACTGTCGCCGTGATAGCTGCCGTGATTATTATTTTAGGAACACTTCCCTCTGCAATTTGGAAATTAAATTTCATTATGAATGACGACCGTATACCCGTTTCGAAAGCTCACTTGGTATTCTATACAGAGTTAGCATCAATCGGATCATATTCAGATGTGGTATTGGAATTACCGAAAATGCAGAAATACTCGGCAGCAGAGTTTACGTCATGGGCGAAGTACATTTCCCTGCCGTATGTTCCGGCTTTTGCAGGTAAACGGATATTTCTTGGCGGTGAAGTCGTTCAGTTTCGCTATGATGAGTTGTGGAAGAATCGTTTACCTATAGCCGAGTCATTCATGTCAGCTCAATTTTCTGTAGCATCTTTGGCACGGACCAGATCACTCGCGGCATTAGATATGTTGTATCGTACGTATCATGTCCGGTATATATTGACGGAAAATCAACCCGTGTGGTTTGACGGTGATAAT
>Ga0182021_10001791_pt1 | contig 24958 bp, 16 predicted proteins | sample 612E3MmetaG_FD_120493 | JGI IMG/M metagenome (GOLD analysis project Ga0182021, IMG submission 120493) | Permafrost microbial communities from Stordalen Mire, Sweden - 612E3M metaG (Illumina Assembly) | ecosystem: Environmental > Terrestrial > Soil > Wetlands > Permafrost | place: Sweden... | reverse complement strand
ACGCCGTGCTGCTGTTTCAATTCCAGCAAATATTGTTGAAGGATTTAAAAAACGAGGACGCGCAGATAAAGCCCGATTTATGAATATTGCTCAAGGTTCGGCAGAGGAATGTCGCTACTATCTTATTCTTTCAACAGATTTAATTATGGAGAATGTTTGGAATTGAAAATGCTTCTTGAAGAAGTTACAAAATTATTATACGCATACTCTCAACGTATTCTATCTTCTGTCTTCTGAATTCTATATTCTTAATAAAGGATAATTATGAAAATTCCTTTGAAATATACATTACGCAATTTTAAATCGCGAAGGCTTACAACGGCGATTACCATGACAGGTATTGCACTCGTTGTTTTTGTATTCGCTGCTGTTCTCATGCTTGCACATGGCATTCAAAGGACACTTGTTGCAACGGGTATGCCGGACAACGTTATCGTGGCACGCAAAGCCGCAAACGGGGAAATCTCCAGTATTATTGTCCGTAGCGATTATAATGTTATGCTCACACTGCCTCATATTGCAAAACAAGCTGATGGTAAACCTCTCGCATCCGGTGAAACAGTAGTTATCATCAACTTGCAGAAAAAGTCAGGCGGGTTAAGCAACGTGACTGTGCGCGGCGTTGCGCCGGAAGCATTCCTCTTACGCCCTCAAGTACATATTGCAGAAGGAAGGATGTTCAAAGTAGGAGCGCGGGAAGTTGTCGCCGGTTCAGCAATAGCAAAAAATTTTGCCGATACACAAATCGGTTCTACGGTAATTTTCGGCGGCAATCAATGGACGATTGTTGGAAAATTTGATGCCGGCGGGAGCGGATTTGATTCAGAGATGTGGGGTGACAATGAGCAACTACAGGATGCATTTAATCGCCCTGGCGGTTATTCGACAATGACGTTTAAACTCGATCAGCCCGATGCGTTTAATGCATTCAAAGCAGCATTCGATGCCGAGCCGCGGCTGCAACAATTCGAGCCGAAGATTGAAAAGACATTTTTCGAGGAGCAGTCAGAGGGAATGGCGACATTTATTCGTATCCTCGGCATTTTCATCACGGTCGTTTTTTCGTTCGGCGCAACCATCGGTGCGATGATTACGATGTACGCTGCTGTCGCAAATCGCACAGTAGAGGTAGGAACACTGCGCGCACTTGGATTCAGGCGACGCAGCGTGCTCTCGGCATTTTTAATCGAATCACTTGCACTTACACTTTTCGGTGGGGTGATTGGATTATTTTTAGCGTCGTTCCTGCAATTTTTTTCTATCTCGACATTGAATTACCAATCATTTTCTGAGTTGCAATTTTCGTTTGCGTTGTCGCCTTCTATTGTTGTCACGTCGCTGTTATTTTCGCTCTTTATGGGATTTGTCGGCGGGTTTCTGCCAGCTGTTCGTGCGGCGAGATTGAATATTGTCAACGCGTTGCGTTCAGCATAACCTTCTCTGTTGTTGGAGTCCATCTCGTAGATGGGCTCCATCTCCTTTGAAATGCTGCTTTTCTGTTTCTATTCCAGAATCTCTGACTTTCCATCGCTTGAAAGATTCTTTCCGATAGATTATCTTGTTGTCAACGTATGAATCAACCATTTGCCTGGAGTCTATTCTTATGTTCTGGCTTAAACTCGTTACAAATTTTATAAAAATCCTGCGTGAAGGACAAACACCGGCGCAGGTTGCCGGGGGCTTTGCGCTTGGCTCCATTCTCGGTCTCTCCCCCATGCTCACACTTCAGGGACTGTTGGTGTGGTTGATTACCCTTATTCTGGATGTCAACTTATCTGCGGCAACATTCTCATTGGGGTTGTTTGCACTGATTGCATATATTTTTGATCCAATTTTTCACCGGCTGGGATATTTTCTGCTCATAGATATCAACGGCATGAAGGGATTGTGGGCTACGCTGTATAACGCACCAATTGCTCCGCTTACCAGATTCAACAACACGGTGGTGATGGGAAGCTTTGTTACCGCGATTATTTTATTTGCACCAATATATTTTGGAATGAAAAATTTTGTCGTAGCATACCGCGCCACTCTCGGAGTACGGATGCACAAAATGAAAATCTATCAGATTATTGACCGAAGTTCTCTTCTGCAGTGGTATAAGCGCGTGAGAAGTTTGGGGGATGTGCTATGAGAAAGAAATTTGTGTTCGTCGTTCTTATCCCCGTCATCATCTTTTTGCTTGTCATTTATTTTTTTGTCGATAGCTGGATTACATCGGGACTTGAGTATGCGGGAGAAAAAGTGGTCGGAGCAAAAGTAGAAATTGATCGTCTGCATGTAACTATCAATCCTATAGGTATTGAGTTTGCGCGGTTACAGGTTGCCAATCCTGACAGCGCATGGAAGAATTTGTTTGAAACCGGCAAAGTACGGTTCGCTCTCAATTTCGGCCAGCTCTTGCGCGGAAAGTACATCATCGAAACGATGGAGGTGAACAATCTTATTCTCGGAACGAAGCGTACCACCGATGGGTCAATTCCAAAACCGAAAGAAAAAATTGCGCCGCATCCACCGATTGCATTTGATTCAACCGGGAAGCCCCTGGCAAATCTTCCGCCTCTCACAGAACAAGCAAGGTCTGTTCTTGACCCTGAGGGTTCAAAACCTTCAACATCGTTCGACCTTGATAAGATCAAACGAGAATTGAAGATCGACAGCTTGTTAAATCCTAACAATCTCGCCACGTATCGTCACATCGATACTCTTGAAAAACAAATTAATGATGCAAGTGTACAATGGCAGGCTACTTTAGGCGATATTGATAAATCAAAAGCGAAATTGGTAGAGATTGAATCCAAAGCAAAATCGATTAATGTAGGAGCTATTAAGGATATACAATCGGCAAGCGATGCTTTAAATAACGTTAAAAGTATTCTTAACAATGTTAACGACGTAAAAACTTCGTTTAATAACCAAAAGACGATATTGACTGATGGCGTTAATACGTTCAACGGTTCTATAAAAGATTTGAACAATCTTGCAAAGCAGGATTTTCAGAACGTAGTAAGCATGGCGCATCTGCCGGATGTTTCGATGAAGGGTATTGCAGAGATGGTGCTGGGAAAAGATCTTTTAAAAAAAGCATATACATATCTCGGTTATGTTGAACAGGCAAGAACGAAAATTCAGAACACTTCTGATACGCCGCCCATGGAAACACCCAAGCGATTACAGGGACAAAATATTCAGTTCTCCGTGGAGCATGTGTACCCGAAATTCTGGATTAAAAAAATTCTTATTTCCGGCGGCGCCGATAAAACAGAGGATCCACAATATTTCTATGCTAAGGGTCAAATACTCAATATCAGCAACGACCAGCGTGTTACTGGAATGCCTATTACAGTCGACCTGATGGCAACCAAGGGTGGAACAACTACACTTTCCTTAGACGCATCTTTTGATCGCCGGAAGGAGCTTGCTGTAGATAATTATAAGGCACAGCTTTCTGGTTTAGAGGTTAAAGAAATGTCTTTGGGCCGGTCGGATTTCTTGCCTACTAAAGTGTCAAATGCCGTGGCTGATGCTTCTATTATTGTCAATGTACCGGGCCGTCATTTTGATTCGAACGCAAAAATTGTTTTCAAGAATATGAACCTTTCCTTTGATCGCGATCCGAATGGTTTGGTGGAACGCATCGTTCGTGATATGCTAGCGTCCGTTAAGGGTTTTAATATTAACTTAAGAATGTGGCGAAACGAAGATACGTTTGATGTCGCGTTTACAACAGACCTTGACGATCAACTCACCTCACGCACGAAGCAGGTCATTGGAGATGAGGTGGCAAAGATTCAGAATGATCTCCGCAATAAACTAAACTCAAAAATTGCGGAAAAGCGCCAGGAGATAGAGAAACTGATTGCCGAGAAGAAAGATATGGTAACAAACCGTTTAAAAGAGTTTGAGAATCAGTTGAACGATAAGGGTGCCCTGGTAGAGGCAAAGAAAAGAGAGATCGAAAATCGCATCGATCAAGAAAAGAAAAAGCAAACAGATGATATAACGAAAAAGGCAAAAGATGCTTTAAAGGGATTGTTTAGGTAAGGGCATGCTGGCTCTCTGTGTCCTTGATGAAAAGCCTTTTATAAAAGAAAGGCTTTTTTTATGCTTGTTCGCTTGTAACTGTAAAAAAAAATAGACTATATTTATCCTGCAATGAATAAGTACTCTTATTATCTTTTGATTTTTTCAATTAGCTTTTTCTGCGGGTGTCATGATGCGCCACGCGATAATCCGCTCGACCCACAATCACCACAATATATTTCTATGGCAAGCATCGCCGGAACTGTCGCCATTTTAAATCAAAACACCCCTCTCCCTTCTGCCGCTATTACGTCGATAGAAGATGGTGTCTCAACTCTCTCTGATGCCTCCGGCGCTTTTTCTTTTGATCATCTTACGATAGGAACTCAAACGCTTGTTTGTTCAAAAACAAATTATACACCGGATACACAAAAGACTGTTTTACAGGCACAAACAACGATGCACGTTAATTTCCGCCTGAATGGCGCCCCTTATATTGTATCTCAAAATATTTACACCAGAAAAATCGATCAATATTATCCCAGTCCACAATATTTTGTTGACGTTACTGCGTCTGTTGCCGATCCAAACGGCATTACCGATATCGATTCTGTTTGGTTTTACGCAACATATCCCTCGAGCCACTCCTTGAAATTCGATACCCTGTTTTTCCCAATGACTTATTCTGTTTCTACTCGGTTATTTCAGGTAACCATTTATAAGTACGTTTTACCGACGAACACCATCCAGTGGCTTGTGAATAAACCTTTGCAGATTCGTTCAAGAGATATCCATAATGCTATAAATTATAGCAATCCGTTTTATATATCGCGCGTGATCGAAGATGAGGCAACCCCCACATATCCAACGATGAATACCACAACGTCAGCAAAGGATACCACGGGGCCAGTACCATTGTTGAAATGGTCTCCGCCAGATGTTACCTTTAACTATACATATTCGTTGACGATTTCAAGAACAATTTCCGGTGTTCGCAGTGATGTTTGGTCGTATGCGCAGCTGGCTTCTATTAATGAAGAAATTCAGTTCCCGGGCGATAATAGCGGAAAAACGTTGGATTCAGGAGAATATGTGTGGACTATTTCAGTGGTTGATGATTTCGGCAATTACTCTCGTTCCAAGGAGGCATCCTTTGTAGTAAAATGACAATCGATCAAACAACACAAGAAAATTTTGACGCGTTATATGAAATCGCCAAATCGGTGAATTCTATTTTAGAACCCACCGAGCTCCTGGAACGAGTTCTGGAAATAGCGATGACGCGCCTTTCTGCCGAGCGCGGATTCGTCATTCTGTCAAATCCAGACAAAGAACATGGTTATGATGTAGAAGTAATAAAAAATTTTTCTTCGCAACAAACAACCTCTGAAATTGTGGCATCCTCCTCTGTTATTAAAAATGTACTTGATTCCGGGCAAGCCGTGCTCACCTTCGATGCCCAAAACGACAAGCGGTTCGATGCTTCCTCAAGTATTATTGCACAGAATATTCTTTCTATTATTTGTATTCCGCTTCAGAATGCTCATAGAACGTTTGGTGCGGTGTATTTGGATAGCAGCAAAATGCTAAAAGAATTTACCGAGGAGTCTTTGAAGTTCTTAACCATTTTCGGCAACCTTGCGGGTATTGCCATCGAGAATGCAAAACGCTATACCGAGCTCCAGAAACAAAACGAACGCCTGAAGAATGAAGCGGGGGTAACCCATTTGTTTTCTTCGCTCGTGGGAACAAGTAAGAAATGGATAAGTGCTTTGGAAATTGCCCGGCGTGTGCTTGATATCGATGTTGCCGTGCTTATTACTGGCGAAAGCGGAACAGGAAAAGAGCTTGTGGCCCGCGCAATTCATGAAAACGGTGCACGTAAGGGGCTCCCTTTTGTTGCGGTCAACTGTTCTGCTATTCCTGAATCATTAATCGAAAGCGAGCTCTTCGGACATGCGAAAGGAGCGTTCACTGGCGCAGGCGGTATAAAAAAGGGACTGGTAGAGGTCGCTGACTGCGGGACGCTTTTTTTAGATGAAATATCTGATCTGTCCTATCTTCTCCAACCCAAACTTCTTCGGTTACTTCAGGAAAAAGAATATCGTCGTATTGGAGAAACGGTGAACAGAACGGCGAATATTCGGGTTATTGCTGCGACCAGCAGAGATTTAAAGGAAGAGATAAAAAACGGTAAAATGCGCGATGATCTTTATTTTCGTCTGAATGTAGTTGGTATCCATCTGCCGCCATTGCGCGAACGAAGAGATGACATTCCCCTGCTCGCCAAGCATTTTCTCCAGAGAACGGTAACCATGTTCAACCGGCCGGTAGAAAGTATTCAACCAGATGCTATGCAGTTACTGTTGAACAATTCCTGGAGAGGCAATGTTCGGGAATTTCAGAACGCGATAGAACGAGCGGTCGTTCTTTGCAACGGAACACAACTGACAGTACATGATTTCATAATTGATGTCAATAAACCAGATGCTGTTCTTCCTTCTTCCATGACGTTAGAAGAAATGGAACGAAGTGTTATCAAAGCAACCTTGGATGAAATGGGTGGCAACAGGCGCCGCACAGCAGAAAAATTGGGGGTGTCGTTACGATGGCTTCAATACCGTCTTAAAGAGTGGGCGAGCGATTAATGCAATACGCGATTGAAGAAAAAATTCAGGAGAGCACTTTTACCACTGTGTATCGGGCATTCGATCCCGTCCTCCAGCGTCGCATTCTTTTAAAGGTCCTTCATAAACACCATGCTGCCGATCAGGATTTACGACAAAGATTTTTACGTGAAGCACAAGCATGTGCAGCACTTCGATCCGAATACATTGTTCAGGTTTACACATTAACAGAATATGATAATTGCCCAGCCATTGTAATGGAGTTTGTTGAAGGAACATCCCTCAAACAATTTATTGCCGATGGGTCTACACACACATTGGCATACGCACAAAAAGTTGCTCTTCACGCACTTCGCGGACTTGTAGCGGCACATGAGCGGGGGATAATTCATCGAGATATTAAGCCGGGTAATATTCTTGTTACGACAAATGGAACATTTAAAATTTCTGATTTCGGTTTGGCGTCTCTCACATCAGTCCCTTCGGTCACGGCACAGGGAATGGTGCTTGGCACTCCCGCTTATATGTCTCCTGAACAGATCCGGTGCGAAGAGATTGACCAACGAACAGACCTATTTGCCCTGGGTGTGACCTTGATAGAAGTACTTACGGGAGAACGAATTTTTGAGGGAAATTCATATGCAGATTGCGCAAAGAAAATTTTATCGTTTCATGTTGAACTGTTGGATCGATTTATAGCACAATCTTCTGTTGAATTTGTCAATTTCCTTAAACTATTAATGGCACCGAAGAAACAGAACCGGTTTGCCAGCTCTAAAGATGCTCTTCATGTCTTTGATCGAAGAGATTCAAATATTTTTTTAACTGTTTCACCGTTGTATTCATCATCCAAAAAACGGCTATTCTTAATTTTAAGCGGTGCAGTTCTATTCATCGCTGCCATCATTTTGTTTTTACCGAATAGAATTTCTGACTCAAAAAAGATAAATCTATTCGGGGCTCCGCTAGATAGTGATTCTCATTCTGTGTCGACTATTGTAGATAGTTCTCGGAAATATAACGCTAACACGTCTGTTCGGGCGGTGAATGAACTTGATCAAAAATCCTCTTTGTTAAAGCCAAGGGCTGTTTTGTCTGCTGAGGGACATCAAGCGGTGTTGGATTCCGGTACCGTACTCGTAACAAGCACTCCTTGGGCAAAAGTATATATAGATAATAAATTTATAGGTGAGACGCCTTTCGGCAAACCATTGGCACTTGCTGCAGGAAAACACTCGATTCTATTTGTTCATCCATCGTTTGATCCTATCGCGCAAACAATCAATGTGCCCTCATTAAAAGAAATCCCTGTGAATGGAAATTTTTTTGAGACTGTTGGCTATTTAAATTGCCTTGTTACTCCATGGGCAGAAGTATATATTAATGACCAGTATAAAGATACGACACCATTAGAAAAGCCATTTATGCTCTCGCCCGGAAAATATCAGTTACGATTTAAGAACGCATCTTTTCAAGATATTGTACGCGAGGTTACGGTGCATTCCAAAGACACAACTTCCATCGTTATATCGTTTAAAGGACAACGATGACCCGGCAACTTCTCATCGTCTTGATCGTTTTTTCCTGCGGTTGTATGAGCCTTTCATTTGCACAGAACGGTTCTCTTCGTGCTGCCTTTCTGACCATTGACTCTCTCTATAGTTCAGGATCCTATCTTAGTGCGGAGGTTGAAGCGAGGCGTTTGCTTGAATACGCAAATCTGAATGACACTGCATATGCTGAAATTCATAAATACATCGCCTTCTCATTAATTGCACAAGGGAAATCTGAGCTTGCAAAGGAACGCTTTGCCATGTTATTAAGCCTTTTTCCTACCTACGCGCTCGATCCCGTACTCACATCTCCAAAAATACTTGTCATTTTCAATGAAGCGAAACGCTCTTTTCTCTTTTCAAAAAAACCGAATCCGGAAACAAAAAAAAATCCGGCTGACGCGAGTGGCTTGCCAATTTCTTATAGAACAATTCTTTTTCCCGGATGGGAGCAATTATATACAGGAAGAAAAACATACGGCACCATATTTCTTAGCGTGGGTATTCTAACGCTCGGGAGTGGAATAGCTTTTGAATTCCTAAGAAGCAATGCTCACCAAGATTATCTTTCAGAGCACAATACATTGATAATCGATGAAAAATATAAGACCTATAATCGGTATTATAAAGCCGAGATTGTCTCGTTCGTTGCGTTTGCAATCACCTATATCGCTTCTGAATTCGATGTCTTTGCTGCATCTAACAATTCTGCTGTAATTGTGCAGTCCAATTTACAAACCGGCAGACTCACTGAGATCACTTTTGCCTTTAAATTTTAAAGTGCACCTCTTGCACCATAGTGCATATTTTGCACGTTAACGGTGTCCCATTCCTTGATATTTACACAATTTTTACAATCCGTTCCTGGCACGTAGATTGACTTCTTTATAAGAAAGGGTTACGTGCGTTGTAACGATATTTTAATACCAAGAGTGAAAAATGATTCGCCGATATCTTTATTTTTTTATAGCTACCATTAGCGTTCTTCTTCGCACATTGGGATTTTCACACAGAAAACCTGTTACTGGTGACCAACAAATTGCCGATTCTTTTTCCACGGATGACCTTTTTGTATAAAACCAGCATGAACAGTAATGCTTCAGCTCCTCCTATACGCACATCTACAAGTTTTTCTAAACTTGATATGACATTAAAATTATCACCCTTTCTATTCATAATTCATTTTTGGGGGTTCTATGAAACTCTTATACAGTACTCTGCTCCTTACCGTTTTGGTATTTAGATTGGTTGTTGCACAGCGGAATCCACAACAAACTAATACAGATAAAATTACTTTTACATCGCAGCCGCCAACCACTGGTATAGTAAGTATTACTTACAAATATACAGCAAAAGCTATATCCGGTGATTCGACGGCAAAAATAAAATATTTCCCTTACATGGGGATTATGGCTTTTATCTATCCGAGCAATTTGTACGCTGTGGATTCATTAACCGGCCTTTTGACCTTTACTCCAAAGACGAAAGGATGGTATACTCTTGGGGTGATGGCACGTTCAACAAAAGGCGGTGTTGCCTATCAAACATTTTTTGTAACCATCGCAGGTGGAAACGGCATCGTACAGGGAAGGGTAACTGATACAAACAAAACAGTAATTAAGGGTGCGATCATAGAATTATTCAATGTCAGCTCTCAGACGAGTAGCAGCATATTTGGATTTCAGAGTAATGGGAGTTTCTCGTTTTGGACTGTGAGCGAGGCATCGGGTAACTACCGCATCAGCGGTATTGATCCCGGTAAATATAAACTTTTTGCCATTTCTCCTTCAAGCTTATACGATAGCCAATGGTACGATGGAAGATCGAGCGCTGCTCTTGCCGATGTAATTACTGTTCTTGATTCACCCGCAGTGGCTCCTGCTACAGATATTGTGCTCAGGGGGAAGGCGCCCAATGTATTGGTTTCCGGTTCTGTAAAAGATGACACCAAAAATCCTATAAAAAAAGCTGAAGTTATTTTTGTCAATTCTAATTTTGCATTGAATGTTGATGATTCTGTTGATGATTTCCGCAAATTTTTTGACATCAATGCTGTCAAAACTGATTGCAGGCTTGACGGTGTTTCACAGCAGGTTCTTCATATTAAAGTTGATTCAACCAATGGGACATTTAACGCCAGTATTCCACCAGGTTCATATATTGCGTTTGCAAAAGCAGATGGGTATGTAACAGAATTCTACCAGGAACAATCTAGTTTGCTTCTCGCAACAAAAATCGTGGTTATACAAAATATACCTACAACAAATATAAACTTTACACTCGCACAGGTTCCTCCTATAGTTTTGGGATCTATTTCCGGAATTGTTTTAGATACCTCTAAAGACGTTGGAATTCCTTCCCGCATCATCGTATCAAAAGATATCTGGGCGGCTTCGGCGACATCAAGAACTCCACGTGTTTATGTTGTTGACACGGATTCACTGGGTGCATATTCTGTAGGCAGGGTGCAGCCAGGTACATATTACGTGCTTGCATTGCCATTGGGCAGTTACGCACCGGCATATTACTCAACCGACACGGCCAGCAACCGCTGGAAGAAAGCTTCTACCGTTACTATTAATGAAAGCGGGAATAATCTTTCTGGAATTAATATTTATGTTCGTCAGCTCAGTGTGTCTGCCAGTGGCTATGCGGGAATAAGCGGAAAGGTGAGTACAAAAGTGAATTCAACTGTCGGACTATCTATTGCGCTCCCGGGTGCTTTTGTCTATGCAATAACAAATAACCAGGTTGCGGGGTACTCAATCACCGATAATACGGGCGCGTTTTCTGTCAACGGAATTGCTCCTGGATCTTATTCGGTCACAGCCGACAATTTGGGATCTACAGAACCTTCGGCGTCAACAGTATTATTATCATATAACAATATAAATTATAATTATTCACCTGTAACGGCAACAATCAATTTTTCTCTCAGTTCCACAACCGGCGTGGAAACAAGCGTCTCCATACAGCCTAAAGAATTTGAATTAAGCCAGAATTATCCAAATCCGTTCAATCCAACAACAACGATCAATTATGCAATCCAACAGCCCGGTATGGTGGTTTTGAAGGTATATAATATTGTTGGCCAAGAGATTCAGACTCTTGTGAACGGTTATCAAGCGGCTGGAAAATATCAGGTGACACTCAATGCAGATTATTTATCGAGCGGGGTATATTTCTATAGATTACAAAGCAGCGGTAATACATCAATGCGTAAAATGGTCTTGTTGCGTTAACTAATCTCTCCATCATTTTAGAAAGGAAAATAACTCTATTGGAATAAAGATCTATTTATAAACAACCAACACCGATTGAGATAAGAAGGCAAGCGATAGGGATATCGCGCTATTTACATAACCTTTGGTAACTGATTACTTTTATCTGTGTCGGTGTTGGTTCATTTTTCCCCTGCCCCCCATTTGCTACTTCCCGCTCACTAAACAATCTTGATGAGAAAAAAAATATTCGTTATTTCTGTTGTTGCCGTTGGAACAGTAACACGTTTACGCCTTGGGCAAGGAAGCCTCCGAATATATCGATACCAACATCAACTAAGGATGCAGTTCGTGTAGACACAAACGATTGATGAAACTCGTCGCTTGCTGCTATCATCGCCACGACCAACAACGAAGAAGCCGCCCACAGCCATTCTCTCTTTTTATCAGAGCCTTTATTAAAAGCTCGAAATAGTAAAAGGCCGGTAATAAAATATTCGGTCAGGTGTGCTAATTTTCTGAGAATAACGTGAAAAAAAATAATTTCCTTGTGTGAAATTGTAGGGACAAAAAAACGCAAGATCGGTTCAAAAAACATGTACGTGTTCTGTGCTGAAAACATACTTGTTGACATCCAAAAAATAAAACCGATCCAAAGAAAAACTGGATACCAATATTTAATTTTATTTTTAAAAATCATTTTCTCTTACTCTTCAATAAAAATTTTCCTCTATGGCATAACGTGAACATGAAAATTTTTATGTTATATCTTAATGGGACGCATCGCAGGCATGGCCATTAAGAAGAGATAGGCCTGAAGGGATTACCCGTGTTGCGTTTATTTACTTTGCCGCCTTTGTCTTTTTGTGTGTTTGTTTTTTTCTGTTTTCTTTACTAGAGAGGGTTTTTTCTTTTCGTTCTTGTCGGGTTTCGGTGCAGGAATACTCTCTCTCTCTTTGCCTTCTTTCTCATCAACGTGTAATTCGTTTGGTATGAAAGGTTTATTATTACCACTGATTTTATCTTTTTCGGCAAGCTGCTTCTCTTCTTCTTCTTCTGCAACAACCGCAGCGACATCAGCAATAGAATCGCCTTCCTTCAGCCTGATAAGATGAACACCTTGTGTGTTGCGGCCCGCGACACGAATATCTGCTGCATGCTGGCGAATAACCATGCCGTCGCTCGTAACGATGACAATATCGTCTGTATCGACGACTTCTTTAATTGCAACCATTTTCCCGGTTTTTTCCGATGCCTTAACGGTAAAAATACCTTTGCCGCCACGATGGCTAATACGGTATTCGTCTTCCTCGCTGCGCTTGCCGAACCCTTTCTGAGTTGCAACAAGAATCGTTGTGCCTTTCCGCCGCAGATTTACCGCTCCAATAACTTTGTCTCCTTTCCCAAGTCTAATTCCGCGTACACCGGCCGCAGAACGTCCCATGGGGCGAATTTCATCTTCATGGAACCGAATGGCGAGTCCATTATGTGTCCCAATGACAATATCTTGTGTTGCGTCGGTCAATTTTACATCGGTGAGTTGATCTCCTTTTTTCAGGTTCGCTGCTAAGATTCCGTTCCGGCGTGGATTACTAAATTCCGACAGAACAACTTTTTTCACTAACCCTAGCTCTGTGAACATAAACACGAAATGTGTATCGTCAAATTCTTTGACGGCAATAAAGGAGGCAATCTTTTCATTCGGATCTTTATCAATAACATTATTAATCGGTTTCCCCTTTGCAGTTCTTCCGCCCTCAGGGATCTCGAACACCTTCAGCCAATAACAGCGACCTTTATCTGTAAAAATGAGTACATAATCATGTGTGCTTGCGATAAACATATGAGCAACAAAGTCGTCTTCGCGTGTTGCAGCTCCGGTCACTCCCTTTCCGCCGCGCGATTGTCGCCGGTACCCTGACACCGGAAACCTCTTAATAAAACCGCTATGGCTGATAGTGACGACCACTTCTTCTTCGGCGATCATGTCTTCAATACTAAACTCTTCCGCTTTATAAACAATTTCTGTTCTGCGATCGTCGCCATACTTTTCTTTCATCGCAATCAACTCTTCTTCAATAATTTTCATTTGGAGTTGTTTGCTTTTTAAGATCGATTTCAGTTTCTCGATAAGCTTAATGGTCTCACGGTACTCATCTTCCACTTTCTTGCGCTCAAGACCTGTTAACCGTTGGAGTCGCATGTCAAGAATTGCTTTTGCTTGAATCTCAGACAGTTTGAACTTTTTCATCAAACCAAATTTAGCGCTCTCAACATCTTTTGATTTTTTGATGAGCGCAATCACTTCGTCTATATTATCTAAAGCAATGATGTAGCCTTCAAGAATATGCGCGCGTTTTTCGGCCTCATCCAAATCAAATTTTGTGCGCCGCACGACCACTTCATTGCGATGTTCAATAAATTGCTGAATGAATTCGCGCAATTGAAGCACTTTAGGCCGACCATCCACCAATGCCAACATAATAACACCGAAGGTTGTCTGCATCGGTGTATGCATGTAAAGATTATTCAGTACAACCTCGGCATTTGCCTCGCGTTTTAAATCGATAACAATCCGTAACCCGTCGCGATCTGATTCATCTCGGATATCCGAAATGTCTTCCAGTTTTTTTTCTGTTACGAGATCGGCAATCTTTATGATGAGAGATGCCTTGTTCACCTGATAGGGCAACTCTGTGATGATAATTCGCTGGCGTTCTCCCTTGCCTGTTTCAATGCTGGCACGAGCGCGGACAATAACTTTGCCGCGTCCTGTCATGTATGCATCCTTCACTCCACCGTAGCCATAAATAATACCGCCGGTTGGAAAGTCGGGAGCAAGGATATATTTCATCAGCTTTTCATTGCCGATAGCAGTATCTCTTATATAGGCAACACATCCATCTATCACTTCCCTTAAATTATGAGGCGGGATATTGGTTGCCATTCCAACCGCGATACCGCTTGCGCCATTACATAAGAGGTTAGGAATAAGCGACGGCATGACGGTGGGTTCTTGCAACGTGTCATCAAAATTCGGTGTAAAATCGACTGTGTCCTTTTCTAGATCCTTCAGCATTTCTTCTGAAATTTTTGTAAGACGGGCTTCCGTATAACGCATTGCCGCGGGTGAATCGCCATCCACTGAGCCGAAATTTCCCTGACCATCCACCAGCATATATCGCATAGAAAAATCTTGAGCCATGCGTACCATGGTCTCGTACACTGCAGAATCACCATGTGGATGGTATTTACCAAGAACTTCACCTACAATACGAGCGCTTTTTTTATACGCCCGATTGCTTGCCAATCCAAGTCCTTGCATGCCGAATAAGACGCGTCGATGCACCGGTTTAAGTCCATCGCGCACATCCGGAAGTGCGCGCGACACAATAACCGACATCGAGTAATCGATGTACGATCCCCGCATTTCATCTTCAATGTCGACTGGAACTATTTTTTCGCTTACTGTAGCCATAGGATTCTATTTCTCTTTTTCATTGTTACTCTGGTAATATTATATATCTAAGTTTCTCACATACTTTGCGTTCTTTTCGATGAACTCCCGTCGCGGTTCTACATCATCGCCCATAAGAATAGAAAATGTACGATCGGCGTCTGCCGCGTTTTCAATTGAGACCTGCAAGACGGTGCGTGTTTCCGGATTCATGGTGGTGGACCATAGTTGTTCGGGATTCATTTCGCCCAAACCTTTAAATCGGGAAATTGCAATACCGCCTTCTTTTATCATCACGCCTTCTTCGTTCACCGCAAGCTGATCTTCCTTTTCTTCCTCTTCCACCTTTTCCGCTTTACCTTTCTTATCACTCTTTATTCGTTTGACAATTTCATCGCGCTCTTCTTCGTCAAAGGCATAAAATTCCTGTTTTCCTTTTTTCACTTTATAGAGCGGTGGCTGCGCAATGTAAAGATGTCCCAGCTCAATAATTTCTTTCATATAACGGAAGAACAGTGTGAGCAGGAGTGTACGAATATGCGAACCGTCCACATCGGCATCGCACATGATTATGATTTTGCCGTATCGAATTTTGCTCGCATCAAAGGTCTCGCCCATCCCGGCGCCAATGGCGGTGAAGATAGCGCGGATTTCTTCGTTCTCTAAAATTTTATGAATTCGCGCTTTCTCGACATTTAAAATTTTTCCTTTTAAAGGAAGAATTGCCTGGAAACGTCGATCACGTCCTTGTTTTGCACTGCCGCCTGCAGAATCACCTTCCACCACATACAGTTCGCAATGTTCAGGATCGTTGATGGAACAATCAGCAAGTTTTCCTGGTAGCCCTCCACCATCGAATGCATTTTTACGTCTTGTCAAATCCCTCGCTTTTCTTGCTGCTTCGCGTGCTTCTGCTGCACGCAGGCATTTATCTATAATGCGTTTGCTGTCCGGAGAGTTTTCTTCCAGCCAATCAGAAAGCGCCGGCCCAAATATGGATTCGACAATGCTTTTTAATTCACTGTTGCCAAGTTTTGTTTTTGTTTGACCTTCAAACTGCGGTTCTGGAACCTTTGCGCTGATCACCGCTGTTAACCCTTCTCGGAAATCATCGCCGGTCAATTGTACCCCGCCTTCTTTTACAATGCCGTTTTTTGATGCATAATTGTTGAGCGTGCGGGTCAAAGCAGTCCTAAATCCGACAAGGTGCGTTCCACCTTCATGAGTGTTGATGTTGTTTACATAGCTGAATAAGTTTTCGTTGTATTGATCGTTATATTGGAATGCAATTTCTACTTCAACCGCGCGACCGTTTTCATCTTTTGCGCTGCCTTTTGTATACATTACTTTTTTCATGATGGACGGGCGCGTTGAATCTATATATTTCACGAACTCTACGATCCCGCCTTTGAAATGAAAATGTTCTTCTTCCTCAGATTTTGTTCGTGTGTCTTTGATATTAAGAACAACGTCGGAATTCAAAAATGCAAGTTCTCGAAGACGTTCAGCAATTGTTTCAAATTTATATGTGCGATTTTTGAAAATTGTCCCATCCGGCATAAATGTTGTCTTCGTGCCTCTCTTGCCGCGTGCTGCTTTTCCTATTATCTTTACCGGTGCAACTGGATCGCCTTTTTTATATTTTTGATAATATGTTTTTTCATCACGGTATACCTCCACTTCCAGCCACTCGCTCAGTGCGTTTACGACAGATACCCCGACCCCGTGAAGGCCTCCTGATACCTTGTAGGAATTTTTATCGAACTTACCGCCTGCGTGCAGTACCGTCATGACAACTTCAAGTGCCGAACGTTTTTCTTCTGCATGTATACCGGTTGGAATACCGCGACCATCATCTTCAACGGTAATAGAGCCGTCGTTATTAATATGCACGTCGATGTTCTTACAGTACCCTGCGAGCGCTTCGTCAATGGAATTGTCGACAACTTCATAGACAAGATGATGAAGACCGCGTGCACTCACATCGCCAATGTACATCGCTGGGCGGCGACGCACTGCTTCCAAGCCTTTGAGAACGGTGATATCATCCGCATTGTAGTCGCTTGAACTACTGCTTTTTATTTCTGCTTTTTTACTTTTTTCCTCTTTCACGTTGATCCCGTTTTTATTTCATCGATTCATTGAAACTTGATATCTTTAACTACTTCAAGTCCTACTATAAGATTAAGCTTATCTATAATTTCTTTCTTTCTCAGCGTCAGTTCATTTCTCCAGGTGCTTGTCTTTACATGAACGAATAAGACTCCCTGCATAATACGCGTTGCGGTTGTCATCTTTGCAATTCGCTCTCCCACCGCCTTCTCCCAATACAAAACTGCCTCATATTCTTGCAGTTTTTTTTGTATTCCCAAACTCTTTACGAGTTCGTCCATCGCGGAGCCGATGGTCTTAACTGATGTAGGGACCTTTTTCGACACGGTCAATATTGCCCTGCCTGATATAAAACTTTTTTGGGTCAGAAGAAATAACTTGTGTCCAGTTAATGGCGCGTTCATCGGTCGATGTAATAAATACCTGGCCAAGCGTGGCTGTCGTTTCTAGGAGTCTTTGCGATCTACGTCCATCCATCTCGCTCAGTACGTCATCAAGGAGTAATATGGGTGTTTCGTTGCATCGTTCTTTTAAATAAAAAAACTCTGCCAGTTTTAGTGCAATTAAAAATGTTTTATGCTGGCCCTGCGATGCGAAATTTCGTATATCAAGCTCGTTAATCTGAAAAACAAATTCGTCCCGATGGGGCCCAACAAGGGAGTACCCGGTGCGATATTCTTCTTGTTGGTGATCCTGTAGTGCTGATTGAAAGCTTGCTTCAATTGCTTCTTTTCCCCCGGCGGTACAATCGAATGACGGGACATACCTCATCCCGGGCTGTTCGGCTACCCCGGTGAGCAATTGAAATGAATTAATTACAAGACCCCGGAAATCTTCAAGAAACTCTCTTCGTTTCTCTATAAGAGCTGTGCCCACGTGAACGAGTTGTTCGTTCCATGCATGAAGAGCAACATCGTTTTCTTTACGAGAAAAAACCATTTCCGACAAAATTTTATTTCGTTGCTTCAATATTCGCCTGTAGTCTATGAGGGACTCTAAATACGCTCTGCTTGATTGCGAAATAACAAAATCTATAAACCGTCTTCTATCTGAGGGGGAACCTATTGTAATCAAGCTTTGCTCGGGTGATAAAATGACAACGGGAAATTTGCCAATGAGCGATGAAGCTTTATCAAGTTTTGCTTTATTAACCGTAATCATTTTTTGATTTTGTGGTTTATCAAACATAACTCGTACTTCGTATCCTATATTGCCGTCAGAAAGAAATGTTCCTGTTGCGGTGAATCCAGATCTATTAATATTCATAACGACACTATCGTTTACTGCATAAAAACTTTTCGAGAGGCAGAGGTACGAGATACCTTCAAGTATGTTCGTCTTTCCCTCTCCGTTGTCTCCTAAAAATAGATTCACCCCCGAAGAACATTCAACAATAGTTCGCTCATGGTTACGAAACGATTCAAGTAACAGGCGTTGTAGTTTCAACCCAGAATTACCTTACTTACAACACGATAGCCCCACTTCCTCTTCAGAATGGGGCTATCAACGATAACACCAACATCTTTTATTGTAGAATTAGACATTGAGACGCATAGGCATAACCAACATCAGGACATCTTCGTTTTCTTTCACGTTTGTTGGCGTGATTATCGCCGCTTTTACAGCGCTGCTGAAACTGAAAACGACCTCATCAGAATCAATATGTGAAAGAATATCGACAAGATAGGTTGCATTAAAGCCAATTTCCAAATCATCGGCATTGTACACGCATGCGATGCGCTCCTTTGCCTCACCTCCGAAGTCAATATCTTCTGCAGTAAGTTTTAGTTCGTTCTTTTTTACGGAAAATCGAACCTGGTGTGTTGTATTGCTAGAGTAAAGGGAAACTCTTCTTACTGATGCAAGCAAGATGTTTCGATCAACAAGTAATTTTTTATCATTATCAAGCGGTATAACGCTTTCATAATTAGGATAATTTTCCTCAATTAAACGCGAAGTGAGTGTAAAGTTTTTGAATGAAAATTTTATATGTGTTGTATTTACAGAAAGTGTGTTGGTGCCGCTTTCAATTGCTTTTGATACCAGAATAAGGGCTTTTGCTGGAACAATAATATCTTTATGCTGCTTTGCTTGTTTTACATTTGAATAGATAACACGTACAAGACGATGTCCGTCAGTCGCTACAGCATTCATTTCATGGTCTTTAAATTGGAGAAGTAGTCCCGTCATAGAAGGTCGTAACTCATCTGTACTGACAGAGAAAATAGTTTTTGAGATCATTGTTCCTATCAATGATCCTTCAAATACTATTTCACTTTCACCTTTAAATTCAGGAACAGCCGGATAATCTTGACTTGCCTCACCAACGAGGTTATACTCTCCGTTTTCAGTAATCATTTTGATTTTATTTGTAGCAGTATCTGCATGAAACATAAGTTGCGTTTCTGGTAAAGCTCTTAGTGTGTCCATCACTCTTTTCGCAGGCACAGCTATCGATCCATCTTCACTTCCTTTTACTTCTAATGTAGCCGACATAGAAATTTCCAGGTCTGTTGCAACAAGTTTTAGGGAGTTTGTTGAGAGAGAAAATAAAATATTCTCAAGGATAGGAAGTGTTGATTTAGATGGAACAACACCGCTTATTTTCATGAGGGCTTTTTGGAGTTCAATGCTTTCAACAGTAAATTTCATTACATAACTCCTTTGATACTTTAATTTCTAGTTTGTACAAATTTACTCAATCTTTAAGTAATACACAATAAATCTCATGTATATTATTATATATATATTAAAGAAATAAGAAGGATTATAATAATACTGTGGATACTGTTTATAATTAAAAGAAAACACAAAAATGAAAATGAAATACAAGATAAAAACAAAACTACACTGTTTATAGAATGTTTAAAAAGGAGTTTTTATAAACAATTTTTATGTAGTAATGAAATTATTTTTGCCTGAAACAATTTGTTCACATGGAAAAAACAACAATACACAAGATATAAACAAAAAGAATAGCGTTATTTATTAATCTCAATAGTTCTTCGTATTTGATCAATGTGCTGTTTTTGTTTATTGTTCGTTTTAAGGAATTCCTCTACTGCTTGGCAAGCGTGAATAACCGTGCTATGATCTCTTCCACCAAAATGAATGCCGATAGTTTTAAGTGAGGAATTTGTCATTTCTTTTGCTATATACATTGCGATCTGTCTCGCAAGCACGACTTCTTGTTTTCTAGTTTTTGCACGGATAAGATCGACGGGAATATCAAAATATTCGCAAACAACTTTCTGTATTTGTTCTATAGTTAAAGGAGTGCGGATGTCATTTACTACAACGCGTAGTACGTCTTTCGCGAGATCTATATCAATTTCGCGGTTTTCTAAAGATGCTCGTGCGAGAATACTTATAAGACATCCCTCAAGTTCGCGAATATTTTTTGTGACATTGGCAGCAATAAAATCAATAACGTTTGGTGGTAATTCCAATGCATTTTCTTCGCTTTTCTTTTGGAGAATGGCAATACGCGTCTCAAGATCGGGCGGTTGAACGTCAGCCGTAAGGCCACATTGAAAGCGAGAAATTAATCGCTCATCTAATCCCTGCATTTCTTTTGGTGGAACGTCAGAGGAAAGAACGATTTGTTTACCAAGCTGGTAGAGTGTGTTGAATGTGTGAAAAAAGTTATCTTGCGTTTTTTCTTTACCAGCAAAAAATTGAATGTCGTCTACAATTAATAAATCCATACTTCTATAAAATGAAGAGAACTCTGTAACCTTATCTTCCTGAACCGATTCGATAAAATCAACTGTGAATTTTTCGCTTGAGATATATGCAATTCGTTTGGCCTTACCGTTGAGCGCCGCATGGTTTCCAAGTGCATGCATCAGATGTGTTTTTCCCAGTCCGGTTCCTCCATAAAAAACAAGGGGATTAAATGAGGTGCCGCCAGGGTTATTGGCAACCGCTAATGCCGCCGCGCGAGCAAGCTGATTACAATCACCCTTAATAAAGTTGTCGAATAAATAACGAGGATTTAAATTATTCCGAATAGATTGCAAGTTTTCTATTCGGAAAGATACATGAGGTGCAAAAGGTGTACGACTTGTATCGGTTATCGAGGGGACAGGATCAAACACGGGTTCTGCTTGTTGTGTTGACATAGGTTCTTCTGAAGCAACAAAATAAAATAATTTTCCAGATTCTCCGAGAACACTCACAATAGTGCTTCGAATCAAAGTATTGTAATGTTCTTCTAACCAATCATAAAAAAACTGGCTTGGAACCTGTACTGTTAAATCTTTCTCATTCAAACGGATTGGAAGAATAGGCTGAAACCATGTTTTATAGCTTAGCGAAGAAACCTGATCTTTAATAATCGTTAAACAACGCTCCCATGTTTGTTTTGCAAGGAACTGATCGTCGGGAATTTGATTGGCTTGAGAAGGCAGCAGCATGACATTCTCCATCTAAACAACAACGAACAACTTATTCACATTTATGTGCACAGATTATAACGAGAACAAAATCCAAAACAACCAAACATGCAAAATAACACACAAGCAGGAGACACGCGCAGAACCGGCGACCAGAAGCGGGATTTCCACAAGTTATCAACATGCATATTTAGCTTTTTGAATGGACTTAATTATAGCACCAATGGTGGAAGCATGCAAGAAAAATTTTTAAAAAATAGTTTTTTTCTAAAATAGGGTCAAAAATTTTCAGATGATAACACACCTTGTTTGTACACCAAATTTTTAGTAAATTACAAATTGAAAAACAACAGACACAAAATATAGAGCCTAACACAATGAAGAGAACGTATCAGCCGCATAAAAGAAAAAGAAAAAACACACATGGTTTTCGCGCTCGAATGTCAACAAAAAACGGAAGAAAAGTCATAAATAGACGACGTGCAGCAGGTAGAAAAAAGCTATCGGTAAGCAGCGAAAAATAACAGTAAAACCGCCAGAAAGACGGGGCATGCTTGCCTCTTTTACAACCATCAATAAAAACCCTTAGCGGGTTTGGTGCTTTTACGAGAGTAATCACCCGTGGTAAAAAGTTTGATAGGAAACCAATAAAAGCTTTTGTTTATTCATATCCATCAAAGGACGGGGGATTACGCGTCGGTTTTACAATATCAAAAGTAATACGCAATTCTACCCAGCGTAATCTATTAAAACGGTTAATGAAAGAAGCTTTTCGAGCGAGGAAAGAAGAATTCTTTGGTCATGTGAGATCTGGAATGCTGCTTGAAATTGTATTTATATATAACGGCGATTTTGACGTACTCCATAAAAAAATTCATTTTGCTTCAATAAGTCAATCATTGACTAACCTGTCTTCAACAATTAATAGCTACTCCAAATAAAGACATGAAGCACGCACTTTTTCTGCTCATTCGATTGTATCAACAATTTATTTCTTCGCTTCTTCCTTTTAATCATTGTCGTTTTTATCCCTCATGTTCGGATTATTCTCTTGAGGCAATTGAAACACATGGTGTCCTAAGAGGATGTTGGCTTACCGTTAAGAGGATTGCAAAATGTCATCCTTTTAGCGTCTCGAGTGGATATGACCCAGTTCCCTAAATTTTAACAGTCACATGTGAGGTAAAAATTCTTATGGATCGACAATCAATAGCTGGTTTTATTTTGATTTTTATTGTGCTGGTGGTGTGGATGTGGCTGAATTCGCCAGTGCAAAAACCGCATCCGGTGGAGCAAAACACAAAATCAGTGCAAGTGAAAGATACGGTGAAAGTAAATTTGCAGAAGCCGCCGGAACCAAAAGAGAAACAAGAAATATATCCGTACGGAAAATTTTTCTCTGATCGTACGCAAGGAACGGAAAAAATTATTTCCATTGAGACAGACTACTATTCGGCGCAGATTTCAACAAAGGGTGGTACGCTTCGGAAGTGGGAACTAAAAAAATTCAAGACATGGTATGGAAGCCCGGTTCAACTTGTTGAGGACACACGCGACGGTGAACTTGCCGTCCTCTTAACAACAACAGACGGGCGGGTAGTTAACACAAAGAATCTCTTTTTTGATGTACACACATCAAGCGACGTTGTTCATATTGAAGGAAATTTTGAATTTGAAATAATATTTTCTCTCCCTGCCTCAAACGGTGGGCAGCTTGTAAAGAAAATGAGATTCCGCAACGAAGAATATGGTTTTACGACGGAAATACAACTGCAAAACCTAAGTACCGTGATTGCCAACTATCAGTATGAAGTAACATGGGAGCACGGTATTGGCTATGCAGAACAAAACAGTATTGACGAATCTAGTTTTGCCGCAGCGTATGCATATGCTGGGAATGAACTCACAGAAATCGACGCCGCAAAAACTGATCAAAAAGTTCAAAAAGAATTTGCAGGTACCATAGATTGGGTTGCTACGCGTAATAAATATTTTGCCGTTGCAATAATACCCACCGGAAACGTTAGTGAAGGCGCGTACTTAGAAGGAAGTCGATCTGTAATGCCAGACAACGGCGCAAAAGAAACATATGACATTTCTTTAAAGATGCCCTACAAGGGAAGCGCGAGCGAGCAAAGCACATTCAAAGTATTCCTCGGACCACTTCAACATAGTGTACTAAGGTCTTATAATAAGGGACTTGAAAACATAATGAGTTTAGGGTGGGCTTGGCTGATTCGCCCTATTTCTGAATACATTATGTTGCCGATATTTATTGCAATTCACTATGTTGTGCCCAACTGGGGACTCGTAATTATTATTTTTTCTATTCTCATTAAGCTGGCAATGCACCCGCTCTCGAAGAGTCAGATGAAATCGATGAAGAAGATGCAAAAACTCCAGCCGCTCATGGAAGAGTTGCGCACAAAATACAAAGATGACCCTCAAAAAATGAATCAAGCAACGATGAATTTGTACAAAGAGTATGGCGTCAACCCAGCTGGCGGATGTTTACCATTATTGCTCCAAATGCCAATTATGTACGCACTCTATGCTGTATTTCGCGGAGCGATAGAATTACGACAGGCAAGTTTTGTTGGATGGATAAAAGATCTATCCATTCCGGATATTATTTATCGATTGCCATTCAGACTACCCCTGGTGGGCATTCAAGACATCAGCGGTATCGCAGTGATTATGGGTGCTACTATGTTCATACAGCAAAAAATGACCGTTAAAGACCCGCGACAAAAAACAATGATCTGGATGATGCCAATTATGATGACATTCTTGTTTAATGGTTTTCCATCCGGTCTGAATTTATATTATGCTGTATTCAATGTGCTCGCCATTGGTCAGCAAGTACTCATTAACAAGCAAGACGATGATGAGCCCCTTCGAAAAGTAGAGCCCAAAAAGAAAGCACGAGGTGGAATATTTAAATTTGCGAAAGATATTCCACGGCTGAAAAAATAAATTTAACTAGAAAGAGATTTTTACTAAGCGTCCCATCAAACAGCATTGACGGGACGCTTTGTTTTTAAGGCATTGTGAAAGGAGGTAGCTTTTCGTACATTTCCTTACGGAGAAAAAATAAATTGATAGGACGATTTGGAAATACTATAGCGGCAATTGCAACCCCTATTGGGAGGGGAGCAATTTCGGTTATACGTGTTAGCGGTGAAGCTGCTATTTTAAAAGTAGCAAGTCGGTTTAAAGGAAAGAAAAATCTTTCTAGTGCCCAAAGTCATACCGCGCACTATGGTCGCATTGTTGATGATAACAATGAAACAGTTGATGAGGTTGTATGTACCATCTATCGTGCGCCAAAATCTTTTACCGGAGAGGATACCGTTGAGATTAGTTGTCACGGTGGAATCTTTGTAACGCGCAGGGTGTTGGAGTGTATATTAGAAACAGGTGTACGCCCGGCGGAGCCAGGTGAGTTTACACAACGTGCCTTTCTTAACGGGAAAATAGACCTTTCTCAGGCAGAAGCCGTTGCTGACCTTATTCAAGCTCAATCGGATAAAGCGCAGAAAACATCGCTAGATCAATTAGAAGGTGT
>Ga0182021_10001790_pt1 | contig 24968 bp, 19 predicted proteins | sample 612E3MmetaG_FD_120493 | JGI IMG/M metagenome (GOLD analysis project Ga0182021, IMG submission 120493) | Permafrost microbial communities from Stordalen Mire, Sweden - 612E3M metaG (Illumina Assembly) | ecosystem: Environmental > Terrestrial > Soil > Wetlands > Permafrost | place: Sweden... | reverse complement strand
GAACCGGCCTGAAGCCGGAAAACGGAAGCCAGAAACCCGATGGCGGGGATCGTGGTCGTTGCCGCAAAACGGCACTGGCGGGGATATCAGTCCTCCCAATCCATCCGACAAAAGGAAACGTCAGGGAAACCGCGCCGGTGGGCGTCGCGTCCCCATGAAACGCGCCGGTGGGCAGCTCAGAGCTTTTCCTGACCCGCGACGTCGCGGAGTGTGTCCGGCACGCCCACGCAATGGTGGGAAGCAAAACGGCGGACGTCGCGCAGCACGAAGCACGGTACCCCTGGCGCGCGCGCGGCCTCGAGGCCCGCAAAGTCGGCTCCGTCCACATCGTGCAGCACTACCGGCGGCCGCAGTTCGTCGTTGACAAAGCCCACCGCCAAATCGCGTACCCGGAGATTCCTGACATGGCGCGCGAACAGCCCGTACGCCGGGATCGTTCCGAACATGCTGGGCTCGGGATACGACCGCTCATTTTCCGGTGGTTCGCAGGCGGCGTCCTCCCCTGTACCCCCGCCCAGATACTCGAAGCGCAAGTCGCTCAGGGAAACGTCCTCGATCGGATGCCCCGGCAGGCCGCACAAGAGCGACGCAAAGCGCGGCTCGACCCCGGAGGCGACCACGTGGCTGATCTGAATGCGCCGGATGGCCCCGACGGGTGTGCCCGCCGGCCCCCGCCCCCGGTGGCCGAGTCGCAGGAAGATCGGCGCGGTGGTGACGTCGCGCATGGCAAGGTTGGTGACCGTTATGTCCTCGATCACGCCGCCATCCACCGTCTCCAGCGCGAGGCCGCGGCTGCGATCGAACACGCAGTTGGCGATGGTGATGTTGCGGAAGCCGCCATTGGATTCGGTGCCGCACTTGATGCGCCCGGTCACGCGGTCCCGATCGGGGGCGAACTGCTGCGTCCGGCCGCAAGTGCCGTCGAGCATCGTGCCGACGTCATAGCCGGTGACCTGGCAATTGGTGATGGTGACGTTCTCCGTGGTGCGCAGGCAGCCGAGGGCGTAGGAGCTTTTCAGCACGATGGCATCGTCGTTGGGCGAATTGATGCTGCAGTTGGAAATCCGCACCTGCCGGCAGCAATCGATGTCGAGCCCGTCTCGGATGGTATCGACCTTGAGGTTGTCGATCGTGAAATTGTCCACGCCGGTCGCGAGAACGGCAAAATGCCCGCCCCGCCGGATGGAGAAATCGCGCAGGGTCACGTTGTGGCACCATTTGAGGGCAATGGCCTTGTTCGCCCAGCCGTCCATCCGGTCGCTCTGGTTGGGATCGCCCTCAAGGAGGGGATCGGCGATCTCGATGCCGTCGGGTCCGAGGCTCAAGGGCATGTCGCCCGCGCACAGCGCGCGGCGTGGGCCGGGGCCGCGGCGGGTCAGGTGCCGGCCGTCGATCAGGCCCGGGCCGACGATGGAGACGTCTTCCAAGTGCTCACCCCAGATCAGGCTGTTGTGCCAGTGGCTGTGGCCGAAATCTTGATAGGCGTCCCATTCGTTTGGCTCCGCCGGATCAAAGGTTCCGAGGCCCACGGTCGGGTTGCCCGCGAGCAGGACGGCACCGTGATCGAGGTGGAGCGCGACATGGCTGCGGAGCCGGATGGAGAAGCTCAGGTAGGTGCCCGCCGAGAAATACACCGTGCCGCCACCCGCGGCGTGCGCGGCTTCAATGGCGCGGTTGATGGCCGCGGTGTCGGGCGTCGCGCCATCGCCGCGGGCGCCGAAAGCCCGGACGTCCCACGAACGCGGACCGACGGCCGCCGAGCCGGGCTCGGCCGCGAAACAAGCACTTCCGCGCCACGGCATCAGCAGCGGCGTCCGGAAACAACGATCAAGCAACGGAATCATGATGAAGATGGGACGGGATGAGGAAGCCAGCCCCGTGTCACGGGACGGACGGTTTCCAGGCCGGACCGTTGGAGCGGAACGGCCACACCGGCAGGCCCGCACGATCGACGAGATTGGGGCGCGCGGCTTCGCTCCAACCGAACCGCGCGGCCGCCGGCACCGACCCATCGCGGCTCGAAACCACGACCGTGTCGCCGCGGATGACCGCCTGCGCCGGCATCCACCGGCAGTCGGCGCCGGCAATTTCAAAATCGGTCAGTGGTTTCCCGTCGCGCGAAGCGAGTCCGCTCCCGGCCGGGTTGAAATGGACGACCGCTTCAAGGCCGCGGACCTCGAACCGAGCGAATGACGGACCGGCCCAGGCGAGACCCCGGCGCCCGTAGGTCCGGCTCAGCGCGAGCGCGGCCAGCCGTTCCGCGACCTCGCGCTTGTGGGTGGGGTGGATGTTGTCCAGGTCATCCACCAGATCGGTTGTCGGCACCAGACCCGTCTGGGGCAGAGCCAATGCCGCGAGCTGCGCCTCCCACAGCCGCGGCAACTCCTCCGGCGAATGCGCGAGCGGATCCTTGCGCCCGGTGTAACGGAAGGGAGCGATCTGAACGCAATAGAACGGCAGCGCCGGCGCCCGCCAGGCCGCGCGCCACGCGTCGACGAAAACCCGAAACTTGTCGGCATAGCGCAGGCCATCGTTGTACGCGATGAGGTTCGACTCACCCTGGTACCAGATGACCCCGCGCAGCGCATACGGCGCGAGCGGCCGGACCATGCTCTCGTAGTTCCGACCCAGCATCGCCGGGTCGCGCTCGAGGGAAGCCTCGCCGCCTCCGGCGAAAACGCCGGCGAGGGCCGCATATGCCTCCGCTGGAATCCACTCCTCGATGCGGCTGCCGCCCCAGGCGGCCTGGATCAGGCCAACCGGCAGGCCAAGTTCATCCAGCAGGCGCCGGCCGAACAGATAACCGACAGCGGAAAATTGCGCGCGGGCGTCTCCCCCCGCCGCCTGCCAGCCGGAGGAAACCACCTCGGGCGGTTGACGGATTTTCTCCACGCGAAACAGGCGCAGTGTCGGAAATGTCCGCGTCCGGACTTCCGCGCCCACGGCGGGGTCGGTCGCCGTCGTCGCCGGGGCCCACGGTTTGGCCACGTCGGTCGCGTACTCCATGTTCGACTGACCCGAGCAGAGCCAGACCTCGCCCACGAGGATGTTGTGCAATTCGACGACATTCGCCGCCGAGACGGTCAGGGTCCGCGGCGTGGCGGAGGCCTTCAGCTTCTCCAACACCACCTGCCAGCGACCCCCGGCATCCGCGTGCGTGGGCCGTTCCTGGCCGGCGAATCGCACTGTCACGGCTTCGCCGGGCGCCGCCTGGCCCCAAACCGGCACCGGCGCTTCGCGCTGCAACACGAGATTGTCACCGAAAATGCGCGGGAGGCTGACGTCGGCGCGCAGGCCGCAAGCCAGCAAGGCAGCCGCCAGGAAGAAACCGCGGAGCGGGTGTTTCATCATCGGGGTAGGAACCGAGAAACTATGACCGCGGTCGCCTTGGGGGAAAAGCCATTTGATCGCAGGGGGGCACATCCGCCCCTCGCCGCGCCGCGTCCAGCCGCGGGCGCCCGAGCTCCGCCCCACGAGCGCGCCCGATCACGGGTTTGGGTTCGGCCCCCCGGCCGCCTCCTGTTCCGCCAGCAACTGCCGGTGGATGTCGGGGTAGAGTTTCTTGACGCAATCCGGGCAGAGACCGTGGCTCACCTCAGTCTTGGAATGCTCGGCGATGTAGGTCTCGATCTGCTGCCAGTAGCCCTTGTCATCGCGCACCTTCTTGCAGCTCGCGCACAGCGGCAGCATTCCGCTCAGCACCTTCACCTTCGCGACCGCATCATCCACCCGTTGCTGCAGTTCGCGCTCGCGCATTCGCAGTCGCATGATCCGCAGCTCGTAGGCCGCGCCGATGACGGCAGCCAAGCCGGCCAGACACGCGAGATAGAACCAGATCGTCTGGCGGAAATACGGTTTGAGCACGAATGAAAATGTGGCTCCCACGTAATTCCAGACCTCATCGGCGTTGCAGGCCACCACCCGGAAATTGTACCGGCCCGGCGGCAGACTCGCGTAATAGGCGAATCGCCGCGTGCCCGCGTCCACCCAGTCATGGTCGAAACCATCGAGCCGGTATTTGAACCGCACTTTGCCCGGCGCCAGGTAGCTCAACGCCGCGTAGTGAATCTCGACCTCGCCTTCGCCGGGCGTCACTTCGAGCGTCCGATCCGGGGAACACGCCCGTTTGTTGATCGTCACCCGCTCCACGCAAACCGGCGGAGGGAGCGTGTTCGAGAACAGGTGGTGGGGATCCACGATCACCAGGCCCTTCAAGGAGCAGAACAAAAGCCGGCCATCTTTCATCCTCCATGCCGTGGGCTGCACCCCGGCCCCGAAAGCGCCGGTGTTCAGCCCGTCTTTCACTCCGTACTCATGCGAAGACAGCGCGTTGGTCTTGCCGTCCGCCAGGACATCGAAATCCGCCCGGCTCACGGTGAAAAGGCCGCGGCTGCAGCTGAACCAGAAGATGCCGCGGCCATCCTCGAGCATGCTGCTGACGAAGCTCGAGTACAACCCATCGCCGGCGCGAAAGGCGAAAAACTTGCCGTTCTTGTACCGGGTGAGACCCTCGCGCGCGAGGAACCACAACGCGCCGGCATCGTCTGCGTACACCCCCCCCACGCGGTCGCCCGCCAGGCCGTCCTTCGTCGTGAAGGTCGTGAACCTCCCATCGGCATACCGGCTGACACCGCCGCCCGAGGTCGTCACCCACAACGCCCCCCGCCGATCGTTGGCGAGCCCCCGCACCTGGTCGCTACCCAGCCCGTCCGCTTTGCGGAAGACGGTCACCTTGTCGTTGTCAAATTCGAACAACCCATCCCCGTCTGTGGCGACCCACACGCGGCCGGCCGGGTCGCGATAGATGGCCTTGATATCGAACACCCGCTTCCAGCCGGGATCCCGCGTCAGCGTGCCGTCCTTGAATTTCAGCAATTCGCCGCTGGCGGCCAGCCAGATGGTCCCGTGGGCATCTTCCGCGATGGAGGTAACCGTCGCCAGAGGCGACCCGCCGAGTTCACGGTAGGGTGTGACCTGGCCTTCGTGCCAACGGGCGAAACCGGTGGTAGTTCCGATCCAGACGTCACCCCGGCTGTCTTGGAAGACCGACCGGGTGCTGTCGCCCGGCAGACCGTCCTCCGTTGTCAAGGTGGTGAACTGCGCCCGCCGCAGGCGCGCCAATCCGTTCGCCTCCAAGCCCAGCCAAAGGCTGCCTTCCCGGTCCGCACACATACAAATGACGGTCCCCAGTCTGGCCTTGTCCTCGCGCGACACCGCGCGGACAAACCTGCCGTTTTCCAGCCGGTAGACGCCGTCGCGCGACCCGAGCCAGATGCCACCGGCTCCATCGTCGTACGCCCGGGCGCCACTCGCGACCAACGCTTCCTCCACGGGGCCGAGGGAGACGACCCCATCCTTCCACAGTTTGATCACCCCGCTTTCGCAGGTGAACCACAGCGACCTGTCGCGCGCGAGCGAGATGTTGGCCACGCGGCCGTCGCGAGGCCCGACCACCCCGTCCACGACCACGAACCGACCGTCGACCAATCGCTGCACCTGGCTACCCGCCACCACGAAAACGCCCGACGGAGAAGCCGCGTTGATCCTGATGACAAAATCATGGACGAGACCATCTTTCTTGCCAAACACCGTCAGGCCATCCCGGCCCATCCGGGTCACGCCGTGGGCCGTCGCCACCCAGATGCGCCCCTCGGGATCTTCGTCGATCTGCCGCACAACGTCATCCGAGAGACCGTCTGCAGTGGTATAGGTCGTGAATTTCCGGTCCTTCAGCCGCGTCAAACCACCACCGGTGGTGCCGATCCAGAGTGCTCCGTCACGATCCTCTTTCAACGCCCAGACCTCGTTGTCCTTCAGGCTGCCGCTGCGGACATCGAAAACGGTGAAGTTCACGCCGTCGAACCGCACCAAGCCGCCGTCCGTGCCGAGCCAGACGTAACCGTCCCGCGTCTGGACGATCTGGCGGATGCGCGACTGCGGCAGGCCGTCCGCCTCGCGCCAATAATCGACGCAGTAATGCGCCGGTTCCTGCGGCAAGGCGGCGTCCGCCGCCCGCCCGATCGCGCCCCCACCAAACGCAAAGGCGATGATCCCGACGAGGCGGAAACCGGATGATCGATAGGCGGGATTCATCTCAAGCCTCCAGTCCGTTTCATGTAATTAATGAATAGTATGTTATGAAAACAAAAACATAGCTTCGCCTACGGGACGACACAAGGCCAGGGACAATCCGTCCCCACGTTTGGATAGTCCAACTTCGGAAAAGGCGTCGTTTCGACTGCATAGTGCTACTTTCGTCTGCAGATCGGACAAACCTGGATGAGCTGCAGCGGTTCGGCAGTTCCAAGCCCGAATCTCCACACAAGTCAACTGGCCGCACAGTGGGCTTCCGCGGAAACGCTTGTGCGTCCCGTCGCACTGGGCCATGATGAAGCTGTCATGCGTTCTCCGTTTTTTGTCCGCCTTGCCTTTCTCGTGCTGCTCGTCGGGTCCGTTTCCGCGCTGACTGGTCGCGACATGTTTGTCTACTTCGGCACCCACCGCGCGGGCCCCGGCCTTGGCTTTTCCCTCGCGCGGTTTGACTCTGACACAGGCGCGCTCACCAAGCCCGAATTCCTCCTCGAAGCCAAGGAGCCGGCGTTCTTCGTCATCCATCCCGACGGCCGGCATCTTTACACCTGCAATTCGGGTGCCCCTGGCGGGGTCAGTGGGTACGCGATCAACCCGGAAACCGGCCACCTCTATCTGCTGAACAAGGTGCCCTCCAGCGGCGAAGACGCCAGTTACATCTGCCTGGACCAGACCGGCCACTACGTCTTCGTGGCCAACTACACGGGCGGCAACCTCGCCGCCTTCGTCCTGGAGGCCGACGGCCGCATCGGCGCGCGCACCGCGTTCGTGCAACACACCGGCCACAGCATCGATCCCCAACGCCAGACTCACGCCTACGCCCACTCCGTCATTGTCGATCCCACCAACCGGTTCGTCCTGGTGGCCGACCTCGGCGTCGACCGTCTGTTTGTCTACCGGTTCGACGCGTGCACCGGGGCGCTGGTGCCGAACGATCCACCGTTCGCCACCGTCGTGCCCGGGGCCGGCCCCCGTCACTCCACCTTCCACCCGAACGGCCGCTGGGTCTACCTGATCAACGAAATGGGCTGCACGATCACGGCGTTCAACTGGGATGCCGCGCGCGGTGCGCTGGGCGAGTTCCAGACGATCTCCACCCTGCCCGCCAGTTTCACCGGCACCAACACCTGCGCCGAAATCGTCGTCCATCCCAACGGGCGTTTTCTTTACGGCTCCAACCGCGGCCACGACAGCCTGGCGGTCTTCCGCATCGACGCCGCGACCGGGCGCCTGACGCCACTCGAACACGTGCCCACCCAGGGCAAGACACCGCGCAACTTCGCGTTCGATCCTACAGGAAAATGGATTCTCGTCACCAACCATAACAGCGACAACGCCGTGGTTTTCCGCGTCGACGAAAACACCGGCCATTTGACCCAGGCCGGCCCACCCGTGCCCGTGCCGTTTCCTTTCTGCGAGCGCTTCCTCCCGGTGCCGTGAGGACGCGGCGCACGCCGGTTCTTGAGGTGGCACGGGTCGCCCGACCCGTGGCCCGCAAAACACGGGTCGGGCGACCCGTGCCACTTTGGTTGCAGTTCTGCCGCGTCAGGAAACATCCGGCCTGGGCTGGCTAAGCGGGTTAATTCCGTTAACCTGCTGCCGTGGAGAACATCGTTGCGAACGCGCTGGGGCCCGACGCCTCCCAACTGGCGGCGGAGGAGCGGCGGAGGCTGCTTTCGCGCCTGCTCGCCCGCCTCGCGCACGAAATCCGCAATCCGCTCAGCTCGCTCGATATTCACGTGCAGTTGCTCGAGGAGGACCTCGCGGCGCGGGGTTCGCCGCCGGGGGAAAAGATCTCCGGCCATCTGGAGATCATCCACGGTGAACTGCGCCGGTTGGAGAACATCGTGACGCAATTTCTCAACCTGGCCGACCCCTCCTCGGTCCATCTGCAACCGGTCGAGATGGACCGCGTGGTCGAGCACGTCTGCGCCCTGCTGCGTCCGGAAGCGGCGGCCCGCGGCATCGAACTGACCGCAGCCATGCCCGCCACGCTGCCGGCCTTCACGGCCGATCCCGACCAGTTGACGCAGGCCCTCGTCAATCTCGTCATCAACGCCATCCAGGCCATCGAGGGCCGCGGCCGCATCGAGGTGCGCGTGGCCCCGGACGAAAAGCAGGGGCGGATGGCGGTGGAGGTGCGCGACACGGGACCGGGGGTGCCGGCCGAAAAACGGGCGGCCATTTTCGAGCCGTTCTTCACGACCAAGGCCGACGGCAGCGGCTTGGGATTGTGGATCGTGCAGCAGATCGTGACGGCGCACGGCGGAGTTGTGACGGTCGCCGATGCGCCCGATGGCGGTGCGGTTTTCACACTGCAGTTTCCGCTGCAGCCGGTCCCAACGAACGATGGATAAGACGAAGATCAGGATCCTGGTGGTGGATGATGAGCGCGGATTGTGCGCCGGGGTGCAGGAGGCGCTGCGGCGCGAAGGCTACGCGGTCGACGCAGCCAACGACGCACCCGCCGCGCTGGCCCTCGCCGCCAGCCATACCTACAACCTCGTCCTCACTGACGTGCGCATGCCGGGCATGAGCGGCCTCCAATTGCTCAAGGAGGCGCGCCAGGTCAGCCGCGACACGCTGTTCATTCTGATGACAGCGTATGGCACGGTCGAAAACGCCGTCGAGGCGATGAAGGAGGGCGCCTACGATTACCTGACGAAGCCGCTCGACATGCGGCGACTGCGGGTCCTCGTCGCCAAGGCGCTGGAATTCCAGTCCGTTGTTGCAGAGAACCAAGCCCTGCGCGCCCGGCTCCAGCAACGCGCCGAGCCCAGCCTGCTGGTCGGCGACAACGAGGCCATGCGTCGCGTGGTCCGCATGGCGGAGGAAGTCGCGCGCAGCGACGTGACCGTCCTGATCGAAGGCGAAAGCGGCACGGGCAAGGAACTCATCGCCCGCCTCATCCACCAGCGCAGCCCGCGGGCGGACCAGCCGTTCATCTTCGTCAACTGCGCCGCTCTGCCGGAACAACTGGTCGAAGCCGAATTGTTCGGCCATCGGAAAGGCGCGTTCACCGGGGCCCTGGCCGACAAGCCCGGCCGCTTCCTGCTGGCCGACGGCGGTACGCTGTTCCTCGACGAAATCGGCGACCTGCCGCCGAAAGGCCAGGGCGATCTGCTGCGCGTCATCGAAGACGGCGCCTTCCGCATGGTGGGCGGCACGGAACTGGTCCAGGTCAACGTGCGGATTGTGGCTGCCACCAACAAGAAACTGCAGGAGGCGGTGACTGCGGGCCGGTTCCGCGAGGACCTGTTCTACCGCCTGCAAATCGTCCCCCTCGCCATTCCGCCCCTGCGCGAACGCGCCGAGGACATTCCGCTGCTCGTCGACGCTTTTCTCGATCATTTCACAGCCAAACATAAGCGCCGCCGCAAGAAACTGTCGGCCGAGGCAATGCAACTGTGTCAGCGTTTTCCTTGGCCCGGCAATGTGCGGCAACTTCGCAACGCCATCGAGCGGGTCGTGCTCACTTGCCGCGAGGCGACGATCCCGGTGGAAGACCTGCCGGACTTCCTGCGCAGTCACGACCAGAACACACCGTCTTTCACCGTCCGGCCCGACATGACCCTGGCCGAGGCGGAGAAGCTGCTGATCCGGCAGACGTTGACCCACGTGACGTCCAATCGCGAGGAAGCCGCCCGGCGGCTCGGCATCAGCCGCCGCTCGCTGCAGTACAAGCTCAAGCAATACGGCCTGCTCGCCCCGTGAGCGTCGCTGGCGCCGCCGCACCCCGGCCACGCCTCACGCATGATTGCACAACCGGCCGCGGGCCGGTGCAGAATCTGCGCAAACGCCCCGAATCCGCCGGAGCACCGGGAGGCGCCCCGCAGCGGTGAATCACAGAACTGGCTCGACCCCGCCCGCTTATCGTAGGCAGCCGCGCCGCGGCACACCCCATGCAACATCGCCGGCGTATCCATCCCGGATGCATGGAAAAAGTAACTTCAATAGAAACCTATCATGACTCCTGATCCGATCCCCTCCGCCGCCGTCCCGGCTCCCACACCCGCTCCGGTTGCTCAGCCTGCTCCCGCGCCCGCACCCACGACTCCTCCCCCGGCCGTCCAAATCCCTGGTAAAACGCGCAAGCAGCGCTTCGGCAAAAGGCCGGTCATCGGTACGCCGACCGGCTCTCTGACAACGCCAGTTTCCTGACGGACGATTTCCCTCCGTGGCGGCGGCCGGGTGTAACCAACCGGTGCCGCCACTTTCCAGGTTGGGCGGCGGAATGCGCTTTGAATGATGCAATCATCGAGTGCGCATCCGCCGCCCAATTCATTTCTGCCCCGAGGGGCCGCGGCGCGGTGGCGGAGACAGCTGTTGGCCTCCACCTTGACGTCCGATCCGAGTGGTTGCACGGGAGGGTCGCCGGCAGTGCAAAGAATGCACCAAACACGGCCTCCAGCAGCAGATCGGAAATGAACCTAGACGGAGACAAAAAACTAAGTTCCTTCCCGGCAGGATGTTGGCGGAGCCAAGGTGGCGGCGGCACGCCCCCTGCACTACCAACGCCTGCCATGGAATCCTCCATCGAGAACTTGCTCGCCCTCCAAAAACTGGCCCGGCCCGGCCGTCCGCTCACCTCAGAGCAGCAGGCGGCGCGCGTCGCTCTGCGCGAAAAAACACCCGCCCCGATCCTTGCGCACTTTGACCGGCTGCTGGCGTGTGGCAGAACCGGCGCCGCCATGGTCCGCCACGGAGTGTGCGGCGGGTGCCATATGAAGGTTCCCATCGGCATGGCCGCCAGCCTAGCCAAACCGAACGATCTCAATTTGTGCGAAAACTGCGGGTGCTACCTGGTCCTCGCCCCGGACGAGGGGGTGGATGAGCCGCAGCCGCCGATCCCGGCGCCCGTGCGCAAGACCCGCCCGCAACGCCAGATGGTCGCAGTCTGAGCCGCTGCCCTCCGGAGCTCATGACGCTGGCAGACTTCACGCGACCTGCGCTGGTCCTACCGAGCCTGCGCGGCCGGGACGCACCCGGGGTGATCCACGAACTCAGCGTCGCGCTCCATCGCGAGGGCATCGTGCCGGACCTGTTGCCTTTCTACCACACGGCGTTGAACCGGGAGTTTCTGCTCCGCACGGACTTCGAGTCCGGCCTCGCCTGCCCCCACGCCCGTCTGCCGGGAGTGACCACGCCCGCCTTCGCTTTCGGTCGCAGCGACGAACCGTTGGCCTGGCATCCGCGATTCTCTCATCCGGTGCGGCTGGTCTTTCTGCTCGCCCTGCCGGTTTCCGATGCGGCCCCCGGCCTCGCCATGTTTTCCTGCCTGGCCCAGCTCGCCCGGGACACGCCGCTGCTCGATCTCATCCGTCAATCGGACGATGCCGGATCGATTTTTGAGGCCCTCTCCCTGGTCGCCGTGGGCCGCCGCCACCCGGCCGCACCCGCCATTTCCGCCGCAGGGTATTGATGGATGGAAGCGGCCGCGGCCCGGCGCAGAGCCGCCGGCGCGGGCGGGGCTATCCTGTAGCCGGGGTCGCCGACCCCGGACCGGCCTCAACGAGGCCGGCTGCAACGCAAGCTCTTTTACTTGAGAATCACACCGAGATTACCATCGGCATCGGGCGGACCCAATGGCCTTTCCGCCCGCCAACCAACCGAAAACTGAGAAACGGCGGGTTACGGAAAACGCGCCCTCAATGCATGTCTCCGGCCCTACGGGTTGGTGCCGGCGCCCAGCGGCTTTACCGCGAAGGCGCCGGCATGCAGGCGTCGGAGGCATTCCTGGATCTGCCGCAGATTTTCCACCGTCTTCAACCGCGTGAGAAAGGGCACCGTGCCCGATTCGGGAAAATAGACGCACAGGCGGCCGTGAAAGAGGAAGATTGCCGCGGCCGACGTTTTCGTCTGGTCCCCGTCGATGTAGGAGTACTGCAAAAGGTTCACCGGGCGGTGCCGCGCCAGCCGTGCCGCCACCACGCTGGCATCGCGGAACGCGCTGTTCTCGTCCAGCAGCAGCACAGTCGGCGCCGTGGCAGCGGGCGCCTGCGGAAAATCGAATCGGTAAAGCGGGTATCGCGGCGTGATGCGCGGATACCTGGCCAGGACGAACGGTGAAATGCGGTCGACCTCCTCGCGTTGCGCCGGCGGGAGGTCGAGCGGAAGGAACCCGTGGTTGACGTCCCACACCCACAGCCGGTCGTTGTGCAAGAAAACCGCGACCGCGTGGCCCGCCACCGTCTCGTCGTTTTCCTGGGCGCCCCACTGCAGCACGCGCACCCAGGCATTGCCGCCGAACCGCTCCTGAAACTGGTCGTAGAAATAGACCGACTCCACAAAGCAACCGTTGGCCACGTTGAGCGGCTCATGCCGGAACAGCGGTGCCGGCGGGCTGGCGGCACCGAGTGCGGCCACCAACAAAGGGAGGTAAACGAGCGGGACGACGATTCGGTTCACGCGGGAATCCAGGAAAGCCATTACTCCCGCTCCTGTCGAACCGAGTTTCGCCGGTGCGCCCCCCTGGTTTCGCACCGCGGGCGTGTCTTCGGATTGTCGGTCGTACGGGTTGGTATCGGCATCTGGCACGGGTCCCAGCTCGGTGGCATGGGTCTCCTGACCCATGGTCTCCAGCTCACGGGTCGGGAAACCCGTGCCACTGGCGGCCCACTGTCAGCCGGAACCTGCGCCCTCACGATGCGGCACACGTGCCCGCCATTTGACTCCGGGGGGCGGCCCGTCGTACCCTGTCTGTCTCCATGGCCGAACTGTTCGACAAGAATCAACGCATCCGCTCCGCCTTCCTCATCGGCGTCCAAACCGCTCACATGTTGTCCGGCGAGGGGGCCGAGTTGCTGGCGGAATTACGGGAGCTGGTCGAGCTCCTCGGGCTGGACATCGTTGGCAGCGCTCTCGTCGGTCTGCGCGAACCCGCGCCCGCGTTCCTGCTGGGCCGGGGCAAGGTGGCCGACTTGATCGCCCAGGCGAAGGCAGCGGGGGCTGATGTGATCATCGTCGACGAGACCCTCTCACCCGCGCAGCAGCGCAATTGGGAACGGGAGGCCCAGTGCGCCGTCCTCGACCGCCAGGAGGTCATCATCGAGGTGTTCGTCGACCGCGCTCACACCCGCGAGGCCATGCTGCAGGTCGAGCTCGCGCGCCAGGAGTATTTCATGCCGCGCCTGAAACGTGCCTGGACGCATCTCTCGCGGCAGCGCGGCCGCGGCGCCCTCGGCGGCGAGGGCGAGACCCAGCTCGAGCAGGACCGCCGCACCGTGCGCGACCGCATCGCCCACCTGCGCCGCGCACTCGCGGACGTGCGTCAGCAGCGCGGAGTGCAACGCCAGCGCCGACAGCGGGTGCCGGTGCCCACCTGCGCCATCGTCGGCTACACGAACGCCGGCAAGTCCTGCCTGCTCAACCACCTCACCGGCTCCCGCGTGTTGGTCGAGGACAAGCTTTTTGCCACCCTGGATCCGACGACGCGGCAACTCCTGCTGCCGGGCAACCGGAAGCTGTTGATCACCGACACGGTCGGTTTCATCCGCCGCCTGCCGCACAATCTCGTCGAGGCCTTCAAGGCCACACTAGAGGAGGTGGTCGTGGCGGATTTCCTGATTCACGTGCTCGACGTGGCCAACCCCAATGTGGCGCGGCACCATGCGACGACCCTGAGCGTGCTGGCTGAACTGGGCGCCGACCGGAAAACCATCCTAACGGTGTTCAACAAAATCGACATCGCCGACCCTGCCGCCCTCGAATCCGCCCGCCTGCTCGCACCGGGCGCGTTGTTCGTCAGTGCCAAGACCGGCGCGGGAATCGACACCCTGCTCACCCGCTGCTCCGAGCTGATTGCCCATGAATTCGCGGCGGCGGAACTGCTGGTACCCCATGATCGATACGACATTGTCGCCCGCCTGCATGAGATCGGCCACATCCACTCGCAGGAGCCGGGCGACGACGGCATCCGCATCCAAGGCCGGTTTCCCGCCGCACAATCGGCGCTGTTCGCGCCGTTCCTGGTCATCGGCCAGCCAGCCACCGCCCGGCGCGGGATGCCGCGCTGACGGCCACGCTTCGACTGCGCTGGTGCGCCGGGGGGCGCAGCCGCGCCTTACTCGTCGCCGAAACTGATTCCGAGCATGCGGGCGGTCTGCACGATGTCGCCGTCGATCGGCACGGTGCGCAGGTGCCCGATGGCCTCCGTCAGCGGCACCGCCGTCGTGTCGGGCGGACGCAGCGCGACCATGTAGCCGAACTTGCCCTCCTGCACCATCTTGACAGCGCGGGCGCCGAAACGGGTGCAGAGAAGGCGGTCGAACGTCGTCGGGCCGCCACCGCGCTGCAGGTGACCCAGCACGACCACGCGCGTCTCCTTGCCCGTGCGGCGGCCGAGTTCGGCCGCCACGATGGCGCCGATGCCGCCGAGCCGAGCCTCGCGGTTGCTTTCGTTCGCGCCCTGAGTGACGAACACGCCACCCTTCGGCTTTGCGCCCTCAGCCACGACCACAAGGGTGAACTGCCGCCCCATCGCCTCGCGCTCGGCGATCTTGTGGCAGATTGCATCGTAGTTGAATTCGATTTCCGGAATGAGGATGATGTCGCCGCCGCCGGCGATCCCGGCGTGGGCGGCGATCCAGCCGGCATAACGGCCCATTACCTCGAGCACCATCACCCGGTTGTGGCTCGCCGCCGTGGTGTGCAACCGGTCGAGCGCGTCCGTGGCGCAGGCCACGGCCGAATCGAATCCGAAGGTCATCACTGTCGCCTCCAGATCGTTGTCGATGGTCTTTGGCACGCCCACCACTGGGATGCCGTGCTCGAACAGCTGCTGGGCGATGGTCAGCGAGCCGTCGCCACCGACACAGATGAGGGCGCGCAAGCCCAGCAGTTCGCAATTGCGCTTCGCCTCGTCGAGGATGTCGGTCGGGATCGATCGCTGCTCTCCGTGGCCGGTCTTCGCGGCAAACCGGCCGCGGTTCGAGGTGCCGAGCACGGTGCCGCCGGCGGTCAGCAGTCCGCCCATCTCCCGGTGGTCCAGTTTGCGGAAAGTGATCGGATCGAGCAGGCCCTCGAAACCGCCGTGAATGCCAAGCGTTTCCCAACCAAGGCGGGTCGCCGATTTGACGACCGCGCGGATCACAGCGTTGAGGCCGGGGCAGTCGCCTCCGCCGGTGAGTATGCCAATGCGTTCTGCAGCCATGGCATCGCAGAATGACGCAACCACCGGCCAGCTCAAGTCATCTTGCGCCTCAGGCCACCATCGAAGCGGCGGAAGGCGCCACCCGCCCACACAGCGCAGGACGGTCGGCCACGGAGAACCAGGGGATCGGCGTCGCGCCGTTCAAGCCGAGCGACATCACCAGGGTGCGCCAGTTCTCGTTGGGCAGCGCCGGGCAATCCTCCGCCAAAAAACCGCGCTTCTGATACAGCCGGAACGCCGTCCGATATTCATCTTCGTCCGTGGTCCATAGGCGCAACACGCCTCGACCCTCGCTGCGGGCCACCTGGATGATCGCGTCAAGAAAACGCCCGCCGCCACCGTGCCCGCGCATGACCGGGAGCAGACCAAACCAGGAAAGCCACGTCTCGGTCGGCATTCCGCGGTAGTCGTACAAAGCAGCCACTCCAACGACGGAACCATCGAAGATCGCCGTCCAGAATCGAGTCTGTTCCAAGCCTCGCGCCACGAGAAACGCTCCGTGTCGCTCGGGCGTCAGCGCCGCGCTGACCGCCATCTGATGCTCATCCTCCCAAGGGAACAGCTCGGCCACGACTCGACGGGTTTCATCCAGGCGTGCCGGCTGCAAAGCCTCGATCTTCATGTTGGGCGCGGAAGCTATACAACCGGCGCCAATGGCTGAATATCACGCCGTCCGGCAAAAACGCCTAATCCGATCGCTCATGCATGTCATTCATGAGTCGAATCCCTATTATTTTAGTAGGATTTTTGGGCTATTCTTGCGAACGTTCTCAAATTCGATGGTTTGCGCTAGAAAACCTATCGACAAATGCGCCTGATCAGGCGTTAGGTGATCTTATCTCTCGACACTGTCGCGACTGCGTCAAAACGTCACCTTTTCTGGTTTTTCGCAGATTTGGACGTCGGTTTTGGCGTGGACGAGCCTTGCACGCGACCGCCAAGGGGCCCATTTCAAAAAGGCCTCTCCACTTTTTCGCCGTGTCATCCGCGCGTTTGTTTATCGCTGTAGCGCTGCCGGGTCCAGTGCGCGAGCAACTGATCGCCCTGTACGAGCCCGTGCGTGGCATCGCCTGGACGCGCCCGGAGCAACTGCACTTGACGCTGCGATTTCTCGGCGATGTGGAGGTCTCGCTGCGCGAATCGCTCGAGATGTCGCTGGTCCGGGTTCGGGTGGAGCCGTTTGTGCTGCCGATCAGCGGGGCCGGTTCTTTCCCGGCGCGCGGGCCGGCGCGCGTGCTTTGGATCGGGGTCGGCCATGGTCATACGCGGCTTTACCAACTGCGCCAGCAAGTGGACGATGCCGTCCTCGCAGCCGGCCTTTCGCCGGACCTGCGCTATTTCCACCCTCACGTCACGCTTGGCCGCGTCAAGGACGAGGCACCGCCTGGCACGGTGGCCCAATTTCTGCGGCAGAACGGAGAGTTCGAGGCCGCGCCGATCCGGGTTGACGCGATCCACCTCTACGCAAGCGAACTTCGCCCAAGTGGGGCCGTGCACACGCTGTGGCGCAGTTTCGCTTTGCGCGGTGCGACACCTGCGGAAGCGGAAGGTCCGGCCTGATGACGCTCGATCGATCTCTCCTCTGCAATCGCGAGCAAGCTCGCTTCCTACGGCTCCTCAAGAAACAGCGCCTGCGTTGCAGCCGGCATCGTTGAGGCCGGGCCGGGGTCGGCGACCCCGGCTACAAGTTTCTTCCCGTCCGGGGCAAAACGCGTTTTGCGGTTGGAGCTGCATCCTTCCGACTGATTGGTGTTTGGAGTCACCGATTGCGTCGCAATCGATCCAATAATATCTTTCAAGTTATTGATTGTTATTATATTATACAATCATCCGAAAACAGACTTGTTATACCATTAAAACCGGTTTAACCTGTCTATGTGAAAAACATCGAGGTCAGTGAGGAGGTCTATGAAACGCTGAAAACGTTGACGACGGACTTTCATCAGACTCCCGATGATGTCTTGGCCTCCCTGCTGAATCTCCGGGTTGCCCCCGCGGCGACCGACCAATCGCTCGTGGCGTACATGCTCGGCGCGGAATATCGGGCAAAATTCACCGACGCCGACAAGTATCTGGCCATTTTGGGCTGGATCGCGTCCAAACACGCGGCGGATTTCAGTGAGTTCATCGTCTCGCTCTCCAGCGGCCCCAGCGGCCGCCGCTATCTGGGCCTGTCGCGGGACGCGATCGTTAAGCAATGCCGCCACAATCAGGCGCGGCAGATTCCCGGCACGCAGTATTGGGCGATCATGAACATCGACACCGCCACCAAGCGGCGCTTTCTGTCACGCGTCCTCGAATTCGTCGGCTATCGCGACGAGATCATCGACTTCGTGGGCGGAGGCATCGGCATGCGCCGCTCGATTGGCCGCCGCCCAGCTTCCGCCGGATCCGAGCGGCCGGTGTGATACCATCTACAATCCGTCCCCGGACTCTCCACGGGAGGGCCCGCCTCGAGGCGGGCCAAAAAAAGGAAGGGACGGAGCCCGCCCCTCCTTTCGTTTCCGTGTCAAGCGTGCCACCGGCTGGGGTCACCGCAACTATGATCGGGACGGCTCGCCTGCGACGACGGCATCGGTCTTCTGCGCGGTCAGCCGCCCGTAGGTCGCCCGTCCGCCCATCCGGCCATGCAGTTCCTGCTTCAATTCCAGGCACTCTGCGTGCACACGCGTCTCGAACTTCTTCAAATTGAAGCTGGGAAAGACGCTCGCGCGCAAAACGCGCCAGGCGGACGTTTCCTCCAACGGCGGCGCCTGCTCATTCAGCTTCTCGCCGCAGTGGCCGACGTGGTTGGCCAGGCAGAGATCGCGGGCGAGGGCCACGACCGCGACGAGTTCCACGTCCTCCGTGGCCTCCTCCGGCGTCCCCACCCACCGCATGATGTTGCAGAACGGCTTCGGCAGGCCCTGATGCTCGGCAAAATGCACCGCCACCTCCCGGCTCGTGCAGTCAAAGAAGAGTTTTTCCGCCACCGGCAATGGCACGCGGCAATCCTGCGCGTGGGCCAAAGCGGCCTGGAAACCGTAGGGGTACAAACGGAACAGGAGCAGCTTGCCGAAATCGTGCAACAACCCCGCCGCGTATGCCTTGGGTTCGACGTTGTCGAATTCAAGGTAGATCGCGGTGTAGTGCGCCATCCGGGCAACGGCGATCTGGAACATCCAGAAACTCGGCCACGAAAACGGCGGTGCCTGCATCAACCGTTCCTCGATGGTGATGACGCTGCTCGCCAGCGAGGCCAGGCGCACCTCGCCGAGCATGCTGACCGCCTGCCGTGGATCCTCCACCGCGGTCATCGCCGCCTCTTCGCTGCGCGGCAGGTGATTGGCGGCGATGAGCACCTGGGTCGCCAGGGCCGGGTCCCGTTCCACGATGTCCATCAGCGGATTCAAACTGGACCTGGTGCCGTTGGCGTGCATCTGGAACGACGCGGCGACGCTGTCGACGACCGGACAGGCCGGCAACGCCTCCAGCTGTCGAAGGACCTGTTTCAACGGCACGACCGGGCAGCGGTTCTGGGTCGCGGCATCAAACCACAGCGCCTTCTCCCTCGCCACTTGTTGGGCGTCCTGTTCGGTCCCCGACAGGAAACCATCAGGGATGACGGTGGGGTTAAGATGGGCCGTGATCAGCCGGCCCGCGAACACGAGGCACGCCTCGGCATTGACGAAGTCTTCCCACTCTTCCCGTTCGACCCGACCCCGCATCTCGGTGAGGAGGTCGACCGCCCCCCACGCTCCGGCGGCCTCGGCTTGGGTGCCCAACTCTGTCAGTTTCTCCAAGGCCTTTTCTCCGTGCCGGATTTCCGCACACTGGCGGAACTCCGGTCGGACCTCGTCCAAGGCCGTCCGCAGGCTCTCCAGCAGCTTGTGCAGATCCTCCGGCCGGTAGCCCATCAGGGTGCAGAAGGATTTCTCCTCCTCAAAATGGCGGTTGCGCCACGGATTGAGCGCGGTCTTGGCGATCTCGGCGTAGATGCTGTCGTCGTGGTAGGGTTTGACCAGGTAGTTCTGGACCTTGAGCGTAAGCGCTTCCTTGACCGCGTTGCGGTCGGCCTGGGCGGTGTAGATGACCACCGGCATGAGCTTCAGGAGAGGGTCCCGGCGCACCCGTTGGACAAAGGCCAGTCCGCTGTCGCCCTTCAATTTGATCTCGGCGAACACCAGGTCGATCTTGACGTTGGCCAGCACGAACTGCCACGCCTCCTCGGACGTGGCGGCCGTAGCCAGGCGATGGCTCCCCCGAGCGAGGATGCCCTTCATGGCGCGGATCGCCAATTCGCTGTCGTCAATGAGGAGAATGTTGGCCATCGCAGGCAGGCCGATACCTGACCAGACGCAGATATGTCCGGCTAGGCAGGCAATCCTCAACATCGTCTCATCCTCCCCTATCTTTAGCCGCCAGAAGAGAGATGGAAGAGCTGGTCAACCCGAGAAAAGACGAATTAGGGGTTTTCCCCTAGCCTGCCGACGCGTTCCACCGTCCACGCCCGCCCCGACGCCATCCGGGCCCCGCCGTCACAGATCGGGCGGGACGGTGGCCAGCGCCTCCTCGAACGTCGAAAGACCGTCCCTCACCTTGATCATGCTGTCCTGGTGGAGAGTCTTCATCCCGTCGCGGATGGCGATGCGCTTCAGGTCGGCCGTCTCCACCGCCTTGTTGATCCCGTCGACCAATTCTTCGCTCACGACCATGAGCTCGTGGATGCCGACGCGCCCCTTGTAGCCGGTGTGGGTGCACCGCGGGCAGCCCTTCGGGTTGTGCTTGAAAATCGGCCCATGCCAGCCGAGCGCTTTCTCGATGATCTCCAGCTCGCGCCCCTCGGGGACCACCGGCTGACGGCAGTTCTTGCACACCCGCCGCATCAGCCGTTGGGCGCAGACGCAGAGCAGGGAGGACGAGATCATGAACGGTTCGATGCCCATGTCGGTGAGCCGCGCCACCGCGCCGGGCGCATCGTTGGTGTGCAGCGTGCTCAGGAGCAGGTGACCGGTCAGGGCCGCCTCGACGGCGATCGAGGCGGTCTCGCGGTCGCGGATCTCGCCCACCAGGATGATGTCGGGGTCCTGGCGCAGGAAGGCCCGCAGCGCGGAGGCGAAGGTCAGCCCGATCTGCCGGTGCATCTGCATCTGATTGATGCCAGCCAGCGTATATTCGATCGGATCCTCCGCCGTCCGGATGACTAGTTCCGGCGAGTTGATCTCGTTGAGGGCGGAGTACAGCGTCATCGATTTGCCCGACCCGGTCGGTCCGCAATGGAGGATCATCCCGTAAGGCTGGCGGATGACCCGGCGGTAGATCAGGAGGTTGGCGTCCGTGAACCCGAGCATTTGGAGCGGCAGTGTGCTCTTTTGCTTGTCGAGGATGCGCAACACCACGCCCTCGCCGTAATTGAGCGGCGCGGTTGAGACGCGCAGGTCGATGTCGATGCTCTTTTTCGTGAATTGCTTGAAGACAATGCGGCCGTCCTGCGGCAGACGGCGCTCCGCAATGTCCAAGTTGCTCATGATCTTGAGGCGGGCCACGAGGGCCCCCGCCACTTTGGCCGGCAGACGCAGTTTTTCCTGGCACACCCCGTCGATCCGGTACCGCACGACCAGTTCCTTCTCCATCGGCTCGATGTGGATGTCGCTCGTTCCGGCGAAGTAGGCATCTTCGATCACCCGGTTGGCCAACTCGATAATCGGCCCGGATTCCTCGCTGGCCAGATCCTCGTCTTTGATCTCGTCCGCCGCGCCGAACTCCAGGCCGATCTGCTCGACGACGTCCGTGAACTGCATCTCCACGTGCTGCGTCTTGCTGAACTTGTCGCGGATCTCCCGCTCCCGGCCGAGGAGGCGGACGACCTTCTTGCCCGTCATCTCCTGGATCTTGGTCGCAACTGCCACCTCGAAAGGATTGGCGATCGCCACGAGGAAGTAGTTGCCCACCTGCCCGACGGGCAGGACCAGGTTCTGTTGGCAGAAATCCTGCGGCACCCGCTCAAACGTGGTGGGCCCAATCTGGTAACGCTGCACGTTGAAGGGGGTCAGCCCGTGGGCCCGCGCCTTCGCCACCAGCAGCTGGAAGTCCGTGATCTTGTACTCTTCCTGCAACAGCTTGTCCAAGGCGTCGCCCGTGAGGTCGCCGGGGGTTGCCAGGATCCCCTCCTGCTGCTCCGCCGAGAGGCGGTCCATCGCCTCGAGCTTCGAGAGGATTTGTTGTTGGACTTTGCCGAGAGCCATGGGAAATCAGGCGCCTGGTTGGGCCGGCTGGGCCGGAGCCGCGGATCTTTGCTCCAACTCGATCTTCTCGAGGAAATCCGAGATATTTTCCAGCGTGGTGGCGTACCAGAGGATGTTGCTGCCGAGCTGCTTCTCCCAGTGGGAATGCACCGCCGGGCTCAGGTAGTACGCTGTCGCGACGAAGTAAAAGTCCTCCTCCTTGTCGAACGGCACCGTCCACGTCGCCCAGCACGAGCCGAGGTCGACATTCTTGCGGAACTCCTCCGGCACATCGTAGGACCGCAGGTCGATCAGGCCGATCCCGTCGTTGTCCACGAGGTGGTGGAGCAGGTCCTCCTCGTTGAGGACTTTCTTTTCGTACATCAGCACGCCGAGCAGCGTGGCCTGCCGTTCGGTGCTCGTTTGCAGCAGTTCGAGCAGGCGTTCGTTGGCGGCCGCGAGGTCCTCCACCTTGACCAAATTGGTTTCGACCAAGGCAGCGCCCAGCAGGCGGTTGGCCCGCATCAGCAGTGTCCGGTGTTCCGACATTTCAGCGCGATCATTGCGTCAGACCTCGGGCAAAGGCGACTTCTTTTCGCGGGCGCGCCGGGCCAGCACCCGGTTTAACAGTTCTTTTTTCAAATCCAGAAGGCCGGCGCCGGTGACGCACGACACCGAGACGACCTTGACGCGATACCGGCGGCGAAATGCCGCCAGGTGGGCCGCGGCCTCCGGCAGGTCCATCTTGTTGGCGACCACCAGCCGCGGCGTGGCCAGCAGCGCGCGGTCGTACAGCTTCAGTTCGTGCAGCAAGGTGGCGTAATCCTCGCGCGGATCGCGGCCATCGCTCCCCGCCATGTCGAGCAGCAGGACGAGCAACCGGCAGCGTTCGATGTGACGCAGGAATTGGTGGCCGAGCCCGCGGTTCTCGCTCGCGCCCGCGATGAGCCCGGGAATGTCCGCCATCTGCAGCCGGTGCGCCGTGCGGAGGTCTTCGACGTACTCGATCACCCCGATCTGCGGATGCAGCGTGGTGAACGGATACGCGGCGGTGCGCGGCCGCGCCTTGGTCAGCCGCGTGATAAGCGACGACTTGCCGGCATTGGGGAAGCCGACCAGGCCCACGTCCGCGATGCTTTTGAGGACGAGCCGGAACGCGCCGCGCTCGCCCAGCTGGCCCGGTTTGGCCTCCCGGGGCGCGCGATTGGTTGAGCTCTTGAAATGCGTGTTGCCAAACCCGCCGTTGCCACCGCGGCACAGCACGACGCGCTGACCGTCCTCCACGATCTCCGCCACCGCCTGCCCCGTCTCCTCGTTGGTCACCACCGTGCCCAGGGGCAGTTTGAGGACGACCGATTCGCCGTCGCGCCCGCTGCAGTCCTTGCCCATCCCGTGCCCGCCATGCCTGGCCTTCCAGTGCGGCCGGAAGCGGAAGTCGATGAGGTTGTTCGTGTCATCGTCGCCGAGCAGCACGACGTCGCCGCCGCGGCCGCCGTCGCCGCCGTTCGGGCCGCCCCAAGGTTCGAACTTCTCGCGCCGGAAGCTCACGCAGCCGCGTCCGCCGTCCCCGGCCTGGACCTTGATCACGCACTCATCGATGAACATGAGGGAGTACTGTGCAGAAACCCGCGGCGTTGCCAAGCGTGGCCGGCCCCCTTGGGTCATCCCACCCGATCGGGCAACGCCTCGCCGCCCCTCCTTACTACCGCAGGTCAGAATCCTCGCGAGCGGCGATCAAGTCCGGATTGAGGTCATCATGCCTCATGCAACAGACCAGCCTTCGCACGAGGCTACGGCTTGGCAGACGCAAAGTCCGCCAAGGCCTGAAAGGAGTTATTCCCAATCTCGCCGTAGCGTCCTCGGCGACCTTTGCGTGAGGAAACTCCGTCCCGGCTTGGCCGCGGCTCCGCTACGCCGGGAACCCTTACGGCAGCTCCTGCAGCCGGATGCGCCGGTATTCCATCTGGCCGCGATCGCCTTCCAATCCGATCGGGCCGGTCGCCGGCACCGGCAGCGCCGCTTCGAGCACTTCGCCATTGCAGGTGCAGAGCGCCGCGCCGTCCTTCACCGTCACCACGATTTCGTTCCACTCCTGGGCCCGGTAATGAATGAGCTTGGTATAGGGACCGGCCAGGAGGTAGTCGCGGCACTGCAGCTGCGGCTGGCGGATGAAGATGCCGCTGTCGGCGTTCGGCGTGGCGCGAAACTCGAGCTTGAGGGTGAAGTTCCGGGGAAAGTCGCGCGTGGTCGAGAGCTGCTGGATCTTCCGCCCCTCGGGTGGCGTTGTGACGATGAGCCGTCCGTTCTTCGCGACGTAACGCCCGTCGCTGCTCGCGGTGCAGCCATCGAAATTGACCGCCTTCGTCACCACCGGCCAGGCCGCCGCGTGCGGGTCGCTGGCCTGCCAGCGCTTCGCCGCCTGGATGTCCGCTTCCGATGTCGGCCGATAGCCCCAACCGGTGAGGTCGCGACCGTTGAAAAGGCTGACAAAGCCCGGCTCCGGCGTGAAGTTGTCCGGATCATTCTCGATGAAACCGAGCGTGGCCAGAACGGGACGCAACGCCGCGGCCCATTTGGCGTAGCCCGCCTGGTTCGGGTGCAGCAGGTCCGGAAACTCCTCCGCCTTGGCGTCACCCTCCGCGTTGGCGAACAGCGTCCAGGTGTCCAGCAGCGTGACCTGCGCATCGCCTTTGACCGCATCGGCGTAAAGGGCGTTGAGCTTCTTGATCTGATCGGCGGGCCGCTTCTTCGTGGCGGAACTGGGGAAGACCCGGCAGAGGATCACGGGCATGCGCGGGTCGGCCTGTTTCGCCGCCGCCAGAATGAGTTTCAAGTTGCCCGCGACGGTTTCGGGTTCGGCCTGTTCCTCGAGGTCGTTGGTGCCGATGAGGAGAATGATGCCGGCCGGATGCAGGGATAGGACGTCTTCCGGCAGACGGATGAGGACGCCGCGCGTGGTGTCGCCGCTGATGCCGCGGTTGGCCACTTTCACGCCGGGGAAGCTGCCGCCCAAGTCGTCGCCCCAGCCTTGGGTGATGGAATCGCCGAGAAAGACCAGGGCATGCTGGTCCTGCTGGACGCGCCCGGCCCACGCGCTGCGGCGTTGGGTCCAGAGCTGCTGGAACCAGTCCGCGCGGCGGAGCGGGCCGGCGCCCGGCAGGCCGGCGTCGGTGGCCGGGATCTGGAAGCGCGCCTCCGCCGGGGGCGTGGGCGCCGCGGGCTGGGCCGCCACGGTGAAGGCGAGCAAAACCGAAGCCGCCAGGAAAGAAATGAGGTGTTTCACGAGGGAGCACATGCTGGCCGAACGCGCGAAGCGAAGCAAGCCGGCGCAAGGGCCCGAACCGGAGAACTGGTCAGGCACCTCGATCGACTAAAACCTGGAACTGCCCCATGAGACTGGACCGGCTTGAGTGGGAATCCTGGGGTGCTGGGCCTCTTCTTTTGCCTGGACGCTAAATCAACGTTCAGGGATGAGCCACGCCGGACTGTGGCGTGAAAGCTGAAAGGGACGCAGCCCCGGCGTT
>Ga0182021_10001789_pt1 | contig 24968 bp, 11 predicted proteins | sample 612E3MmetaG_FD_120493 | JGI IMG/M metagenome (GOLD analysis project Ga0182021, IMG submission 120493) | Permafrost microbial communities from Stordalen Mire, Sweden - 612E3M metaG (Illumina Assembly) | ecosystem: Environmental > Terrestrial > Soil > Wetlands > Permafrost | place: Sweden... | reverse complement strand
TCGCCCGGCAGGCCGATCAGCCTCTTGACATAAGCTACCTCGGGACTGTCGGGATACTTAAACACGATCACGTCGCCGCGCCTGAGGTCTTTGTAGGGCAGCATCTTTCCAAACGAGCGGTCGCGCAGACCATAAATGAACTTGTTCACCAGCAGGTGATCGCCGATGAGCAGGTTGGATTCCATCGATCCCGTGGGTATTTTGTACGCTTGCACCACGAACGTGGTCACGAAAAGAGCAATGACTGCGGTGACGACGATGGATTCGAAGTATTCGCGAACCGTTGATTTCTTGAATTCAGGTTGAGGGCCTTCCACTCCGTTCGTGACCTCCAGTTAGATATTGATAAACAATCAATTTAGCATAGCAGATCCCCTCCCAGCAAGAAGCGCGAGGGTAGCGCGGTGATTCAGACACTGCGAATGCCATTGCGCGGACATGGCCGGCCGATGCCTGCTCGTCACGGGCACTTTCGTGAGCTTCACGCAATCAAGATGAGATTCGAGCCGGAGGTGCGACTCAAAATAGCCGGGGGTAAGCGGAGCGTTCCTCAGCGACGCGCAGCACCCGGTTAGCCGGCAAAAATGGATCGCGCCCTGGAGGTGTGCGAGAAACGCACTGCACATTCTCGCACCCCTCCAGGGTGCGTGGCACACACTGCCAATTTCCGGGGTGGCGCGCTTCGCGCTTACCCCCGGCTATTCTCTCGCACCGCTCCGCGGCGCCAAGCTGAGGAATGACCCAGATACCCTTCGCATGCAATCTCCGTGGTTCCAACTGTCCGAGTTTCAGATAGCAGCGCATGGGGGCATTTACTCCTTCCAAACGAATTAGGTGGGCGCAAATCCGACCTGCGGCCGCGCAGTTTGAATCTCGTGGCGTGGCTGCGACAATAGGCAGCGTGGTGAGGCGATGTCATAATTCTGCATCCTTTACCGCTGACCCATGTTATAGTTTTCCCCCAGAAAAAAGCAGTCGTCGTCGATTCGATATGTCTAAACGTCTCAGGGAGTTAAATGCGATGAGAGTCAAACCCGCTGCCCTACGTCCGGCGTGGACAGTCCTGCTCGGAACTTGCGTCGTTCTGTTGACCGCGTTGATCACACCGGCCCAGCAGATGGTCACCGAAACACGTGATCCCAACCAGGCCCAGGATGAAGAGTTTGCAAAGCTCTACAAAGAGTGGACTGGAGAGCCCAAGTACGGCAGCCCGTTGATCGACCATTTGCCCCTCGTAAATGGCATCCCGACTCCGAAGGATGTGCTCGGATATTACATCGGCGCGCCTCAGAAATTGACGTACTATGCGGATATCCTCAAATTCTATCGTGCTCTCGAAGCTGCGACTCCGCGCGTCAAAGTGGAGACCATTGGCAGATCCGATGAAGGCCGTGAACTCGTCGTGGTGTGGGTCTCCTCGGATGACAACATGAGGAACCTGCAGCAGAACCGGGACAATCTAGCCAAGCTCGCGGATCCGCGCGGATTGTCGGACGAACAGATTCACCAGCTGATCGCGACGACGAAACCGGACTACCACCTGATGGGCGGCTTGCATAGCGGCGAGACCGGACCTTCCGAGATGCTGATGGAGCTTGTGTATCGCATCGCAACCGAAACGTCGCCGCTTATCACTCAGATTCGCAACAATGTGTATCTCTCTGTCACGCCTGTCGCAGACGCGGACGGGCGGGATCGAAACGTCGATTGGTTTTATCGCGGCCTGGAGGTGCAAGCGCCGCCTGCGGCTGCGTCATCGGGAACAGGACAACCGGGGGCGCCTGCGGCTGATGCGGGTGGCGGCGCCGGACAAGGCGGCGGCCGCGGCGGTGGCGGAATCGGCAGCCTTCCGTACTGGGGCAAGTATGTGTATCACGACAATAACCGCGACATTAACCTGTCCCTGATGCAGATCCGCGCCCTCTCCGACTGGTACTTCACGGCGCACCCTCCCATCATGCATGACCTCCACGAGTCGATGACCCTGATGTACACCTACAGCGGCGGCCCGCCGCAGAACCCCAACCTCGACCCGCTCATGTTCTGGGAGTTGCCCTGGTTTTCTGACTGGGAGCTGGCTCAGATGACCAAGTGGGGCATGCCGGGTGTATATACGCACTCGTTTATGGATGGCTGGTCGCCAGGCTATCTTGGGTCGATCGCTTACAATCACAACGGCATCATGAAAATGTATGAGACGCAGTCCGGCCGCGACGCGGCTGCAGGCAGTGGCGCGCGCGGAGGGCCTCGCGGGGATTCTGCAGGCGCAACCGCGGGAGAAGCAAGAGCCGCGGGTGCGGGAGCTGCCGGAGATGCGCGGGGTGGGGCCACCGCACGCGGAGGTGCAGGCGGTGCAGGCGCGGCTGCGAGTGTGGGTAGTGCCCGTGGCGCGGCTGCCGGCCGCGGAGGCGCTGGTGCCGCTGGAGCGACGGCAAGTGAAGCCCGCGGTGGTGGAGCCAGCGTGGGTGGCGGCGGCGCTGCCGGAGGTCAGACTTCGGGCGCCAGGGGAGGCGGCGGCAATGTCGCAGGTGAGCGCGGCGCACCAGCTGTGGGCGGCGCCCCCGTGTTCCAGGGCGCTGGCGGCCGCGGCGGCGGCGAAGCGAGCGGCCGCGGCGGGACCCAGGATCGCGAATGGTACCGTGGGTTGCCCGTGCCGCCAAATGCAACGGCGGTCTTCAGCCGGAGGGACAACACCAACTACATGGAAACCGGCATATTGTCGTCGTTGCAGCTCACCGCCATGTTTCCGAATGTCATCGTCGAGAACTTCTACGTTAAAACGAGAAACTCGATCGAAGATGGGAAGACAAAAGCGCCCTACGGCTTCGTAATTCCCATCCAGCGGGACATGACCAAAGCTGCCACGCTCGTGAACCTTCTCAGACTTCAGGGCATTGAGGTTGGCCTGGCGACGAGCGAAATCAAGATAGGCGACAGCGTCTATCCGGCAGGATCCTATGTCATCAAACGAGACCAGCCTTATGGCCGTCTTGCCAAAAACCTGCTTGAAAAACAGGTTTACCCGGATCCAAGACTGACAACCTATGACGACAGCGGTTGGACAATGGGTCTGGAAATCCTCGTGGACGTAAAGGAGATCGGCGACCCGGCGATTCTGAAGGTTGCGACGACTCCTGTCACGAAGGCTGAACCCAAAGGCAAGATCGCAGGAACAGGCGCGGCGGGCCTCGCAGTCGCGCACTATGGATCAAACAACATGATCGCGTTCCGTTACAAACTCAAAAATGTGCCGATGAAGATCGTCGAGAAAGGCTTCACCGTGGAAGGCGTGGAGTTCCCGGCCGGATCGTTCGTCATCTCCGGCCCGATCGAAGATGACGTGCGCGCTGCTGCCGAGGCGTTCGGTTTGACGGCCGCCGCGCTGGCTGATATGCCGACGATCCCGATGCACGAGGCTCCTGCTCCGCGCATTGCGATCTATTCCCAGTGGAGCAGTACGCAGGATCTGGGCTGGTATCGGCTGACTTTCGACAACTTCCAAATCCCGTACGATCTCATCTTCAAGGAGCAGGTGAAGCTGGGCAACCTCCACCGCAAGTATGATGTCATCCTGATGGCTGTGCAGAACATAAACCGGCAGGTGGTATTGCAGGCGCCGGCCGCGCGCCCGCAACCGTATCAGAAGAGCGATAAATACAAGTTTCTCGGGATGTACGGAGAGACGCCGGATATGTCGGGCGGTTTCGGCCAGGAAGGAATCGACGCATTCGCGAAGTTTTTGGAGGAAGGCGGCACGCTGATCGCGACAGCCGGAGCAATTCGATTCCCGATCGATCTGGGTTGGGCCCATACGGTGGATACAGAGCAAGTCACCGGGATCACGGCGGAGCATCCGGTGGTGCAGGCGGAGATTTCACGGCTCGACCATCCGATTTTTTACGGCTACACGGACAAGATGCTGCCCATCAAGTATCAGGGCGGGCCTGCCCTTCGTGTGGGACTGGCCGATCAGGCTAACATTCTCGCCCGCTACGTCGGCGGCGACTCGTCGGTCTTGAGTGGCCTGATGGTCGGCGCAGATCAACTCCGTCAGAAGCCGTTTGCCGTCGACGTGCCCCGTGCGTATAACGGCAAGGGACGCGTCATTTTGTTCGCCAATAATCCCATTTATCGCTGGCAGAATCACGGCGAGTTCAACATGATTTTCAACGCAGTACTGAACTGGAACTACGTTCCTCCGGCCCCGCCTTTGACGGCGACTCCGGGTGGCGGCCGCGGCGCTGGGCCAGGAGGCGGGCCCCAAACAGCAGGAAATCGTTAGTGAGGAATCAAAACGGGTCGTGCCGATGACTTATGTCCGAAGAGTCTTTACTCTTTCTTTTGTTGTTGCGCTGAATTGCTTCCTCTGTCACTCCACATGGGCGCAAGTCAGTGCATCCTCACTGAACGATCGCGCGCGATTCCTCGCAGCAATGCCGGTCGCTGACGGGTCGCCGCTGAAAGCACTCGAGGGACTTCCTGCATATCAAGAGCAGAGCAAGGTGCTCTCCGCACAATGGCAGGATATCCAGAAGAAGAGATGGAACAACCTGTCCGCATGGGCAGCTGCGGAGATCGAGCCGCACATCAATCCCGCTTCACCCGTTTTCTACATGTTCGGCGGCCCAGACATTCTCAATGCCTATCTGAATTACCCGGGGGCATCAAAGTACATTCTATGCGGCCTCGAGGCCGTCGGGAGGGTTCCGGCACTTGAAAAGATGACAAGAAAAGACATCGAATCAACGCTGAGCGGCGTTCACGCCTCGATACAGCCGGCGCTGGATTCGAGTTTTTTCGTGACCGGGGAAATGAGCAAATCGTTACGCCATGGAGAGCTCTATGGCCTTCTCCAGGTGTTCTATGTTTTTCTTGCGCGCACCGACAACACGATAGAAAACGTTGAGTATCTGAAGCTCGATGAAAAGGGAAAACTAACTGCGATTCCGGAAGAGAGCACCGATAGAGACGGTGTAAGGGGTGTGAAAATAACCTTTACTCATGCGGGAGCGTCCGTCTCACAAGAGTTGTACTATTTCCGTGAGGATGTGTCCGACAAGGCGCTGAGTCGTGACAATCGATTTCTGAGTTACCTAAATGCGTTAGGAGAAGGGAACAGTTACTTAAAGGCCGCATCGTATCTGATGCACACGAAAGAGTTCATCCTTATTCGTGACTTCCTTCTTTCACGCAGCTCTTCAATCCTTCAGGATGATTCGGGTATTCCGTACCGCTACTTTCGCACCGGGACTTGGCAAGTGACTCTTTATGGGAGCTATTCAAAACCCATAAGTGGTTTTAGATGGGCGGTGCAAGAAGATTTGCAAAAGGCATACCTTGCTCCCGGAGAGGTGAGGCCGATGCCCTTCAAGACCGGTTACGGAACACAGGAAAATGCAAACTTGCTTTTTGCCAGAAGAGCGCCGGCCAAAGCACGCTAAACATGAAGTTCGCGGTGCGTTATTTCCGGACGCAGTCTAGGAACTATGATATTCACATTGCCAAGGAGATCCTCCATGCGATTGATTACCTGCATAGTCTCTCTAATCGCATTGTCTTTGGTTGTTTCTGTGGGTTTTACGCAACAGGCGACGATAGGCTATTATCGGTTCCCGGCGCTTTCCGGAGATATAGTGATCTTTACTGCGGAAGGAGATCTTTGGAGGGTGCCCATCGCCGGGGGAGTGGCCCAGAGAATAACGTCACACCCCGGCGAGGAATCGCGGGCCGCGATTTCTCCTGATGGAAAGACGCTCGCTTTCTCGGCAACCTACGAAGGTCCTACCGAAGTCTATGCGTTGCCTCTTGACGGAAATGCCCCGCCTGTCCGCGAGACTTACGAAGGAGGACAGGCGCTCGTGATCGGCTGGACGCCGAAGAACGAGATCCTTTATTCGACACGCCGCTCCTCGACTCTTCCCGACACGGAACTTGCGGTTGTCAATCCCAAGGCCGGTGTTTCCATGCTGCTGCCGCTCGCACAGGCAAGCGACGGCGCCTATGACGGCGACACGCTTTTTTTCACGCGGCTGCCGTTTCAGGGAAGCTACACCAAGCGATACCGTGGCGGCACGGCGCAGAACATCTGGAAGTTCACGGGCTCCGGCGAAGCGGCTCTTCTTACGGGCGACTACACGGGCACGAGCAAGAATCCTATGGTGTGGCAGCATCGCGTCTATTTTCTCAGCGACCGCGACGGCACGATGAACCTCTGGTCGATCGATGAGAACGGACGCGATCCCCGGCAGCATACCAGGCACGGCGGATTCGATGTGCAGTCACCATCGCTCTCCGGCGGCCGCATCGTCTATCAGCTGGGAGCGGACTTGCGTGTGTACGACATCGCGAGAAATTCCGATACTGCAATTCCTATCCGTCTGGTTTCCGATTTCGATCAACTTCGCGACCGCTGGATCCGCAACCCGCTCGAGTGGGTGACCGCGGCGCATCTCTCGCCCGACGGAGACCGGCTGGTCCTCACGGCTCGCGGCCAGCTGTTTGTCGTTCCAACGCAGCAAGGACGCATTGTCGAAGCCACGCGCAACAAGAGAGTGCGATATCGTGAGGGCCGATTTTTCCCTGACGGAAAGTCCTTGCTGGCACTGTCGGATGAGAGCGGAGAGGTCGAGTTCTGGCGCGTTCCCACGGATGGCGTCGGCGACGCAAGTCAACTTACAAGCGATGCACATGTTCTGCGTTGGGATGGCGTTCCCTCTCCCGACGGCAAATATGTAGCACATTTCGACAAGGACCAGCAGCTCTGGATATACGAGGCGGGTACGAAAAAGCAGACGAAGATCGCAGTCTGCGGCGACGGCGGCTTTGAGGACGTCCGTTGGTCACCCGACAGCAAGTGGTTGGCATACGCTGCGCCGGATACAAACCTGATGACTCGGATATACGTCTACAGCATGGACGGGGGGTCGGCCCGCGCGATCACGAGCGATCGTTACGACAGCTCCAGCCCGACATGGAGTCCCGACGGCAAATGGATCTATTTCCTCTCGGATCGGAATTTTGCATCGCTCGTCGGCGGTCCCTGGGGCTCGCGCCAGCCGGAGCCTTTCTTCGATCACCAGACAAAGATCTATCATGTTGCGCTCCGTCGCGATGAGTGCTCTCCGTTCAAACCTGCGGACGAACTGTATATTCCGCCCAAGGAAGGCGAAAAGAAGGAACCCGGCAACGCGCCGCCGGTTGTCGCGATAGATCTCGAAGGAATCGAGACGCGGCTTCTGGAGGTTCCTGTGCCGCCGGGCAACTACTCGGATCTCGGCAGCGACGGGAAACGCCTCTATTTCATTTCGTCCGATACTACGCTCGAACGAAAGCAGACGCTGAAGACCATGGCGATCGACAGCAAGCGTGGCACGGCGCCGGAAACGTTTCTCGAGGATGTTTCCGGCTATGAGTTGTCGCTCGACAACAAGAAGTTGCTGGTCCGCAAAGGAAACGACTTGTATGTGGTTGACGCCGGCGCGAAAGCGCCGCCGGAGTTGGCCAAGAGCCAGGTGCTCTTGAAAGATTGGTCGTTCGACCTCGACCCGCGCGATGAATGGCGTCAAATGTTCATCGAAGCCTGGCGCCTCGAGCGCGATTATTTCTACGACCGCAACATGCACGGTCTCGACTGGCCCGCGGTGCGCGATCGCTATCTGCCGCTCGTGGATCGTGTGACGGATCGGGCGGAACTCAGTGACATTCTGGCCCAAATGGTCGGCGAACTGTCGGCTTTGCACATTTTCGTTCGAGGTGGCGACATGAGGCGCGGCCAGGATCAGGTGCAGCCTGGATCGTTGGGCGCCACTTTCCTCCTTGACGAGTCCGCCGGCGGTTACAGAGTCGTGCACATCTATCAATCCGATCCCGACAGTCCGGAAGGCCTGTCACCGCTCTTGCGGCCTGAAGTAGACATCCAGGAAGGCGACATCATCGAATCGATTAACGGCGTCCGCGCGCTTTCGGCGCCGGATCTGGGCGCCCTGTTGCGCGACCAGGCGAACAAGCAGGTGCTGTTGCGGGTAAAACCGAAAGGAGGATCGGCGGAGCGAAGTGTCGTGGTGGCGCCGATCACGCTCGCACGAGAGAGCAGCCTGCGCTATGACGAATGGGAATACACACGGCGGCTTGCGGTTGAGAAGGCGTCACAAAACAAAATCGGCTATGTTCACCTCCGCGCGATGGGCGGCTCGGACATGGCGCAGTGGGAACGCGAATTCTACCCCGTATTCAATCGAGATGGACTCATCATCGACGTGCGCCACAACAACGGCGGAAACATAGACAGCTGGATTCTCGAGAAGCTTATGCGGAAGGCGTGGTTTTACTGGCAACCGCGCGTCGGGAATCCGTATTGGAACATGCAGTACGCCTTCCGCGGGCACCTCGTTGTGATTACCGACCAGTTCACCGCGTCCGACGGCGAAGCATTCTCAGAAGGTTTCCGCAGGTTGGGTCTTGGAAAAATCATCGGCATGCGCACATGGGGCGGGGAGATCTGGCTGTCATCCAGCAACTTTCTCGTCGACCGGGGAATTGCCACCGCCGCGGAGAATGGCGTCTATGGTCCCGAAGGACACTGGCTTATCGAAGGCCACGGCGTGGATCCCGATATTGTCGTCGACAACCTGCCGCATGCAACATATGAAGGCCAGGACGCGCAGCTCGACGCGGCCATCAAGTACCTGCAGGAGGAAATCCGGAAAAACCCAATCCCGGTGCCTGCGGCTCCGCCGTATCCCATCAAGAAACTTCCGGAAGGGAAGTAGGGATAAGAAGAAGCTTCTCGGTTGCGCGCTTCAATCGCGACGTGCGGGAGCACTTTTCGGTTTAGGCACACACTTCAAGGCAGCCACGGATTTCACAAATTCCACAGAACAATCAGTGGAATCTGTGGAATCCGTGGCTGCTTTTGAGGCGGCGCAATGCAGGATTAGCGTCGAGCCGCGGGTTCGCCTGAAAAGGCCCGCAATTCCAGTTTGAGGGCCGAGAGCGAACGATTGATGTCCCGAATGGATGCTACCAGCGACCCGATCATGGAGATCAGGCAGCCCGAAAAAAGCAGCACGATCAACCAACCGATATCCCAGTGAAGCAAAGCGGCCAAAAACAAAGTGATAATCAACAGGGCCACGAACAGGACGCTTACACTCCCCCAAATGATTGCCTGACGAATCAGTACCGCCCTTTGTTCCAGTACGCCTAACTGTGCCAGGATGAACCGCCTGTCATCTGAAGGTGCCGTACGTAATTCCCGGCACAGGATGCGGACCCGGTCAATCACCCTTCCCATCCGGGTAGTCATGCCCAAAAGCAGCAATGCGACGCCGGAAATCAGGATCATGGGACCAATGGCCATCTGCAGGATTGGAATCAATTCACTCATGGTTGACATGTGCATGCTGAAGATTCTCTCCAGGAAAAAAGATCATGGGCAGAGAATAGGAGTGCAATGGGGTCGACGGCCAGTCCGTTCTCCGTTTGAGAAAAACAGACTTGCGCCGATTCCCGTGAAACTTCTGCACTCCCCTCTCTGCCCATGCGGACTAAAGGAATTGATGGATCTGGGCCGATGCTACTTGAATTCGGGCATCCAGATATCCTCGAGTACTGTTACGGAAGTGGTGAACGTCTGGCCACCGACGGTCAGGCGAACCATGTAGGTGCCCGGCTCGAGGTTGATGTTTGCTGCTCCTCCACCACCGCCCCCGCCACGTCCGCCGCCTGAGACAAAGGACACGCCGCCTCCAAAGCCGCCGCGTCCTCCACCACCGCCACCGCCGCCCTGAGCGGCCGCTGCTGCGCCGCCAGCGGCGCCAGCGGCTCCGGCCTGGGCGCCTGCCGCGCCGGCGCCACCGCCACGTCCACCACCGCCGCCTGCTCCGGCAGCACCCGCAGGCATGTCACGCTGCATGTTCCACTGAATGCGGTTCATCCCTGCTTGTGCGGTCGTGGTGATCGTGCGAACGACCTTCCCGTGTTCGAGGATTTCGATCTTAGCCTCGCCCATGTCGGCATTCGCCCAAAAGCTTAGGGCTGTACCGCCCTGTGGATTCTGACCGCGGAAATCGCGGTTGGCTACGTGCCGCTGAGCCTGTTGGTCATTCTTCCACTGAATAGCCGGCCGCGGATCGAAGAGCATCACGTTGCCGGCGCTCTTCTGGCCGAGTTGTTCCAACGGTGAGATGTCGTCGGCAATCCAGATCGATCGTCCGTGCGTGGCGATAATAAGGTCTCGATCGCGAGGATGAATCAGGATATCGTCCACTCTCACGCTGGGAAGGCCGGTCATGAACTTCTTCCATTCCTTGCAGCCATCGAGGGTCACGAAGAGTCCGAACTCCGTACCGACGAACAGCAGGTCGGGATTGTCGTAGTCCTCGCGGAGTGCATTGATGTGGCCGAGCGTGGGCAAATTGCCGTTAACATTTGTCCACGTCTTGCCGAAATCGGTCGTCTTGAAGAGATACGGCTTGTAGTCGTCGTTGCGATGATTGTCGAGCGTTACGTAGGCCGTGCCGGGATCGAAGTGCGATGGCTCGATGCGCGAAATCTGCACGTAGCCCTTCGGCGCGCCGCCGATGTTACCGATGACGTTGGTGAATGACGCGCCATCGTTCTGGCTAACCTGCAAATTTCCGTCGTCGGTGCCGATCCAGATCACGCCCGCGCCGCGGCTGGATGGAGACTCGCGTATCTGCGTGATGAGAGAACTCGACGAGTAGCCGTCGTGTTTGGATGCCATCGGGGCATTGCCCGGCACTCCCATGATTGGAATCGACCATCGGTCGACGTGGTTGGTGAGATCCGTCGGGTTCATCCACCAGTTGTCACCGCGATCGGTCGACCTGAAAAAGTACTGAGCCGCCATGTACAGAACTTGCGGATTGTGCTGCGACATCTCAAATGGGGCATTCCAGTAGAAGCGAAACGGGTCGAGATTGGCAGGCGCGTTCATGATGTTGCCGCGCGCTGCCGCCGGGGCCTGAGCCTGGGCCGGCGTTTCGCTCTCGCCTCCTGCTGCTGGAGCCCCGCCACCTCGACCGCCACCAGCGTTCGGCCTGACGCTCTTCGACGTACCCAACCGCAGATCATAACGGCTCATGGCGCCGTCCTGCGATTCGCCATAAACAATCGCCCAGTCGGTAGGATCCTGGCGGGTGTAGAAACCATCGCCACCGGCCACTGTGTACCAATCTGTGTTCACGGCCCCGGTCCCTGCGCGCACCGCGCTTGGGCCGCACCAGGCGTTGTTGTCCTGCAAGCCGCCGCAGACGTAGTACGGGTGGCGCATATCGGCCGACACTTGGTAGAACTGCCCCACCGCAATGTCATTGTGGAAATCCCAATTGAAACCGCCGTCATTGCTGCTGTCAAAGCCACCGTCGTGCCCAATCCATACAATGCGCGGGTCCTTGGGGTTGATCCAGATTGCGTGATAATCGGTGTGCGAGCCGGTCATGTTCTGCCAGGTCTTGCCGCCGTCGAGCGACATCCGCCCTGGGTTTCCTCCGACCATGAGTTTCTGATCATTGACCGGATCAACACGAATCTGGCTGAAATACATAGGACGATCGTTCTGATTACCCCCCAACACCCAGGTTTTGCCGCCGTCATCGGAACGATAGACGCCGCTTGCGTTGGGATCAGGTGGGGCGTTGGCACCACCTCGACCGCCTCCGCCCCCACCGCCCCCGCCAGCGCCGCGGGCGGCAGCTGCACCTGCAGCGCCGGCCGCTCCAGTCGCCGCGCCGCCAGCCGCTGCGCCGCCTCCGCCCCCGCCTCCGCGACCGCCGCGTGCGGGTCCACCGTCGGCAGCCGTGCCGCTGCCCGTGCCCGCGCCGGCGCCTACTTCAACCTGCGCATAAATCGTGGTGGGCTTAGCTCTGAAGATCGACATGGCAATGCGGCCATAGATTCCGTCTTTGGCCACAGGCCATCCGCCGCCAGTGATCTTCGTCCAGGTCTCGCCGGCGTCCGTTGATTTCCACAACCCGCTGTTCGGACCGCCACCGTTGTATCCCCACCACGTGCGCTGACGGGAGTAGGACGCAGCATAAAGAATCTTGGGATTCACCGGATCGATTGCCACATCGGTAAAGCCCGTGTTTTCATCAATGTATTTCGCTTTCTTCCATGTCCTACCGCCATCTGTGGATTTATAGAGGCCGCGCTCCTGGTTGGGCCCAAACAGATGGCCCATCGCAGCAACAAAGACGACGTTGGGATTTGTCGGATCCACGACGACGCGGCCGATCGACTGCGTGTCGTCAAGCCCCAGGTGCTGCCATGTCTGGCCGCCGTCCTTCGTGCCCCAGATGCCATCGCCGATCGATGAACTCTGGCGATTGTTCGCCTCTCCCATGCCGACATAGACCACATTGGGATCGCTCGGTGCGATGGCGATATCACCGATCGATTCATTCGGCATGTTGTCAAACAGCGAGCGCCAGCGAATCCCGCCATCGGTCGATTTCCACAGGCCTCCAGTAGCGAAGCCCACATAGAGAATCATCGGGTCTTTTTCAGCGCCTTCGATGTCGTCGACGCGGCCCATCATCACGGCCGGACCGATCGAGCGAAAGCTGAATCCTCTTAGCAGGGGATCGGTCGATTGATTGGGAGGTGGCCCCTGTGGTGGACCACCGCCGCGGCCCTGAGCGAACAAAGCGGCTCCAAACAAAGCGATGGCTGCCGCGCTCACCAGGGACCTGTGCAGATGAAATCGTGCCCTCATGGCTGAATCCTTTCTGTGTGTTAGGTATTGGTTCTACGTTCCTCGGTAGTAGGAGATTACCATCCATCGTGCCGGAAATCACCCGGAATCAGTTTTTGCCGTTGACAGGATCCAGCGACGGCTGGATAGACAAACCTGGATGTCTCCCGAGCAGACCCGTGATATGCTGCGCCCAGTATCGAAAAGAAACGGTCCGCGCGACAAGGTCATGTTGCAGAATGCCGGCGGCGGAGACAAGGTTCCAGACCGCTTGATTTTGGGCCAGCCAGCCGGTCCTGCGCAGAATTTTGAGGAGAGGAGACTACTACCATGCTGCAGGGCACTGGGCAACCTCATCGAGTCCCTTTATCAATCCTGACTATTCTTGGCATAGTGAGCTGGTGCGCGCTGTCTTTGGGCGTAGCGCAAAACTCACCCAAGGCGATGCCGCCGGATCCCAAGGTGACCGCGCCGAAAGATTTTTTCGGGTACAACCTTGGTGACGATTTCAAACTCACGCCTTGGCAGTCGCGGGTCGTTCCGGGGGAAGGACAGCGAAAGGGAATCGTTGACTACGACACGGAATTGCAGCGCACTTCGAAACGCGTGCGTGTCTTTCCTATCGGAACGAGCGAGATGGGGCGGCCGTTGCAGCTCACGGTGATCACCTCGCCGGAAAACTGGGCAAAAATTGACCGCTACAAATCCATTAACAAAAAACTCGCGGATCCGCGCCAGATTGCTTCCGATGAAGAGGCAAAACTCCTGGCCGCGGAAGGCAAGCCAGTCTATTGGATAAATTCCTGCATCCACTCCTCTGAGCGCACCGGCGCCGAGACACTGACCCAATTGAGTTATGAGCTGGCGTCGGGTCGCGACGATTGGACGCTGAATACCCTTAATAACGTCGTAATCGTGGTCGAAGGCACCATCAACCCGGACGGGCTCGAGATGGTCACGGATTGGTACTATACCTACAAAGACACGCCCTACGTCGGCTCTTCGCCACCCTACTACAACAAATATGTCAGCCACGATGACAATCGTGATTTTATCAGCCTGGCGTTGAAAGAGACCCAGTACAGCACTGAGGCCCGCTTCGATTGGAACCCGATCATGTATACGGATCTGCACCAGGCTCAAGACCTGCTTTATATCGGGATGTCGCCGGATCCTTCCAACTTTGCGATCAACCCGATTTCCAGCGCCGAATTGGGAAGCATGTCCTTTTATGTGATCAGCCAAATGATCGCGAGCGGCTATAAGGGCGTCTTCACCTATGACTACGCGGATATGTGGAACCCCGGCTACAATCACATGTACACCATGATGCACAATGCCAACGGCTCCTGGTGGGAGTTGACGGGTGCAAATTACGCCACTCCGACCACGATCACCGGCGGTCAGCATGCCGGCAGGCGTACCTGGTTCAATCCTCAGCCATACACGGTGCCCATGCCATGGCGCCTGATCGATGCCCTCCATCTGCAGAAGGACGCCATCCGGAACAGCCTGACCTGGACTGCCCGCAACAAAAACGATTTGCTGTACAACTTCTATCTCAAAGGCAAAACCAACATGGCCAAGGCAGGCACGGAGACTCCGTACGCCTTCGTGATTCCGGCCAAGGGCGGCAATAATGTAAATGTCACCGACCTGATTAACACGTTGTACGTCGGCCAGCGCATCGAAGTGGACCGGGCGGCGGCCGCCTTCACCGCAGACGGGCAGCAATACACGGCCGGTGATTACGTGGTCCGCATGAACCAGCCGTACGGCCTATACGCGAAGCTGCTGCTGACGCGCCAGGATTATCCCATCAACGCTCTCGATCCGCGGAATCGGACTTCCAGCTATGACATGCAGGCCTGGACACTGGGCTTGATGTCCGATGTAAAGGTGGCAGCACTGGCGTCGCCTCTGCCAAAAGACCTGAAACTGAATCCGCTAACGGCGAAGGTCCCGTATTCAGGCTCACTCAACGGCATTGCATCGGAATACTACGCGATCGAGAACCAGGCAAACAACGGTTGGGCAACCGCTCTTTTGAAGCTGTGGCAGGATTCAAACATGAGCGTATCGCAGGCAGATGCATCATTCGACTCCAGCGGCCATACCTTTGCTGCCGGAGACTTCATTGTGCGCACAAGAGGAACCCAGGAGGATTTCGGGAAACTCAAGACGCTCGTGGAGGAGAACGGTCTCATAGCATACGCCGTCAGCAGCTCTGCGGCATCGGTCCCGCTGCATCTCCCGAAAGTCGGACTGCTCAAGCCCAACTCCTCGACCATGCCGGAAGGCTGGACTCGACTGCGTCTGGATCGCGCCGGCTTTCCTTATGTTTCAATGTCTTCAACCGACATATCCGACAACAAACTGGCCGGCTACAAGGTCATTATCATCCCATCAGTGAACCCGAATGGACTAATCAACGGGTCCGGCGGAACGCGCATGCCGCCGGAATTTCGTGCCGGCATCAATGCATCGGGTGTGACCAACCTGAAGAGCTTTGTGGAGAATGGAGGCACACTGGTATTAATGGGAGCCGCATCGACCCTGCCGATTGCGCAGGGTTGGGACATCGGGGTCAGTCAGCCGGCGGCCCAGAGAATAGTGTGCCGCGGTTCGATCCTGCGTATCCAGGTGGATCCAACAACCAGAATCGGCTATGGCTATGGCAAAGAAGCGTCCTCATGGTTCCTGGACGGCACTCCATATTTCACGGTGGCTCCGGGCAGCAAAACCCGCGTGGTTGCCACGTATCCTGCGGAAGGAGATTTGCTCCAAAGCGGCTACATCAATGGTGGCGAGGCACTCAAAGGGATGGCCGCGATCGTCGATGCGCCAATGGGTACAGGCCACGTGATCCTGCTTGCGCCCGACGTCTTATATCGCGCACAGTCGATCGGCGATTTCATGTTCTTCTGGAATTCCCTGATTGAGGGCGCGCGATAGATCGCCGCTGCCTGCGGGCTTTTAGCTATTAGCTTTTAGCTCTTAGCTTGGGTTCGTGGGGCTACCTCATCCGAGCTAAAAGCGAACAGCGAGAAGCCAAAAGCTAAAAGCTAAGAGCTGAACAATTACAGCGCCTCCATGCGCGTCACTTCTGCTGCTTGATCCACACGATCGAAGCGGGCGGAGGAGGAGCAGGGCGTCCGTTCGCGCCGGCAGGTAAAGGAGGCTCGACCGCCGCGGGGATGCGATTATATCGGGCATAATTGGGAATTGCCAACATCGCGGAGCCGTTTTCAAAAGCGCCCTTGATTACCATTACTCCCTCCAGGAGATCCGCTTTCCATTCGGTGCTTAATGCAGTTCCGGGACTGAGAGCTTGATTGATGTCCTGATCAACCTTCTCGATGTTGTAAATCAACGGACCGTATCGAAGGGCCACACGGCCCTGGTCGGCCGCAATCTTTTCGCTGGCCTGAATGCGCTGAATCTTCATCGGGAGTACAAGATCTATTTTGTCACCTGTTTTCCACGACCGGGTGATCACGGCGTAGCCTTTTTCGACCTTTGGTTTTATGGTTAAACCATTGATTGAGATCGAAGTGATTCCGTTCGCACTCGGCACGCTTTGATACAGCGAGCTGACGTCGCGGTTCGGTATCCGCACCCGCACCGTGAAGTTTTTCCTCTCCTTTGGATTGACAGTAATGGAGACATTGCCTTTCCAGGGATAGTCGGTCGACTGAATCATCTGTACGTCCGTGCCGGCGATGTTATCCACCGTCACCGTGCTTCCGATAAAAAGGTTGACGTAGATGCTGTCCGCGCTCTTTGCGTACATCCAGGTCGGCAGCATGAGCAGGGTCCGAGGAATGTTGCCGACGCAGCACGGGCAGGCGTGCCAGTAGGTGCGCGGCGCATTCGCATCCAACGGGTTGGTGTAATAGAAATTCTTCCCCTCCAGATCGGTCGAACCGAGGAGAGCGTTGTAAAGCGTCTCTTCGTACAGATCCGCGTACTTCGCATCCTGATAATCCAGGAGCATCTTGTACTGGAAAAAAATCTCGCCGCAACTGGAACAGGACTCGCAGTACGCGGCGTTGCGCAGCGAGTAGTTTCCGCCGAATCCCTCGGACGTCTCGCCGCTCCCGACTCCGCCGGTGACGTAATATTTCTTGTTGACGACATTGTCCCAGAGCGACATGACGGCGCTCTGATAGTCGGTATCATGCGTCTCCATGGCCACGTCGGTCATGCCCGAATAGCAGTAGACGGCTCGCACAGCATGCCCGGCAGCCTCATACTGCTGCACGACAGGCAAGTGGCTCTGGTCGTATTCGGTGCCATTCCCGCGGCAGTCCAATAGGAACTTTGCTAACTGGATGTACTTTTGCCCCTTGCCTTCACCCTCCATGTTGTTGACAAAGCGGCCGAAGCGCACGAGCGCCTGCTCCATCTCCTCATGTCCATCGAACCATTCTTTTTTGGGTGCGGGACCGATATTGTCGTACCAGCAATCGGCGAGTTTCTTTGCGGCATTATAAAGCCGGCCATCCTGCCGGTTGGTCATAAGATAGTTATTGATGGCTGACTCCAGGAAATATCCCGCGGTATATCCTTCATGATTTCCCCGTCCCTGTGGCACCCAGCGATCCGGCCAGCGTTGAGGGTTGCGGAGCGTGAATGCGGTCTGAAGGTATCCGTCGGGTTCCTGCGCTGCCAGAATCTTAGGGATCCAATCCTCGAGGGTCGCCTTCATGTTCTCCTGCGCGTTGATGATTGCAGGATCGCCCTGAGGGTCGATCATGAGAGCAATGCTCATCGCTTCCACGGTTTGGTGAACCCACGCGTTTGAGAACACATAACCTTTGTGGCTGCCGTGCGGCAACCCTCTCAGCGCGTTTGCCGCTTCGATAAAGTTGTCGATGCCACCTTGACCTTGTGGCAGGTCTGTTCGATTAATCTGATCGATGCAATGAGGAATCCAGTTGACGACTAAGGCTTTCGCCCTTTGTTTCCACAGTGGACTGTCTATCTTGAAATTCCTGGTGTAAACGGGCTCCAGATGTGTCGCAGGCGGAGGCGTCTCCACGGTAACGGCGAGATCAGAGGTAAGGGATGACGTGCCGTTATTCGCCGTGAGTCTTAACACGTAGGCGCCTGGAACTGAGAAAGCCGCGGTTGTCTTCAATGACTCGGCGTTCGAGAAGGTTACATTTCCTGGTCCCGCTTCCTTGGTCCATCTTGCGGTTGGCGTCGGGCCGGGATTCACAGGGGGTGGGGCTACGGGAGCATTCCGCTGTCGATCCGGCCTCGTGGGGTCGGTGTATCCGGCCCATCCGTTCAGGTATGTCTTTCCCGGCAGCATGACCACACGATCGGGTCCCGCCAAGGCATTGAAGGACGCACTCGCCGCCTGGGTAGCAGAGGCGGTTTGGGTTGCCTTGATTTGTGGAACGCTGGCGGCGCTGAACATCAGGACAGCGATGCAGGTCGCCGCCATCGCTGCAGGAAGAAACGACGGAATCTTACTCATAGCGGATCTCCTCAGTGCGCAACATAAAGGATTTTGGAACGCCCGCCGATCATCGGCCATTCCAGAATGCAATGTCAAGCCGATGGCACTGCCGAAGATCTCCGTTTTGGCGAATTTTTGCCTCCCTCAAAAGGGCGAAGTAGCGGTATCATGCGTCGGGCTTACAGCCCGGATCAATTCAGTAATGAGAATCGGCATTGTAGCGCGATTTTTCTGCCGCTCAGGCTCCGTATTTTATTATTTGAAACAGGTGAAAACGATGAAGAAATCTTATGCTATCAGTCTCTGCGCAATCCTCCTGCTGGCCAACCTTGCCGCCGCGGAAGAGGGGATGTGGCTCTACAACGCGGTTCCCAAGGACCAACTTAAATCGCTGTACGGCTTCGTGCCCACCCAACAATGGCTCGATCACATGCGGCTTTCCTCGGTGAAATTTCCGGGTGGCTCCGGCTCCTTCGTGTCGCCGAACGGCCTGCTGATGACGAACCACCACATTGGCGCCGGCTGTATCAATGCCATTTCAACTACTACCAAGGACTATATGAAAACGGGCTTCTACGCCGCGACGCAGGCGGAAGAGGTCAAGTGTCCGAACATGACGGTTCAGGTTCTGGAAGGCATCGAGGACATTACCGACAAGGTAAATGCAGCCACAAAGGACGTGCCACCGGCTGAGGCGGCAGCGGCCCTGAGAACCGCGACCAACAAACTGGCGAGTGATTGTGGAACGGCCTCGAAACTCAACTGCCAGTCCGTCTCGATGTATTCCGGCATGATGTACTATTTGTACAAGTACAAGTCCTATACTGACGTGCGTCTCGTGTTCGCTCCTGAATACGACATGGCTTTCTTCGGCGGAGATCCGGACAACTTCGAATATCCGCGCTACGACGTCGATCTGACCCTCCTCCGTGCTTATGAAAACAATGAGCCGGTGCACCCCAAGGATTATTTCGCGTGGTCCAAAAACGGCTCCAAGAACAATGAGCTGGTATTTGTTTCGGGGCATCCGGGTTCCACACAGCGGATGAATACCGTGGCGCAACTCGAGTTCCTGCGGGACGTCCAATTCCCGATTACTCTCGCCAGCGGGACGCGTGGGGTGGAAGATCTCATCAAGCGAAGCGCCGCATCGGAAGAAGTCAGACGAACTCTTGAGCGCCAGCTGTTCAACCAGCAGAACTCCCTGAAGGGCAACAAGGGCTACTACTCGGGGTTGCTCGATAAAGAACTGATGGCGGCCAAGGCGAAGGATGAGAACGAGCTGCGCGCAGCCTTCAACAAGGATCCCAAGCTGAAGGCTCAGTACGGCGATCCTTGGCAAGAAATCGCAGACTATTACAGGGTGCTGAGAGAGGGAAACCTGTTTGCGGAGCGTCAGTACTTCCCCTACCCAGCGGCTCAAGGCGCCGCAGGTGGCAGGGGAGGCGCTGGCGGTGGAGGCCGTGGTGGGCCGGGTGGGCCTGGCGGTGCGAGCGGCCCGGCAGGTGCATTCCGTGGAGCTCTGCCGGATTTGGCTCTTCAGCTGGTCCGTGCAACCACCGAAAAGGAGAAACCTGAGGGCGACCGTATGGCAGCTTTTCGTGACACTGCCGCGGCAGAACTGAGGCTTTTCGCAACCGATCAAAAGATCAATAAAGATGACGATATTGCAGCGATGACCGTCACCCTTACCGAAATGAGCAAGTTTCTCCCGGGCAATCCGGTCGTGGCGAAAGCGCTTGGCGGCAGAACTCCCGAACAGGCAGCACGGGAAATAATAGGCAACACCAAGGTGGGCGACGTCGAATTCCGCAAGCAGCTCTATGCAGGCGGCGCATCGGGGTTAACGAACAGCACTGACCCGCTCGTTATGCTTGTACGTGCCGCCGAGATGGAAGGCCAGCGGGTAAGCGAAGAATATGCCAAGAAGGTCACTCCACTCGAGAACGGACGCACGGCAGCAGAGACCAACATCGCCAAGATCCGCTTTGCGCTGCAGGGACTGACCTCTCCGCCCGATGCCAATTCCACTCTCCGGCTCACCTACGGGACCGTAAAGGGTTATGTTGAGGATGGAGTGGGCACGGTGCCAGCGGGAACGAAGTTGGCGCCGTTCACAACCATCAAAGAGGCATATGAATACGATGCAAAGCACGGCAGCAAGGATCCGTACAAGCTACCCGATAGCTGGATGAAGGCAAAAGGCATGGTCAATCAGAAGACCCCGCTCGATTTCGTTTCCACCAACGACATCATCGGCGGCAACTCGGGCAGTCCCGTTTTGAACAAAAAGGCCGAGGTGGTGGGCCTGATCTTTGACGGCAATTTCCAGATGTTGCCCGGGCGCTTCCAGTACGGAGCAAAGATAAACCGCGCGGTCAGCGTGGATTCCCGCGTGATTATTGAGGCGTTGCGGCATGTCTACAACGCCCCCGCGCTCGCCGATGAGATAACCGGCAAGGTTTCCAAACCGGCTGCCGCCAAGGCCAAGGCCAGCTCGAAGCCTGCCGGGAAGTAGACCGGACTCTCGCTGCGTGCATGGAAAGAGGGGATGATCGAGATTCGTTCAGTTTGTTGCGATGACGATCATCCCCTCGCCTTGAATTCTCCTTCTGAAAAGGAGTGACAGCTGATCCTTCCAGCGCTTTTCGTCGCAGCTTTCCTTCAGCTGCAATTGCCGGCGGTGGGTGAAGTGCGCGGCTCCGTGGTGGATGCTCGGACCGGTGAGGCGCTCGCAAACGTCGAAATCCTGCTCGTGGGCGGGTCTTATCGAGTTACGTCCGATGCCACAGGCCACTTCCGCCTGACAAACGTCACTCCCGGCGATTACGTGCTCACTGCTTCGACGGTTGGATATCACCTCGTCAAGCGTCCATTTCACCTCGACGCGCTCGAAATCCGCGAATTTGAAGTCGTGCTCAGCAACGATACGTTCCGGCAGACCGAAACCGTGGAAGCGAAACTTGGACCGTTCGAGAGCGTGCATCAGGACAGCCCGTCTACTCTGGTGCTTTCCGGCAACGATGCCAAGAACCTGGCAAGCGTGTTGGCCGATGACCCGCTTCGCGCCGTTCAGGACCTTCCGGGGGTCAGCTCGAATAACGATTTCGACGCACGCTTTTCCCTGCGCGGCGCCGATTTCAATCGCATCGGCTTGTACCTTGACGGAATCCTGCTCCACTTGCCGTTTCACACGCTGGAAGGACAAAACGTAAGCGGATCCGCGACCGCTTTCAACGGCGATATGGTGGAGGAAATCGAACTGCATGAAGCCGCATTTCCGGTGCGCTTCGAAGACCGGACCGCCGGTGCGCTCGATGTCTACACGCGCGACGGCAGCCGAACTATGACCACGTTCCGCGCGTTTGCGAGCGCCTCCAATGCAGGTTTCATCGCGGAAGGGCCGCTCGGCAGGTCGAAGCGCGGCTCATGGCTGGTAGGCACGCGCAAGAGTTATTTGCAGTACATTCTTCAGCGCACTTTTCCCGACACCTCTCTCATATTCTCCCTGGAGGATGTGCAGAGCCGGTTCACCTACGACGTTTCGCCGAAGAACAACATCACCCTGTACGCTCTCGAGAGCTACTCGGATCTTGACAGGTCCAGTGTGCGCCAAAAGCTAGGTATCAATTCGCTCATGGAGGCGGGCTACCACTATACGCTTGGCAACGTAAGCTGGCGCACGACACCCACGGACAAACTCGAGATCGTCAACCATGCCGCCTGGATGCGGGAGAAATACGACAACAGCAATCCTAGTGGTCTTCGGCTCGGCGGCGGCTATTACGGCGAATGGGTCTGGACCGGCACGGCCACGTGGGTGTGGAACCAGAAATGTCCACTGGATTTGGGTTGGTCCGTGCGGAAAATCCGCGACGAGGGCTTCGCAAATCAATACCAATCGAATGGAACCCAGCTGCGTCTGTTGGATCGATTCAACGGCACCGCCACGCGCGCAGGCGGATATGCGCAGCAGTCCTGGACAGGTTTGTCCGGGCGCGCACATCTCACAGCCGGAGCCCGGTGGGATTATGAATCCCTCGACCGCGTGCGAGCTGTTTCACCCCAAGCTTCCGCGTCTTTGGCGCTCACCTCGACTACACACATCCAGCTAGGCTGGGGCCAGTATGTCCAGTATCCCGAAGTCTCCGTGCTGACATCGGTCCTCGGCAACCACTCGCTGCTGCCAGAGCGGTCGAACCACGCGGCGGCCGCGATCGAACAACAACTCGGGGACCGGACCCGAGTCCGCATCGAGTACTACAATCGTGCCGACAGGGATTTGATCTTCCAGCCGCTTTTTGATCCGCGCATCGTGGGGGGCAATATCATCGCACCGCCACTCAACCCGGCCTATGTTAACTCGCTGCGCGGATATGCCCGTGGCGTCGAACTCTTTGTGCAGCGCAGCAGCGCCAATCGTTTCACCGGCTGGATCTCTTACGCATACGGCCGTACGGGGATGCGCGACGGCGTCACTAGGCAAGCTTTCCCTTCGGATTATGATCAGCGCCACAATGTAAATGTGTACGGCGGCTACCGCATGCGCCCGAGCGTTAACTTGAGCCTGCGATGGACCTATGGAAGCGGATTCCCGATGCCGGGCTACTTGCAGCAGAATGGAAATGCTTATTACCTGGCAGCGAATCGCAACCAACTACGCTTGACCCCTTACATGCGCGCGGATTTCCGAGTCAATAAAGCCTGGACACACGATAAGTGGAAGCTCACGCTTTATGGCGAAGTGATCAACCTGACCAACCGCGCAAACTACATCTTCGACATTCTCGACAGCTACAACTCGAAAACAGGCCAGGCGTTTCTCACACTGGACAAGCTGTTTCCCATCCTTCCCTCCGTGGGGCTCGTCTTCGAACGCTGACAGGCGCGCGAGAGCGCTCCGAGTTCTCTCGTGTTTGCCATAAATACCTGTCTATTTTTTGCCTGCTGTTGTAAGCTGAACGCGCATGCGGAGGCCAAGATCGAAGGTGCCCTTGCGGCTGAGGCCGCCTGTGTCCCTACCCAGTTCATGCGGGCGCGTGGAGCGCTCTCGGGTGACTCACTCTTGCGTATTCCGTGCGCGCTAGCGTTGCTCGTTGGGTACAGTGGAGTTTTCCTGTGATCATTCAATTTTAAGCAAGGAGTAAAGAGGCATGGCCGGAGATAAAAAAGCAGACCTGGCAGGGCCTGGCATTAGTACATATGAGGAAGTCGACAAAATCCTGCCTAACGACTATACGGCGCTTCTCCCTCCCCTGGAGAGAATGAAAGCGCTTTACACGATCAAAGATTATATCGAAAAGAACCTGTGCAAGGAATTGAACCTGACGATGGTTCAGGTTCCGCTGATCGTGGAGCGAGAGAGCGGGCTCAACGATATGCTCGATAGGGACGGTTCGCGAACTCCCATCGAGTTTCCCTGCGGGCTGGGATTGGAGAAGCGGCTCAACGGCCAGATCGTGCAGGCGGCGACGAAATGGAAACGACCCGCGCTTAAAGAGTTTGGCTGCAAGGTAGGCGAAGGCATTTGCACTGACATGCGCGCGGTCCGCAAGGATTATTTCCTCGATCACGATCACAGTTCCTATGTCGATCAATGGGACTGGGAGCGCGTGATGACGATGGAACAGCGTAACCTGGATTTTCTCAAGGACGTCGTGAAGAAAATCTGGAAGGTCATCCGGGGCGCGGGACTGTACGCTCAGGATCTTTTCCCTAAGCTCAAGTCCGCCAAATATGGCGAATTGCCTGAAAACCTCACCTTCCTGCATGCGGAAGAGCTTCTGGAAATGTATCCGGATTTGCCGCGCAAGCAGCGCGAAACGCGAGTGCTTCAGGAATATCCGGCGATCTTCATCGTCGGCATCGGCTATGTGCTGAATGATGGATACCCGCACGAGATGCGGGCGGCCGACTACGATGACTGGATCACCGACACCTCTAAAGAAACAGGGAAGAAGACACACGGTCTCAATGGCGACATTCTTGTGTGGAATCCGGTAACCCACCGCCGCCATGAACTCACTTCGATGGGGATTCGGGTAACCAAAGACACCCTGGTGCAGCAACTGAAGGCGTCGAATCTGATGGAAAACCTGCAACTGCCCTATCACCAGGCCATCATGAATGACCAGATTCCGCTCTCGATCGGCGGCGGCATCGGGCAATCGCGGACATTCATGTACCTGCTGCGCACGGCGCATTTGGGCGAGGTCACCGTGTCGGTCTGGCCGAAACAGCTCAAGGAGATTTCCGCGAAGCACAACATTCACATTCTCGAGTAGATTCTGCCAGCTTAACGCGGCATTGGTCGCGAGACTGATCGCTCGGCAATGTCGAGCACGTGCTTCGGGATTTCACATCGGGTTACGGGGGAGGCGCACAACGGTGCCGTCCTCCCTTACTCTTTCCATGGTAGGCCCACCTGTTTCCGCCCTCGCGGAGACAGGTGCGCGTCCGATCAAGCCCCCTAAAGGCTTGCCTGGAGGGATCGATGGAAGCGGCTCAGAAAATTGAGATTTTATGCGACAGGTCCCCGGCACAGCACAATGCGGTTCCCGGAGTCGTCGCGGCTATCGGCAACCGGCTCGGGGTATGGAAGGTCACAGTTCGTGACCTGCACGACGGGACTTGTTGGGATATCCGGATTCATCGTCCCGATGGCGCCGAGGAGCATTATGTTTTTCTTGGCGAGAAGCGTACTCCGGAAAACGTGCGCAGAACTATTGAGCGCGAACTCAAATACCACAAGTTTGAGCACGTAATATAGTCGATTCCAGATTC
>Ga0182021_10001788_pt1 | contig 24969 bp, 20 predicted proteins | sample 612E3MmetaG_FD_120493 | JGI IMG/M metagenome (GOLD analysis project Ga0182021, IMG submission 120493) | Permafrost microbial communities from Stordalen Mire, Sweden - 612E3M metaG (Illumina Assembly) | ecosystem: Environmental > Terrestrial > Soil > Wetlands > Permafrost | place: Sweden... | reverse complement strand
GTGGTGGCACAGTGGGACAAGGATGACTGCGAGGATCTGGGCATCATCAAGGTGCATTTCCTCGGGCTGGGCATGATGGCCGCCCTGCAGGATTCGCTGGAGATCTGCCAGGCGCGTGGCCGGCCGGTCGACTTGGCGCGCATCCCGAAGGACGACCCGCTGACCTTTGCCCTGCTGCAAAAAGCGGACACGATCGGCGTGTTCCAGGTCGAGTCGCGTGCCCAGATGGCGACCTTGCCGCGGATGAAACCTCTCACGTTCTACGATCTCGCCGTGGAGGTCGCCATCATCCGGCCCGGCCCAATTCACGGAAAGGCGGTGCATCCCTATCTGGAGCGCCGGGCGGGGCGCCAGGCAGTCACCTATCCCGACGAACGGCTGCGGCCGATCCTCGAGCGCACGCTTGGGGTCACGCTATTCCAGGAGCAGATCCTCAAGATCGCCATGGTGCTCGGAGGATTCTCCGCCGCCGACGCCGACGAGCTGCGGCGGGCCATCGGCTTCCGCCGTTCGAACGACCGCATGGAGCGCATGCAGGCAAAACTGCGCGATGCCATGGGGCGCAACGGTGTTTCAGCGGAGGCCATCGAGGACATCATCCACTCGCTGGCTGCCTTCGCCCTCTACGGTTTTCCAGAAAGCCATGCGCTCAGTTTTGCGCTGATCGCGTACGCGAGTTCCTACCTCAAGGTCCACCGCCCGGCGGAATTCTATGCCGGGCTCATCAACAACCAGCCCATGGGCTTCTACAGCGTCGCCACCCTGGTGCAGGACGCCCGGCGGCACGGCATCCGGGCCAAACCCGTCTGTTTGGCGGCCTCGAGCTGGCTGACCACGGTCGAGGCGGACGATGCGATCCGCATCGGCCTGCACCGTGTGAAGGGCCTGCACGAGGCGACGGTGCAGGCGATGCTCGCCGCGCGCGCCGGACAACCTTTTGTCTCGATGGAGGATTTCCTGGCGCGGACCGGATTCAGCCCGGAGGAACGCCGGGCGCTGGCCGCCGCCGGCGCTCTCAACGTCCTGGCCGGACACCGGCGCGCCGCTCTCTGGCAGGTAGAAGGCACGCCCGCCCCGGACGATCTCTTCAGCGCCGTGGCCGAGGACGGGGAGCTTGCCCCGCTCGAGGTCATGACGCATCTGGAGCGCATCGCGGCCGACTATCGCACGCAATCGCTCACCGTCGGCGAACATCCAATGAAATTAATCCGGCCCGCCTTTCCAGAGATCCTCCGCGCCGCGGATCTGGCCGACCTTCGCAATGGCGCCCGGGTCACCGTCGGCGGCAGCGTCATCTGCCGGCAGCGGCCCGGCACCGCCAAGGGCTTCGTCTTTGTCAGCCTGGAAGACGAGACCGGCGTGGTGAATGCGGTGGTGCGGCCGCAGCTTTTCGAGTGCCGCCGACTGGTCATTACGCAGGAGCCGGCGCTGATCATCGCGGGTCGGCTGCAACGGCACGACGGCGTCATCCACGTGCTGGCGGAGGAGGTCCGCGCGCTCCGTTGCGACGACCTGCCCGCCGAGGCGTCGCACGACTTTCATTGAACCGCCGCCGGCCGCGCGAATCTCATCGTCCCGTCTGCGCGAAAACCCTCCGGTGGCTGTCTGTGTGACTAGGCAATGAACAACGCCCTCGCTCGTGAACAAGCACACCATAAAGTGACTGGCGTAGGAGCCTGCTTGCCCGTTCGACAGGCAAAGGGCCCCGAGCGTGTCGAGGGGCAGGCAATTCCACCGTCGATTTCACGAGCAAGCTCGCTCCTACCATTGGCCTGAATACAACCAAGCCCTTCGTCCATGCCGGCGTTCCGCCAATCCCTCTCCGAATTGCGCCAGACTTTGGCGCTGGCCCTGCCCATCACCGTTGGACAGGTCAGCCAGGTTCTGATGGGACTAACCGACAGTGCGATGGTGGGCCACGTCGGCAAGGTGCCGCTCGCCGCCTCGGCGTTTGCCGGCAGCGTCTTCGGGGTCTTTTTTGTCGCGGGCATCGGGCTGCTCGCGCCGGTGTCGGTGCTCGTGGCGCGAGCGCACGGCGCCGGCCGGTCCGATGAATGCGCCCGCTGGTTGCGGCATGGGCTGGCGGTGGCGCTGGCGATGGGCATCTGCCTGGCCCTCCTGCTGACCGGGCTGTCCAACCAACTGCACCGTTTCGGCCAGCCGGCCGAGGTGATGGGGGCGGTGAACCCGTTTTTTGACATCATCGCGGTATCGCTCATCCCGACCTTCATTTTCCAAGTCCTGCGGCAGTTCAGCGAGGCGCTCGGTCGCCCGTGGCAGCCAATGATCATCCTGTTCCTGAGCGTCGGCCTGAACGCCTTTCTGAATTGGGTCCTCATCTTCGGCCACCTCGGCGCGCCGGTGCTCGGATTGACTGGCTCCGGCTATTCCACCCTGCTCGCACGCTGCCTGAGCGTGCTGATGCTCTGGGCTTGGCTGCGGCGCCAGCCGGGAATTGAGGCCATGCTGCCCCGGTTTGGCCAGTCGGTCGGACTGGCCTGGCCTCACTTCATCGAGATGTTCCAGATCGGCGTGCCGGTGGCCGGGCAGCTCCTTTTTGAAGTCGGCGCCTTCTCCTCCGCCGCCCTGCTGATGGGCTGGCTCGGAACTGTGGCGCTGGCGGCCCACCAGATCGCCGTCAGTTGCGCCTCGTTCACCTTTATGTTTCCGCTGGGTCTCGCGATGGCGGTGAGCATCCGCATGAGCCAGGCCGTCGGCGCAGGCCGGCGGGAAGCGCTGCGTCCGATCGGCTTTGGCGCGCTCGGCCTCGCCATGGCCGTCATGGGCGCATTTGCGCTGGTTTTCGCGTGCGGCGGCGCCTGGATCGCCCGCGGCTTCACGGCCGACCCGGACGTGGCCGCCCTGGCCGCGCGCTTGCTGGTGGTGGCCGCCTTCTTTCAGATTTTCGACGGGGCGCAGGTGGTCGCGTCCGGCGCATTGCGCGGCCTCACCGACGTGAAAATACCCACCGTGATCACGTTCATCGCCTACTGGCTCGTCGCCTTGCCCGCCGCTTGTCTGCTCGCCTTCCAGACCCGTCTGGGCGCCACGGGAGTCTGGATCGGCCTGGCCGCCGGACTCGCCTCCGCCGCGCTCCTGCTCACCTGGCGCCTGCTCCGGGCCACCGCGCCCCAGCGGCCGGCTGCCACCCCCGTCGCCGCGTAGGCGTCCGTCCTCCCGATCCCGCCCCGGAACTCCCGCCACCTCCTCCGGATAACATGAACTCCGGGATGTTTCCGCTGAAAGATCCGCCTGCCTTCGGCAGGGCGACTTCGTCGCGGTTGGCCCCGACAAAGTCGGTCCCTTCCGGGCGAACATCTCACGTTTTCGTGAAAGGTTCGGGCTAAGCGCCCCCCTCCTCGTCTCCGGTCCGGAACCCTAAATCACCGTCCAAGCAACCTTGCCTCACCGGTCCTGCCGCAAGCCCCATGTCAACGAATAGTTGACGTGTTCCCATGACCGGATCGGTGAGATGTCGCGGGAAGAAACCCGCACCACATTGGGTCACAAATCCAGATTCGGCGCGGGCGAGCGCGACGGCTGTTGTCAACTATTAGTTGACATGGATCCTCGGCGGACTGGGCCGGGACTCCACCGCGCGCACCGCACCGCGCAAAGCGCCATGCGGTCTGGACGCAGTTCGCGGCTCGGCGGCGGGGAGCGCCGATTCAGTACGGTCCGCGGATGTGGGGGTGCACTTCCCTCTGGTAGAAACCGGCGAGCCGAGCGTGAAGCTCGCGCGGGAGCGGCGCCAAGTCGGAGGCCCGGGCGTTCGCGCGCGCCTGCTCCGGATTCTTTGCGCCGGGTATGATGACGCTGACCGCGTCGAAATCGAGGCACCACCGCAGCGCCATCTCCGCCATCGTCAGGCCCGCCGGCACAAGCGGCTTGAGTGCGTCCGCCAGGGTGACCCCCTCGGCGAACGGCAGACCCGCGAAGGTCTCTCCTACGTTGAAGGCCTGGCCGTCGCGGTTGTAATTGCGGTGATCGTTGGCGGGAAAACGGGTGGCGGCAGTGAATTTTCCGGCAAGCAATCCGCTGGCCAGCGGGAGGCGCACGAGGAGGGCGATCTGCCGCGCCTGCGCCTCCGCAAAGAGCGTCGCGATGGGTTTCTGTCGGAAGATATTGAAAATGATCTGGAGCGAGGCGCAGCCGTCCTGCTGAACACACCAAAGTGCGTCGTCCATCGATTCGACGCTGGCGCCGAACGCCCGGATTTTGCCCTCGGCCTGCAGCTCGCGCAGCCAGCCAAACAGCTCGCCGCGCCTGAGCACGTCCGGCGGCACGCAGTGCAGCTGAGTGAGGTCGAGCGCGTCAACCCCCAGCCGCCGCAGGGAGGCCTCGGTATGAAGCCTCACCACGGCGCGGGTGAAATTCGCGGGCAAGCCTGGGTCGCTGAAACGGCCGAGCTTGGTGGCGACGAAAATGCTCGCGTGCGCCTCCCGGAGAAAGCGGCCGATCAGCCGCTCGCTTCGGCCCGAGCCGTAGACGTCCGCCGTGTCGAAGAAATTGGTTCCCGCCTCATGGGCGGCGCGGAGAGTGGCGAGCGCGGCGTCCTCCGAAACGTCGCCCCAATCGGCGCCCAGCTGCCAGGTGCCCAAGCCGATTTCTCCCGCCGCAAAACCCGTCTTCCCGAACGCGCGTGTCTTCATGCGTCGGATTGCCTGACACAGCAGGCGCCCCCAGGCAAGCGAAGGGTTGGTGATGACGCCGCTGCCAGCGCCCATCGACAAATTAAGCAGGAGAAATCCTGTGGAACCCTCGTATCAGAAGAAATTATGGGCGGTCGCTCAACCCATCGGATTCGGGTCGAAACAGCCAAACGTTTGCGTGGAACTCTACGAAAAGAGGATGGTCGGTTGCGTCGCATGATACTGGCGCACGCACTGCACCAGCGATTCCATCGGATCAACCTTCCCGGCGCTCTTCTCATCGCGTTGCTGCAACGTATGCCCGTGTTGCAGGTGGCGACCGCCGGCGAGGAGATGGTGATTTCTTCGCCCGTTGGCGCCGTCCTAAAATCGGTGGTCGCGGCTGTCGCCGCGCTTGGGGCGGTCAACTCGCTCGCCGGGGCGACGCCGCTGGTTCCATCGAGTGGCACCGTGGCGGGCATCAGCGTCGCGGCAGGTACGGCGGTGAGTGTGCTCTATACCGTCAGCGGCACGCCCTCGTCCCCGGGGTCCTGGAGTATCACAGGCTCGGTGCCTCCGGGTTTGAATTTCTCCGGTTTGACGGCTCCGGGAACCGTCAACATCGCGACGCTTAAGCTCACTGGCACGCCCACTACGGCCGGAACGTACGCGCTCACGTTGCAGGCATTTGAATCACCCGGCGGGAAGGGGAATAAATCGCCGATCTACTCCTACTCGATCATGGTCACCGGCGGTGCCGCCTCCACACCTCCAAGCTTCACGACGCAGCCCACCAGCCAGACGGTGACCGTCGGTGCCTCGGTGACCTTCACCGCTGCCGCCACCGGTTCGCCAACGCCGACCTATCAATGGCAAAAGGGTGCGGCGAATATCGCCGGCGCCACCAGCGCCTCGTACACGATCGCCAGCGCCGCGGCCGGCGACGCCGGCACCTACACCGCCATCGCCACCAATTCGGCCGGCTCCGCCACTAGCGCCGCCGCGACGCTCACCGTCAATCCCGCGCCTCCCACCGCCACCGCACCTACGATCACGACGCAGCCCACCAGCCAAACGGTGACCGTCGGCGCCTCGGTGACCTTCACCACTGCCGCCAGCGGTTCGCCGACGCCGACCTATCAATGGCAAAAGGGTGCGGCGACTATCGCCGGCGCCACCAGCGCCTCGTACACGATAGCCAGCGCCGCGACCGGCGACGCCGGCACCTATGCCTCCATCCCCACCACTCCCGCCGGCCGCGCCACCAGCACCGCCGCGACGCTCACGGTCAATTCCGCGCCTACGACCGCCACCCAACCTGCGATCCCGACGCAGCCCACCAGCCAGACGGTGACCGTCGGTGCCTCGGTGACCTTCACCGCTGCCGCCAGCGGTTCGCCGACACCGACCTATCAATGGCAAAAGGGCGCGGCGAATATCGCCGGCGCCACCAGCGCCTCGTACACGATCGCCAGCGCCGCGACCGGCGACGCCGGCACCTATGCCGTCATCGCCGCCAATTCCGCCGGCTCCGCCACCAGCGCCGCGGCCACGCTCACCGTCAATCCCGCGCCAGACAATCCTATTGGAAACACCCTCCTCCAATTCCCGGTCAGCATTGCGCGTGACAGTGCCGGCGACCTTTTTGTGGCGGATGCCTCCAGTAATACCATTCGCAAGATCACCTCCGGCGGCATGGTAACCACGCTGGCTGGATTGTCGGGTGTCGCCGGGAGCCGCGACGGTGTGGGCAGCGGCGCGTTGTTCAGCCAGCCTGGCGCGCTGACGACGGACAATGCCGGGAATGTCTACATCGCCGACACCGGCAACGCCACCATTCGAAGAATTATGCCAGACGGTACCGTCTCCACCCTCGCCGGATCTTCGGCCAGCCGGGGCAACCAGGATGGTGTTGGCAATGGCGCCTCCTTCAATGTTCCCAGTGGCATCGCCATCGACGACGCGGGCAATCTCTACGTGACGGACGCTTTCAACGCCACCATTCGCAAGGTCACCGCGGGGGGCGCCGTGAGCACGCTCGCGGGCTCCGCGATGAACCGCGGCGAAGCCGACGGCACCGGCTCAGCCGCCCAGTTCAACTATCCCAACGGAGTGGCGGTCGACAGCGCCGGCATCCTTTACGTCGCAGACACCTATAACGACACGATTCGCGAGGTCACTGCGGGAGGCATGGTGACCACTTTGGCGGGATCGGCTGGCATCGTCGGGGCAAATGACGGAACCGGCATCAATGCGTTATTCAACCAACCTTACGACATCGCGGTGGACGGGGCGGGAAATGTCTACGTTGCCGACACCGCCAACGCCACCATTCGCCGGATCACTCCGGCCGGCGCTGTCACCACGGTGGCGGGGGTTGCGGGGATCAGCGGCTTTCGGGACGGCGCCGGCCCCAATGCGCTCTTCAACCAACCGCGCGGCTTGGTGATCGATGCGAGCGGCAACCTCTTCGTGGCAGACACCGGCAACGCCGCCATCCGCGAAATCAGTGGAAATGCCACGGTGACCACGCTCGCGCTGACCGCCGGCCCACCCATAAGTTCCGCGCCCGTCCCGACCCCAGCCGGGAGCGACGCCTCCGGCAACACGGCCACGGCCTCACACCAAAGCGGCGGAGGTGCTCTCGAACCATGGTTGGTCGGCGCACTCGCCCTCTTGGCGCTCACCCGATGGGTGGCCTCGAAAGACGGTTCCGGCCGCTCCGGACGTCGCCAGCTTCCTCCGGAAAGCTCCGCCGAAATTATCCCCGTATGACATCGCGCTCCTGCTTTAAATCGCTTCGCTTCAATGCCAGCCTCGCCGGCTCGCTGGCAATGCTAGCTCCCAGACTGGTCCGGGCCGAGAACTCGATCAGCTACAAATACGAGACGTACACCGAGGCGGATGCCCGGGTTGCGGTCAAAACCGAGGGGGCGCTTATCGAACAGGACCTCGGCACCGATATGCATGTAAAGGTGGAGGGCGTGATCGACGCAATTGCGGGAGCAACGCCTTCGGGAATGCCTTTCCAGCCCGGCAACAACAAAGTGGATCCCGTTAATGATCCGGCGTGGACGGTGGTGCGCGATCGCCGGAAGGCCTGGAACGCCGAGTTTTCCCGCCAGTTCCCCGGGGTGAGCCTCGCGTTCGGTTTCGCCAACAGTCGCGAAAGCGATTACGTCTCCAATGGCTGGTCGGTCAACACGGTCACCGACTTCAACGAGAAAAACACCGAGTTGCTCGCCGGCGTTGCCGGGACGGACGACGATGTGGAGGAATTCTATTCCACCGTGCCGCGGGTTAACCTCAAGAAACGCACCAACGACGTGCTGCTTGGGGTGATCCAGTTGCTCGATCCCCATACGTCGGTGACGTTCAACGTCACCTTGGGCCGGGCAGTCGGATTTCTCAACGACCAGCACAAGATCGTTCCGCTCATCGAGGTCGTGGACCCTGGCCCTCCTCCCGTAACCTTGATTGGCTCGACCGGCGAGAACCGGCCGGACCAGCGGAACAAGGTGATTTTCCTCGCAGCATTGAACCACGCGTTCCCCGAACTGCACGGCGCCGTGGAGACGAGCTATCGCTTCTACCACGACACGTTTGGCACGACCGCCCATACGCTCCAGTTCACCTGGATTCAGCGATTCGGCGAGCACCTCATCCTGCAGCCAGACGTGCGCCTCTACCAGCAGAGCGCCGCGAACTTCTACTATTACGACCTGGCCAAATCTCCAATCGCTCCGACGGTTTCCTTCGGCGAGCCCGGTCCGCTGCCCAATCCGAAGGGGCCGTTCTATGCGTCGGATTACCGGCTCTCCGCGCTGCGCACCTCCACCTACGGCCTGAAAGCCGTCTGGATCGTCAACTCCCGACTGCAGTTCGACACCGGGATCAGACAGTATGACATGCGCGGCCGGGATGGAGTGACGCCTCAGGTCGCCTACCCGCGCGCGGCCATTCTCAACATCGGCATGAAATTCTCCTGGTGACCCGGTTGCCGGCAACGGACTTCTTCCCATGGCTCTTCTCGCCCCAGCCCAACGATCCCCGATGACCACCTTCACGGGCGCGGCGCCCGCTCCGGGTCTGCGCAAGCTGACGTTCCCGGCGCTAGGCACCACCTGCGACGTTCAATACGCGCCGCCCGATGGCGCAGCGCGGTCCACCGACTTCGAGCAGGCCGCCGTGACCTGGGTGCAGGCGTTCGAAGCGAAGTACTCGCGCTTCCGGCCGGACAGCCTCGTCAGCCGGATCAACCAGGCGGCCGGGAGGGCGTGGGTGGAGGTGGACGCGGAAATGGAACAACTGCTCAAACTTTGCGATACGCTGCAGTTCATGACGCACGGCGTGCTCGATCCGACCGCGCTGCCGCTCATCCAGCTCTGGAATTGGAAGGTGGAAAATCCCCGCCTACCTTCGCCATCGGAGATCGCCGGCGCGCTGCGACTGGTCGGCTGGAGCAAAGTCCAGCGTGCACCGGGGAAGATCTTCCTTCCCGAACCCGGCATGGCGCTCGACTTCGGCGGCTTCGGCAAGGAGTACGCGGTCGATGTGGTCGCGCAGATCGCCCGGGACCACGGCATTGGCAACGTGCTGGTGGACTTCGGGCACGACCTGCGCGCGCTCGGCGCCCCGCCGGGCCGGCCGGCCTGGCATATCGGATTGGAAAATCCGGATAAGCCAGGCACCACCAGGGCGAGCGTCGGCCTAAGCGGCAGCCGCGGCATCGCTTCCTCCGGCGATTATATCCGGTGCTTCAAGATCAATGGACGCCGCTATGGTCACATCGTCGATCCGCGGACCGGCTGGCCGGTCGCGAACGGTTGTACCCAAGCAACCGTCATTGCGGGCACCTGCCTCCAAGCAGGCTTGCTCTCCACCACCGCCTTCGTGCTCGGCGTGCCCGAGGGCCTCCAACTCATCCAATCGTTTCCCGGCGCTGAAGGCATGGTCCTTGGCAACGGCACGCGCGCCCAGACCCGGGGCTTTTACCAATATGTCGCCACCAACTAAGTTCATCCTGTCGGCTGGCCTGATCCTGGGTTCGGCCGCCGCATTTGCCACCGTCAAGACCGGTGATCCGTTTCCGGCCCTGGCTGCCGCCGGCCTCACCGGCACGCTTCCGGACACCGCAGGCCGCGTGGTGCTCGTGGATTTCTGGGCCTCCTGGTGTGCCCCGTGCAAGGCCTCCTTCCCGGCCTATTCGAAACTGCAGGCCGACTACGCGCCGCGCGGGTTGGTCATCGTGGCCGTGAGCATTGACGAGAACCCGGCCGCGTACGAGCGGTTCGTGCAGAACCTCCACCCGCCGTTCGCCACGGTGCATGACAGGGCGCAACAACTCGTGCGCCAGGTCAACGTTCCCACCATGCCCACCTGTTATCTCCTTGGGCACGACGGCAAGGTGCGCTTCGTACACCAGGGTTTTCACGGCGCCGCCAGCGACCGCGAACTGCGCAAGGAAATCGACACTCTCCTGGCCGAACCGGCCAACCCGTCATGAAGTCGATACCTTCCCGTCCCCGCCTGGCCGCCCTCCTTGGCGCCCTCGCTCTCGCAACCCTCGGCGGCTGCACCAGCGCAAACCTCGTCCGCGTCAAGCCCTGGGAGCGGGCCGCGCTCGCCGACTACACGATGAACCCGGGGCGCGATCCCATTGCCACGGTGAATTCCGAGCACGTCTATTTCTCGCGCGAATCCGCGAGCGGCGGCCGGGGAGTCGGCGGCAGCGGTTGCGGCTGCAACTGAGTCCGCAGCCAAGCGGCGCGGGAATTACGCGCCTCAGGTCAACCAAGTGGCGCCGCTGTAGGGCGGGGTCACCGGACCCCGCCGTATTCGGTGAAGCGGCGGGATACGGTGACCCCGCCGTACATCCTCGATGTCGTCCGCGGAATTTTCGCCAAGGTTTGCGCCTCCCACAATCTCTGCTAATCTCCCTCTTCATGAAGTTTCCGGCACCCTTCCGCGCCTTCGCCGCGTTTCTGCTCGGCTTGAGCGTCCTTCACGCCGCGCCCGTGCGCAAAGGTGCGGTCGAGGTCGAGCTGGTGCCGGCGGTGACAGGCGTGCAGCCGGGCCGACCGTTCGACGTGGCACTGCGCCTCGCGCACGATCCGCACTGGCACACCTACTGGATCAATCCGGGCACTGGCCTCCCGACGACGATCAAATGGGCGCTGCCGCCTGGCTGGCAGCCCGGCGAGATCCAGTGGCCCGTTCCGCACGTGCTCACCGATGCGCGCGGCACGATCATCGGCAACGGGTATGATGGCGAGGTCTTCCTGTTGGTCACGCTCACGCCGCCGGCCGGACTGCCGGCCGGCTCGAACGTCTCGCTCGATGCCAAGGTTGAATGGCTGATGTGCCAGGATGTGTGCATGCCCGGCGAGGCCTCCCTTTCATTGACGCTGCCGGTCGACACCGCGCCGTCGTCACCGGATCCCCGCTGGGGAGCGAAGCTCGCCGCGGCTCGTCAGCAACGGCCGCAATCCCCCGATGGCTGGCAACTCGCCGCCACGCGGGCCGGCAAGACGGTGACGCTCTTTGCACGTCCGCCCGCCGGTGCGAGCTTTTCCCCGGCCGATCTCCACTTCTTCGCCGATGACGGACTCGTCGCCTACGACCAGCCGCAACCCATGCAGGCGCAGGGCGGCGCGTTGGCGATCGCGTTGTCGGTTGACGACGCGGCGCCCAAGGACGCCAGCCGTTTGCTCGGCGTGCTCGCGCTCGCCAAAGGAGACGTGCCCGGAATCCGCGTGGATGTGCCGTTGGGAGCCGTAGCGGCGCCAAGTTCCAAGTTCCAAGTTCCAAGTTCCAAGACGAACGCCGGAACTCAGAGCCCGAAACCTCGAACCCTGGACTCCGAACCAGTCCGCGGCCTGGCGGGGACGCTGGTGCTGGCTTTCTTCGGCGGGCTGGTCCTCAACCTCATGCCCTGTGTCTTTCCGGTCTTGGGCATCAAGATTCTCGGCTTCGTCAACCAGGCAGGCGCCGACCGCCGCAAAGTCACCCTGCATGGCCTCGTGTTTGTGCTCGGGGTGTTGGTCTCCTTCTGGGCGCTGGCTGGCGCTCTGCTGGTGTTGCGCGCCGGCGGCAAGGAGCTCGGCTGGGGCTTTCAGCTGCAGGAACCGGGCTTTGTCTCCGCGCTCGCGGTGTTCCTCCTGATCTTCGCCTTGAACCTGAGCGGCCTCTTCGAGATCGGCCTGTCGGCGATGGGAGTCGGCGCGGGATTACAGACGAAGTCCGGCTACTCCGGCTCGTTTTTCACCGGCGTGCTCGCAACCGTCGTCGCGACGCCTTGCTCGGCGCCGTTTCTGGCGCCGGCCCTCGGCGCGGCCCTGGCGCTCTCGGCCGCCGAGTCGCTGACGGTCTTCACGGCGATCGCCCTGGGACTATCCGTGCCGTATCTGTTGCTCTCGATCTTTCCCGCCGCGGTGAAGCTGCTGCCGCGGCCCGGCGCGTGGATGGAGACGTTCAAGCAGCTCATGGCTTTTCCGCTCTATGCCACGGTGGGTTTCCTGGTGTGGGTGCTCGCCGGGCAGACCAAGGACGACGACAACAGTCTGCTTAAGATCTTCTTCGGCCTCGTGCTCGTAGCCATGGCCGGCTGGGCGTACGGCCGCTGGACCCAGCACGGAGGTTCCTCCGGCCGGCGGCGCTTTGGTTTCGCATTCGCCGCGGTGCTGATGGCGGCGGGCGTGGTGGTGGGTTATCCGACCAAGCCGTCCAAGGAGATCGTCTGGGAAAAATGGAGTCCCGAGACCGTCACGCGGTTGCGCGCCGAGGGGAAGACGCTCTATGTCGATTTCACGGCCCGCTGGTGCGCCACGTGCCAGAGCAACAAGGCCGTGGTGTTTTCGTCGCAGGCGGTACGTGACGCGCTCCGGCGGCAGGGGGTGGTGTTGCTCAAGGCCGACTGGACCAGTCGCGATCCGCAGATCACCGAGGCACTGGCGGCATTTCACCGCAGCGCGGTGCCGATGGACCTGATCTACGCCCCCGGTCGCGACGAGCCGGTCATCTTGCCGGAGCTCCTCACCCCAGACTTGGTCCTCTCCGGCCTTGCGAAAGCAACCGGCCAGGATTGAGGGCGACCGCGGAGGAGGCTTCGGGAGAGATGCGTCCGGCATTTGACCGGAGAATTCGATTTGTCCGTCAGCGCGATTGCCAAGGGCGGGAGCGCTTTCAGCAAGAACCATTCTCCGGCGGCCACCCTGAACTCCCGGCGCGTTGCTGAGGCTGGGGCGTTGGAATGGCGGCAACCGTGCCGCCATTCCCCGGCACAGAACCCCCCTCAGCCGGTTGCCTGCCGCAGGGCCTGGTCAATGTCGCTCTTGAGGTCCCTGGCGTCCTCGAGGCCGATGGAGAGGCGAATGTAGTCTTCGGTCACGCCGGTGGCCTCCTGCTCCTCGCGCGTGAGCTGCTGGTGCGTGGTCGTGGCCGGGTGGATGACGAGGGACTTGGCGTCGCCGATGTTGGCGAGGTGCGAAAGCAGCTTCACCGAGTTGATGAATTTCCGCCCCGCATCCCGCCCGCCCTTGATGCCGAACCCGACGATGCCGCCGAATCCGCGGTTCAGGTACTTGGCCGCGATCGCATAGTTCGGATCCTCGCGCAGACCCGGATAGGTGACCCAGTTCACCAGCGGGTGGGCTTTGAGGAAACGCGCGATTTCCAGCGCGTTTTCCGAATGCTGTCGCTGCCGCAGCGGCAGCGTTTCAAGGCCCTGCAGGAAGAGAAACGAGTTAAACGGGCTGAGGGCCGGTCCGAGATCGCGCAGCAGCTGCACCCGCACCTTGATGATGAAAGCCACGTTGCCCAGTCCGGGGAAATTACCGAAGACGTCCCAGAACTTCAGCCCGTGATAGCTCGGGTCCGGTTCGGTAAACTCGGGAAACTTCCCGTTGTTCCACGCGAACTTGCCGGAATCGATGATGACGCCGCCGATGCTCGTCCCGTGGCCACCGATATATTTCGTGGCCGAGGCGACGACGATATCAACGCCATGCTCGATCGGGGCGACGAAGCCGACGCCCACGGTGTTGTCCACCACCAATGGCACGCCGGCATCGTGGGCGACCTTGGCGATCGCCTCAAAGTCGGGCACATCGAGCTTCGGATTGCCGATGGTCTCGGCATAGACGGCGCGAGTCTTGGGAGTAATGGCACGCTGGAAGGCGCCGGCGTCGCGCGAATCGACGAACTTCACCGTGCGGCCCAGCTTTGGCAGGGTGTAGTGGAAGAGTTGGTAGGTGCCGCCGTAGAGGTTGTTCGCCGAGACGATCTCGTCGCCAACCTGGGTGACGGCGATCAGCGCCAGAGACGTCGCGGCCTGGCCGGAGGCGACGGCCAACGCGCCCGTGCCGTCTTCGATCGCGGCAATGCGCTGCTCGAAGACGTCCGTCGTCGGGTTCATCAGGCGGGTGTAGATGTTCCCGAATTCCTTCAGGGCGAAAAGATTCGCCGCGTGGTCGGTGCTCTTGAAGACGTAGGAGGACGTCTGATAGATCGGCACGGCGCGGGCGCCGGTGGTCGGATCGGGAACCTGGCCGGCATGAAGGGCCAGCGTACTGAGATGCTGTTTGGGTGTACTCATGGGTTTGGGTGGTTAGCGGCTGGATTCAGAACCGGGATTTGAAGCCCAGTTCAAAGCTGTCCTCGCTGAGACTGGAGGAAAGGGCCCTCAAGCCGGCCGGCGTTTGTTCCAAGGCAGTTTGGCGAGCAGCAGGCACAAGCCGCAGATGTCGGTGATGCCCGCGAAGACCAGGCCGGCGCCGATGAACGCCGATAGGCCGTAGAAACCGGGATGCACAAACCAGCCGAGAACCACGCCGGTCACCACCAGCGCGCCGGCGGTGATGCGGACTTGCCGCTCGAGGCTGATGACGGTGCCGGAGTCCGCGGCGGACGGTTGTTGAAGATCAGAGGAAGGAACGGTCTTGGGAATCTGGCTCATGATTGACGTGGAACTGCTGGTGGTGATTGCGAGAGGATGTTCTCCATTCAGTGCGCTGACTGGAATTGGAGGCGGGGGTTGGAATCGAACCAACTCATGAGGCGTTTGCAGCGCCGGGCCTTCCCATTTGGCTACCCCGCCGGGCAAGCCGGAGCGGGCCGCGCGCCGGCTGAAAAGGTGCGTTCGCCCGCGCCGAACCCCATGCCGGCGACCCACGCGGGAGACCCCAAACCCGACGTTGCGCGGGCGAACGCAAAAAGAAATTGGCGCACCCGGCGGCCCGACGGAATGCCTCGCGAGCCCAAGGGTGCCAGGCGAGACGTCGGGCCGCCAGGGCGGCCAAAAAGTGAGGTCCGCCTGCAGAATAGGTGCGGGGCGCACCAAGATCCTGGTGGACACCGGCTGACGCGGTCGCGCCCGACACGATGAGGCTGGCGGAAATGACTGGATGGAGATGGTTCATGCTGGAATCGAAGGCGGCCAAGCGGTCGCGGGTGATCGATTCCAGATGTCTGGTCACCATCACAGCTGATGAACTGCGCGGGCCGGGCAATCTCCGGCCCGCGCAGGTTGTGGTCATGGAGGGCCGCCCTGGTCCCCGCGAGCGGCGGGCGGAACCTCGTCAAGGAACAATTGCTGCGCCCCGCCGGTCAGGCGCCAACCGGCGCGGCTGCGCCGATGAGATCGTCCACCGAGTCGCTTTCGGCGTTGATGTCCGCAAAGAGCCAGGTGGAAAGATAGCGTTCGCTGCTCGACGGAATGATGGCAACGATGAGCTTGCCCTTGTTCTCGGGCCGTTTCGCGAGTTGCAGCGCCGCCCAGGTGGCCGCGCCCGAGGAGATCCCGATCGGAATCCCGTCGAGTTGGTTGACCTGCTTCGAGATCGGGCCCGAGTCCGCCTCCTTCACGCGGATGATCTCGTCGTAGATCTTGGTGTTGAGCACCGACGGCACGAAACCGGGACCGATGCCCTGCAATTTGTGCGGACCGGGCTGTCCGCCGGAAAGGACCGGCGAGGCGTCGGGTTCCACCGCCACAATCTTGATGGAAGGCTTGCGCGCCTTGAGCACTTCGCCGACGCCGGTGATCGTGCCGCCCGTGCCGATGCCGGAGACCACGATGTCCACCTTGCCTTCGGTGTCGCGCCAGATTTCCTCGGCCGTGGTCTTGCGATGAATCTCCGGATTGGACGGGTTGGCGAACTGCTGGAGGATCGCACTGTTGGGGATCTGCTTGTTGAGTTCCTCGGCCCGGGCGATGGCTCCCTTCATGCCTTTCGAGCCTTCGGTCAGGACGAGGCGCGCCCCGAGAATCTTGAGGAGCTTGCGGCGTTCGAGGCTGAAGGTCTCAGGCATCGTGAGGACGAGCTTGAGACCCTTAGCCGCAGCGACGAAGGCGAGCGCAATGCCGGTGTTGCCGCTGGTGGGCTCGATCAGCACGGTGTCCTGGTTGATGCGCCCCGATTTGAGGGCGTCCTCAATCATCGCCTTGCCGATGCGGTCCTTCACGCTCGAGAGCGGATTGAAGAACTCCAGTTTGAGCACGACCTCCGCGAGGGCGCCGTGCTGGGCCGCGGTGCGGTTGAGGCGCACGAGCGGTGTGTTTCCGACCGTTTGGGTGATATCGTCGTATATTTTGGACATGGCAGTGGATTTCCTTTGGTGACTATCAATGGAATTGGCGGCTGTCGGGTTGGGGCAGATCAGTCATAGGCGCCCGGCGATTGGGAGGACGCGGCGGCGATTTCCGCCTCGCGCTGTCGAATGATCGCGATCAATTCGTCGGCGGTCTCGGCCTCCAGGAGCGCTCCCACCGTCTCGCCGCGGACGATCCGCGTGAGTCGGGCGAGCGCGTAGAGGTGCGCCCGCTCGTCGATCGCGGCGATCAGGAAGAACAGGCGCGTGCGCTCCCCGTCGGCGGCTCCGAACGGCACCGATTGCTCCGTGCGGAGGACTGAAAGCACGGTCCGCCGCAACAGATGCGGCGCCGGGCGCCGGGGATGGCAGAAGGCAAATCCATCCGGCAGAGCGGTACTACAGAGCGCCTCGCGCTCGGCGAGGGAGGCGCTCAAGCGCACTCCATCGATCACGAGCCCCGTCTTCTCGGCAAGTTTCACGAGCTGCTCCAGCACCTCGGCCCGTCCGGCGACCCGCACGTCGAGGCCGACGTACTCGGGCTTGAGCCGGTCAGCGATGTGAATGTTGCGCGATGCGGACTGCAGCTCGATTTCCAACTTCTGCTCCAGATCGGCCACTTGGGCCGTGTCGAGCGAGTGCAGCTTCTGGTCGAGCCAGTCGGTGAGTTCATCGCGGCGGAACAGCCACTGGCCGTCTTTTTCGACGCCGGGAAGCCGGCCATCCGCCGCCAGGCGTTCGACGATGAGATGACTCCACCCCAGATAGGCCGCGACTTCGCCAAGCGTGAGATATTCAGGAGCCGTCATGACAGAAGAAGAGTTTGAGGTTTCAATGATGCTCAGGGGTGGATGGAAAGGGGGGCCCGGGTCGTCAGGCCCACGGGAAACCGTGGCCAATTTCGCTGGTTCAAATATGATAGTCCTCCGCGAACGACCGGCTCTGCCGCAAGCGCACCAGCACGAGGTCGTTGGCCTGCAGCTTCAGATCCTCCAGCGCGGCGCGGGAAATCTCCGCCTCGATGCCCTCGCGCGACTGGACCTGCTCGAGCGCGAGGCGCGCCTGCGGGCCGGCGGTGTCGATGTGCTGAATCACCGCCGCAATCCCCGGCGCGCCGGTCTGGTGCCGCACAACTTCGATATCGTGCGGCCGCACGTAGATGTGGCCGTTCGCCTCCAGCGTGGCGGCCGAATGGCGTCCGGACAGCCCGGCCCGCGCCAGCGCCTGGCCGGTCAGCACGTTTACGTCGCCAAGGAACTGATAGACAAACGGCGAGGCCGGGCGGTCGTAGACCTGCTGCGGCGTGCCAACCTGCTCGACGCGCGCCTGGTTCATGATCACGACCTCGTCGGCGATTTCCAGCGCTTCTTCCTGGTCGTGGGTCACAAAGACCGTGGTCAGGTGGATCTCGTCGTGAAAGCGGCGCAGCCAGCGGCGCAGTTCCTTGCGCACCCGCGCATCGAGTGCGCCAAACGGCTCGTCGAGCAGCAGCACCTTGGGGTCCACCGCCAGGGCCCGTGCCAGGGCCACCCGCTGCCGCTGGCCGCCGGAAAGCTGGAAGGGATAACGGCGGTCGAGCCCGTCCAGTTGCACCAGCTTGAGAAGGTCGCGAACGCGCGTGGCGATCTGCGCTTCCTCCGGCCGCTCGCGCCGGCGTTTCACCCGTAAGCCGAAAGCGATGTTCTCGAACACCGTCATATGACGGAACAACGCATAGTGCTGGAACACGAAGCCGACGCGCCGCTGTCCCGCCGGCACATTGGTCACGTCCTCGCCGTGGAAGAGAATCCGGCCTTCGCCCGGATCGGCCTGCTCGAGCCCGGCGATGATGCGCAGGAGCGTGGTCTTGCCCGAACCGGAGGGGCCCAGCAAGGCCACGAGCTTGCCGCGCGGCACGCGCAAGTCGACGCCGTCCAGCGCGGTGAACTGGCCGAAGGTCTTGCGAATCTGGCGGGCCTCGATGCTCATCAGAACAGGGATCAAAGGGCGGCGCGGCGGGCCTGGTGGTATTTCCACTCGATGAAGGTCTTCAGCACGAGCGTCACGATGGCGAGTAGCACCAGCAGCGAGGCGACGGCGAAGGCCGCGACAAAGTTGTATTCGTTGTAGAGGATTTCGATATGCAGCGGCATGGTGTTGGTCACGCCGCGGATGTGCCCCGAAACGACCGAAACCGCGCCGAATTCGCCCATGGCGCGGGCGTTGCAGAGGATGATGCCGTAGAAGAGCCCCCACTTGATATTGGGCAGCGTCACCCGCCGGAAGGTCTGCCAGCCGCTCGCGCCAAGCGTCATGGCGGCATATTCCTCATCATTGCCCTGCGCCTGCATGAGCGGGATGAGCTCACGCGCCACGAATGGAAACGTGACGAAGATCGTCGCCAGCACGATGCCGGGCACAGCGAAGATCACCTTGAGGTTGTGGTCCAGCAGCCAGGGTCCCAGCCAGCCCTGCAGGCCGAAGATCAGCACGTAGATCAGGCCCGCAATCACCGGAGAAACCGCGAACGGCAGGTCGATAAGCGTGGTCAGCAGGCTTTTGCCGCGAAAGTCGAACTTCGCGATCGCCCAAGCCGCCGCCACGCCGAAGACGAGATTGCACGGCACGGCGATCGCGGCGGCCAGGAGCGTCAAACGGATCGCGGCCAGCGCGTCGGCATCCTGGAACGACGCAAAATAGGCGCCCACGCCGCGCCGCAACGCCTCGGTGAACACAGCGGCCAGCGGAAGCACGAGGAAGAAACCCACAAAAAGCAGCGCAATCCCCGTCAACAGCCAGCGCACCCAAACAGCCTCGTGCGTCGCCCGCGGAAGCAGGTGCGGGCGGTGGATCGCAGCCAGGCTGGTGGAGACGGCCATGGTGATTTCAGACCCGTTGGAAACGCCGGCTCCATTTCTGGAGCACGTTGATCAGGAGCAGGAGCAGGAACGAGACGACGAGCAGGACCACGGCGATGGCGGTGGCGCCGCGGTAGTCGTATTGCTCGAGTTTGGTGATGATGAGCAGCGGCGTGATCTCCGTCCGCATCGGCATGTTCCCGGAGATGAAGACCACCGAGCCGTATTCTCCGAGAGCGCGGGCGAAGGCCAGGGCGAAGCCCGTCAACAAGGCCGGAAGAAGCTCCGGCAGGATGACGCGGCTGATGGTCTGCCACCGGCTGGCGCCGAGGCTGGCCGCCACCTCCTCAATCTCGGGTTCCAGTTCCGCCAGCACCGGCTGGAGGGTGCGCACGACGAACGGCAGGCCGATGAAGGTAAGCGCAATGAAGACGCCGAGCCTGGTGAAGGCCACGTGAATGCCGTGGGGTTCCAAGAACCGCCCGACCCAACCGTTCTGGGCGTAAATGGCGGTGAGGGCGATGCCCGCCACGGCCGTCGGCAGCGCGAACGGCAGGTCGACGAGCGCGTCCACCACCCGCCGGCCGGGGAACCCATAGCGCACCAGGACCCACGCCACGATGAAACCGAAGAAGACGTTGACGAGCGCGGCCAGAGAGGACGCGCCGAAACTGAGGCGATACGAGGCCAGCACCCGCGGTGAGGCGACCGCTTCCACGAAGGCCGGCCAGCTCATGCCGGCGGTGCGGAGAAACGCCGCGCTCAGCGGCACCAGGACGACGAGGCCCAGGTAGAACAGCGTGAAACCCAGCGAAAGACCGAAGCCGGGCAGGACGGAGCGTTCTGGGCGCACCAAGGACATCAGAGGTTGGCCGCGTGGGCGATGAAGCCGCGGTATTCGCCCAGAATGGTGAGGAGCGCGACCTGCGCCGCCTCGGCTTGTTGTTCCAGTGCCGCGCGCGCCGGCGTCTCGAAGATGATCTCGAACGGCCGGGGTTTCTGGTCGGGCGGTGGCGCCAGCACGCCCTGAAAGCAGTCTCCGATGATGCCGTTCCGTGCGCTAAATCCATCGATGACCGGACCGCAATTGCGCGGGAGCACGCGTTCCGAGGCGTGGAGGGCCGGCACCAGGAGATTCTCATTGATGACGCGGCCATGGGCGTAGCCATAAAGGCCGTCGCTGGTGTCATCCGCGTGGAGTGCGATGATTCCATCGAAATTTTGCCGGCGCAGCTCGGCCTCGAGGATCCGCACCTCAGGTTCGGTGGATTCGCGCCAGAATTCGCGGTTGAGGTCGCGGCCCCGACGGTTCTCGCGCGTGCCGTCCTCAAGACCCGTGGGATTGCACACCGGATAGATCACCAATTCATAGCCCGCGGCGGGGGCGGGATCCTGCGCGAGGAATTCCAGCAGCCGGACCAATGCCAGCGCGCCGGCCGGTTCGTCGCCGTGAACCAGCGCGAACAGGCCCAGGCGAATGGGCGGAAAGCCTCCGCGCGGTTCTCCGGACCAGCAAAAGCGCGGGAGTGGATACTGCCGGCCCCCTTCGTGAAATGACCCGGCGACGGCGCCGGTAAACCGCGGGCAGTCCTCAGCGAGCGCAGCCAGCGGCGCGAGGAAATCGCGCCGGTCGCTGAAAATTGGAGGCGGGCTCATTTGCACCATGGCTTGAGGGATTATTCCCGCGAGTCGGTCAGGGCGGTGACGCAGAAGCGGGCGAAGGCGGCCTGGCCGTCGCAAAGGAAGCGTCTGTGCGTGGAATGGCTCATCGGTTTTCAGAGATGGATGCCGTAGGCGATCGCTTTGCGGTAGCGTTCAAGGAACGCCCGCACCGTCTGCGCGACGGCCTGAGTGTGAAGCCCGTCCGGCCAGGCTGCGGGCACGTCGAGCCGCAGCTGGAACGAGCCAAAGGGCAGATCGCTGTTGAGCGCGAAGGGTCCTTCGGTCGTGGCGGCGGCATCCGTCTGCCAATCGATGCGGAACCGTCCCTGTTCGATCGGGAAGAAGTCGGCATCCACCGGCAGGCCGCGGATGCGCGCCTGGATGCGCTCATGGGCCGGAGTCGAGTGCAGGCTGACCCACCCGTGGAAATGATGCAGGCGAAACTCCTTTGCCAGAACACCGATCTCCGGTGCCTCCGAGGTCGCCCAATTCTCATTCTCCAGCCGCACGCCGCTGCGGGTGAGGGCTGTCTGGTCCTGAAATCCGGTCGGGTTCACGAGCGGGTAGAACACCAACTGGTAGCCCGCCGCCAGTTCCGGATGCTGCACCAGGCGCTCGATCAGGCTGAGGAGCGCGAGCGTGCCCCGCGCGTCGTTGCCGTTCCAGCCGGCGTACAGGGCCAGGCGGATCGGCCCACCGCCCTGGTTCGGGCCAAAGAACACGAATCGCGGCAAGTGGTAAAAACGATCGCCGTAGTTCAACGCCTCGGTGGGTGAGGCGAAGAGATTGTCGGAATGCTGAGCGAGCTCGTGGAACGATTGGAGGAGCCGCTTGAGTTCCAACTCGGCTTCATCCGAGCGGAAGATGATTGGCGGCAGCGTGTCACGGATGGCGGCCGCCCGGGAAGAGAGGGAGGGCATGGGAGTGAAGGTTGGGACCGGCCAGAGGGCGCGAACAGGACCCGGCGCCGCCGGCCGGCGATGAAGCCGAATCAGTGTTTGAGGTAGATCTGGTCGAAGACGCCGCCGTCGGCGAAATGGACCTGCTGGGCCTTGGTCCAACCGCCGAAAATCTCGTCGATGGTGATGAGATCGATCTGCGGGAATCGTGCCGCGTACTTGGCCGCGGCCTTTGCAGAGCGAGGCCGGTAGAAATTCCGGCCCGCGATGTCCTGCCCCTCGTCGGAGTAGAGGTATTCCAAATACGCTTTGGCGACTTCCGCCGTGCCCTTGCGCTGCGCCACCTTGTCCACCCAGGCCACGGTCGGCTCCGCCAGAATGCTCAGGGACGGAACGACGATCTCGAAGCTCCCCGCGTCGGAATCCTTCAGCGCCAGGAAGGCCTCGTTCTCCCAGGAAATCAGCACGTCGCCGATGCCGCGCTTGACGAACGTGGTCGTCGAACCGCGGGCGCCGGAATCGAGCACGGGGACGTTTCGGTAGAGGGCGCTGATGAATTCCTTCACCTTCGCCTCGTCGCCGTTGAATTTCTTCAACGCGTAACCCCAGGCTGCGAGATAGTTCCAACGGGCGCCGCCGGAGGTTTTCGGATTTGGCGTGATGACGGAGACTCCGGGCTTGGCGAGATCGTCCCAGTCTTTGAGGCCCCTCGGGTTGCCCTTGCGCACCAGGAAGACGATCGTGCTCGTGTAGGGCGCGCTGTTGTCGGGCAGTCGCTTTTGCCAGTCGGCAGGGAGGAGCTTCCCCACCCTGGCAAGCGCGTCGACATCGGCGGCGAGGGCGAGCGTGACCACATCGGCCGGCAGGCCGTCGATCACGGAGCGGGCCTGCGCGCCTGAACCGCCGTGGGCTTGCCTGATGACGAGGTCATCGCCGGTCTTCGATTTCCAATAATTGGTGAAGGCGGTGTTGTAGTCCTGATAGAGCTCCCGCGTTGGGTCGTAGGAGACGTTGAGCAGTTCAATGGATTTGGCGGAGGCGCCGGCGGTGGCAATCAAGGCCAGTGCGGCGAGGTAGAGGGATGGTTTCATTGCGATGAGGGTCGGGAGGCGCGGGGAGTCGGGTGGACGAGGAAAGACCTCAGAATGAGAGCTGGAAGCGGGTGATGAGCGCCTTTTCGTCCTGGCGCAGGATTTGGGTGGCCGACACCGCGGGCGCGGCGCGGTTGAAGCCGAATTTCGTCTGGTAGTAATCGAGTTTCACGAGGGCGACCTTACTGAGATACCAGTTCAAGCCCAGGCCCAGGGAGGTCGCCTCGTCGGCATTGGTCGCGGCGGAGGCGAAGAGCGGGAATGCCGCGTCATCGATTTTCAGGTCGGCGTAGCGGGCGGCGATTTCGAAGGCGCCCCAGGTTCCCGCGGCGGGATCGAAGTTCGTTCGCGGGGTCACGCCGTTGTAGGACGAATCCTCTCCGGTGAGCACGTAGCCGGCGGCGAGCTGCCAGGCCTTGTTCTGCAACTGCGCCTTGGCTCCAGTCGCGCTGGGACGCACGTTGACGGTCGAGAGAACGTATTCCCCGATCAGCCCGAACGGGCCGTCCCGATACTCGGCCTGTGGTGAGACGTGCCAGCTTTGGCCGTCGGCGACCACGGCGGACGCATAGCTGAAGAAGGTCTGCTGGCCGTCCGTCTTGTAGCCGGCCGTGCGCCCGGACGCAGTCTTCTCCCGGCCGAGGTCGCCGGAAACTCCGATGGAAAGACCTTGCAGGGGTGAGCCGGCGCTGCCCCGGAATGGCGCGGCAAATACGCGCCCGACCACATTCTTGTCGTTCTTGAAGTCGGCGTTGTTGGAAGTGGTGGCATCGGGCACGCCGTTGAGAACCCCGGCGGAATAGTTCAGGGCTCCGCCGAGAACGGTGCCGGAGGCGAGAACGCCAAGGTCGCGGTTCGGCACGAGGTCCGTGGCGATGGAGCGTTCGTTAAAAAACGTCCACGAATCGGACTGAAGCCATTCGAGGCCGACCGGCGATTTGAACTTGCCGAACTTGAGCTGCAACGCCGGGCTCAGCGAGATCCCCAGGTTGGCATCGAGGATGCTCGGCGTTCCGGTGCCGGCGAAATCGGTGACCAGCTGGAAGGAGTAGAGCTTGGCGAACGTGCCCTCGGAGATGAGCCGGGCGCGGCGCAGCACAAAGGCGTTGTTGGCAATGCCGCCGCCGTCGTTGAAGAAAAACCTCGAGTCGAGCTGCACGAGGCCGCGGATCTTGACGGAGTTGGCGTTGTCGCCCGAGGCGAACGTGAAGCCCTTGTCCGTTAGGGCGATCTTGGGCGCAGATTTGGCCGCGGCGGCCGCCTCCTCATCCTTGATCTCCTGTTTGCGCTCGAGGATGCGCAGCTTCTGGTCAAGCTGGTCGATTTGGGCGCGCAAGGCCTGGATGTCATCGTTGGCGTCGGCGCGGAGGACCGGAAAAAAGTTGGTGGAAAGCACCGCACTGAGGAAGAAAGCGCGCAAGATTGCAGGGAGATTTCTCATAGGGGACGGAAGTTGTGGCGTTGGTGGAGGGAGGACTGAGGCGGCCTCCAGGCATCTGGTCGGTCGCGGTGCGCAGTTGTTTGGTGTGGAGGCCGCCGACAGCCGTCGGTGGGCGGAGATGGTCTCAATTGGGTTGGCGGCGGGTCTCGGCAGGAGCCGGATCGATCCGGGTCTTCTCGGTGCGCTCGATCTGCGTGACCTTGCGGTCGTGCACGACGATCTGCACCACGCCGAAGCGAAGGCCTTCGACCTTTTCGCGGACGATGCCAAGCCAGGCTGGCTCGGCGGAGGGAACGGAAGATTTGGTGGCGCTCATATCGAGTAATCGCCGAGAAGGTTGGTGATCAGACCTTCCTCGGGCTGAAGATGACGAACCGGTGCGTGGCCATTCACGGCGCGCACCCCATTGATTTGGAACCGGGGTGGCGGATCGGTGAACGGAAGGGGAATTCCGCTGCGGCGCATCTTGCGCAGGGTGACCTCGACGACGTCGGCGAGCGTGTGGCGATCGAGGATGCCGGTGATCGCATTGCGTAAGTCGAGCATCAGCATTCGCAGGCCGCAGTGGGTCTCGTCGGGGCACGAGCATTTTTCGTAGGCCGTCTTGCTGACGCAGCCGATGGGGGCCAGCGGACCGTCAATCAGGCGGACAACTTCGCCAACCGAGATCTTTCCTGCCGGCCGGGCGAGGCGGTACCCACCGAACCGCCCGCGTGCACTCTCCACCAGGCCAGCATCCCTCAGGAATTGGATAATCTGCTCCAGAAATTTCTGGGGCAGGTGCTCCTTCGCGGCGATCTCCGGGAGTCGAAGCAACGG